>Ga0315334_10001219_pt1 | contig 15772 bp, 4 predicted proteins | sample M150034915metaG_FD_205555 | JGI IMG/M metagenome (GOLD analysis project Ga0315334, IMG submission 205555) | Ammonia-oxidizing marine archaeal communities from Monterey Bay, California, United States - M1 500m 34915 | ecosystem: Environmental > Aquatic > Marine > Intertidal zone | place: USA... | reverse complement strand
ACCTACTGTAAAAAAACTAAGATCTTTTCCGCCTAGAGATTGAATATAAGGATCTTGTGTTGTTCCACCTCTAGATAAAATTAATTTCTTCCTATTTCCAGTACGAATATCACCATTAACATCTAATTTAACACCAGGTTCATTTGTTCCAATACCAACATTACCTGATACATTATCTATTTGCATTGCATTCCCCGCTCCCATACTTGAATAAAAGTTCAATGTATCGTCCCATCCATTATTATTTATAAACCAATATCCTTCTGGTCTTGTTAATTTTAAACCTGGTGAAGAAGCATTTATTGTACATTCTGAATTAATAATACATTCATTCGCATCAATAACATGTAAATTATCATCTGGATCAGTTGTTCCAATACCAACATTACCAGCTTGCATAACTGTAAATCTTGATGTACCACTTCCAACAGTTCCAGCATATATATTAAAATCACCTGTTGCAATATGAGGAGCTAAAGAAGGTGCTTGAAAATCACCTGCAACATTACCCCAAAATCTTATATAACTACTTCCATCACTGATATCTAATTTTTCACTTGGATTATTAGTTCCAATACCAACATTACCAGAAGTATCTAAAGTCATTGTATTAGTTCCACTTTCATCTCTATCAATACGGAAATCACCCCCTACATATGTTATTCTTGTTTGATTATCTTGTGCTTTTATTTTTAATTGTGTATCTGTTCCTCTTGTAACAGCCATTTGAGCATTTGCACTAGGATGATATACTTCGAATAATTCAGATGGGCTATCAGTGCCAATACCAACATTACCATTTATTTTTAAATTATTTACTTTTAAATCAGAATATTCTTGATCTCCATCAACCAGTCCTTGACCATAAAATGATAAATAACCTACATTACATGTTTCTCGTCCTACTGTCATCGGTCCATATCCACCCACTTTTTGAATCATTAAAGCAAAATATTGAAATCCTACTTCAGGTGATACACTATATGTATGACTTGTTGGACCTGTTGTCCACCCATTTGTATCACTTAATTCTTGAGAATCGATTGTTATCCATGTTTCATCATCAGTTGAACCAACTAATCTAAAATGTATTGGAGATCGTTTTTTCCAACTACTTGAAATATTTCCTAATATATATTGTGTAATAACTACTTTTCTTGGCATTTTTATTTTAATCCATTCACCTACATAATCTCCTGTTAAATTACCTAAACTATTAGTATATAAATAAACACCATCTGTGGCTCCATAACTTGGATTTACACATTGCCAGCCGGTATTTCCACTGATTGAATCATTAAATGCTCTATAACCATATGCTGTTCCTTGAACAGAACTAGTAGTAACTATATATTCTCCATCTTGTTCATCTATTCCATCATTTAAAGTTTCTGTATCATCAGTCATATATTGAGGTGGCCACCAACTATCATTCCCACTTTCTACTAATGATGGAACAAATATTGTTGTTGGTTGAATTAATGATTTAAATAATTTCCAAACTCCATCTGTTGCATCTCTTGCAAAACCTTCATAATTGGTTACACTTGATGTTAGATATTGACCATAAAATCCGATATCACTTGTATTTACTAAACTGCCAGAATCTAAATGAATAAAATTATTAGAAAATGTTGTACCACCACCAAAACCAGCTCCATTTTGATATATTTGTCCTGTAAAATTAATATCTCCGTCTATATCTAATTTAAAAGCAGGTGCTTGATTTCCAATACCAACATTTCCACTTCGAGTAAAGGTAAAATTGACATCCCAATCCCAAGCATCACCCGATGAATTATCAGGACAAATCATCATTCTATCACCATTATTACCTTCTCTTGTATGTATAACAAATTTATTGTTATTAACTGAATTAAATATCATATTATCCATCAATCTTATAGAACCATTTACATCTAATTGATATTCTGGAGCATTGATCCCAATACCAATAAATCCACCAGTTTTCATTATCATAGTATTTGTATTAGAATTACCTTCTCTGAAAAATAGATCTTGTCCACTAGGTCGATTTAATATTACTGCTCCATTTGTTTGATTCTGTAATAATGCATAACTTGTTGTTGTTGCAAAAGTTTTTGCTGCTAATCCTGCCCAATTAGTATGTCCTATATTTCCGATATGCATTTCTGCTCCAGATTTCCCAATTATTGCATTTCCATCTTCAACTACTAATTTTTGACTTGGGCTATCAGTACCAATACCTATATTTCCATCATTATAATATGTATGTGCACCATTAGAGTCCCATACACTTTCTAAATCAAGAATAACTCCACCAATTCTTAAATTTCCAGTGAAATTAATATCTCCTACAACATCTAATTTATATGATGGCGTTGTACCAATACCAACATTACCACTACTTGTTATTCTCATTCTTTCACTTACTGTTGCTCCATCTGAATAAGTACTAAATGCTAAATCTCCAATATTTGTTGTTGCATTATTACATATTCCACTAATCATACCAAATTTATTTGTTGTTGGCGTATCTTCATCATAATTTTCTAAAATTAATTGACAACAATTATCTGTAATAGAATTATCTCTATGACCTCTTATTGTCATTTTAGCCAAAGAACCATTTCCATCAACTGGTTCTATTAATAATTGACCATTTGTATTATCTTGATGAGTAATTGTTACAAAACTATCGATAGAAACTTCGCCAGTATTAAGTATTTTCATTCGTTCAGTTGAATTAGTTTCAAATGATAAATATCCATTTTCATGATTTGCAATTGTAAAATTTAATGCACTTGCACTTCCATCATAACCTATTACTGCACCATCATTAAAACCAGAACCAGTACCAGTGTTTTGAAATCTAATTGTTGCATAATTTCCAGATGCTGATACTAATAATTTATCATAAAATGTTGTTGGATTACTTCCGATTCCTACTTTATTATCATTTGTACTAAATGACATTAATGTATCGCTTCCTGCAAAAATTTTAATATATGATGAAGAACCACCAATTCCATTTGATGTACTATCAATATACATATTTCCTCCATTTAATTTAATATTACCAGATGAACCAATTGTTAAATATTCTGTTGGAGTAATATTACCTATTCCTAATCCATCTGATGTTATTTGAACTATACCATCATTTGCACCATTGGTTGTTGTATTAAATTCTATTTGTGAAGCCATAATTTGCATTGGTTTCAATGTTGTCCATGTTGTTCTGCTGTCTCCACTTATTAAATAACCTTTATCTGTTGTTACAGAATCATAATATGTTAAACTTATACCTTTTTTACCAACTGCCATTAATTGTGCATATTCTGTTGTACTTTTAATAAATAATGTATCATTTATAGTTAAATCATGATTTCCTACATCTGTTCCTATTCCACATTTTCCTGTTATTTTTAATGAATTTAATTGAGCTTCTCCTGATACATTTATAGTTCCAGTCGCATTTAATGATCCTAATACTAAATCAGAATAACTAAATGTACCTGCTCCAATATTTATCGTTGTTGTTGGTAATGTTTCTGTATTGAATAATCTATAATTTGATGTATCTGCATCTCTTATTAAACCCGAATAATATGTTGTTGATGATGATACATATTTACCATAAAAACCTAAATCAACTGAATTTGTAGTATTATTACTACCTAATTCTAATAATGGATCTTCGATTTCCATCTGAGTTGTATTTATTGTTGTTGTTGTTCCATGTACAGTTAAATTACCACCAACCTCTAAATTTCCATTTAATTCCGAATTTCCAATTACACTTAATACATTAATTTGAGCTGTTCCTGATATATCCATATCAGCATTTATATCCATATTACCTCCAAATTTTGATGTACTTGCTACATCTAATTGTGCTGTTGGAGATTCAACTCCAATTCCTAAATTACCGGAAGAATCAATATATATTCTATCTGAATCATTAGTTCTAAAAGCCATTTTATTATTAACATGAGAATAAGAAATTTGACCAACATTTCCATCATTTTCATCTGCAAAATTTAGATATGAACTAGATGAGGAATGTGCTTTGAGTTTTAAAGTTGCTGCGCCATCACCAGATTGTATTTTACTTACTGCATTTCCAGATGCTTCATATACATGAAGTTTAGATCCATCTGCTACTGCAATACCAATACTAACATCACCGGTTGATTGATCAACAACAAATTTATCAGTATCAACAATTATATCATTTTGAAATATTGCTACGCCTTCTGTATTTAAAGTACCATCTATATCTGCATTCCCAGTTACATTTACTGATGATAATTGTGAAACTCCTTGTACTTCTAAAGTAGATTGTAATACAGCTTCGTCTTGTAAATTTATTGAACCATTTGCATCAATATCTCCAGTTACTTCTAAATCAGATAAAATTCTTACTTTATTACCAGAAGCACTTGAAAATAATCTTAAATCTTGTTGATCAGTTGTAGAACCATAACTATCAATATTCCAAGTATTAGAATTATCACTCATTTTTAAATTAATTTCTCCACCTTCTGCAGTTGAATTAGCTCTTTCAAAAGTACAAGTTTGTAAATTAGTATGTCCACTGACAGTTAAACTACTTAAAGTACCTAAATTAGTTAAAGAAGAATTAATTACTCCACTTCCCAAAGTAGTTTGTCCTAAAACTTGTGTACTATTAATTTTAAAATTAGTTGTTGAATTAATATCTCCAGTAACATCTAAATTATGTGACGGATCATTATTCCCAATACCAACATTACCAGAAGAATTAATTCTCATACTTTCACTAAGAGTTACTGTTTCTCCGGTTGATTGAGAATCTCCTCTTAAAAAGCGTATATAATCTTTATTTAGGTCCAATTGTGTAGTTGCTCCTGTTGTTAAATGTTTTCCATCATTTTGATTGACTGAAAGAGTAGTTCCATAAGAACTAAATGATTTAATCTCAAGAGTACCAGCAAGATTATTACCAACTTTCATTATTGTATCTGTTGTATCAAAAATATGTAATTTACTTATTGGATTATTAGTACCAATACCTATATTACCAGTTGAATTAATAATCATTCTTTCTGAACCAGCTGTTACAAATTTTAACTCATCATTATCTATTCCTGCAGATGTTTCAGCTATTATATATGTATCTTGATCTACATCAACAATTCCTCCTAATGATCCCCAAGTACCTTTATAACCTTCAAAAGTACTATTATCTGAATTATAACGAATTGCACCAATAACATCCACTCTTTGTGCATTTGTACCTACTGGAATAACTAAACCATCAGTTCCAGTTAAATGTAAAGTAGTTGAAGGAGAACTATTTTTAATACCAACGCGTTCTGTAGAAGCATCAACAACTAATGTATTAGTATCTACAACTAAATTATTTTGTAAAGTTGTAGCACCTTGAACATTTAAAGTACCATTAATATCAGCATTATTTGATACATTTAAAGCATTTGTTTGTACAGTTCCTGATATATCCATATCAGCATTTATATCCATATTACCTCCAAATTTTGATGTACTTGCAACATCTAATTGTGCTGCGGGAGATTCAACACCAACTCCTAAATTACCAGAACTATCAATAAAAACTTGATCAACATTATTAGTTCTAAAATACATTTTATTAGTTAAATGTTTATATTCAATACGACTAACATTTCCATCATCTGAATCACCAAATTTAATCATACCATTACCTGTATTATGTGATACAAGACTAATTTTTGAATGACCTGCTAATGATGTTAATGTAACATTTACATTATCTGTTGCTTTATAAATATCTATAGAAGTTGTTGGTACTGCAACTCCAATACCAATAAAACCAGTTGATTGATCAACAACGAATTTATCAGTATCTACAATTAAATCATTTTGGAATGAACTAGCGCCTTGAATATTCATAGTTCCATCAATATCAGCATTACCTGTTACATTTAATGAACCTATTTGAGAATTACCTGAAATATTTGTATTAGTAGTTACATTTAAGGCATTTAATTGAGATGTTCCTGCTACATCTAAAGTTCCATCAATATCAACATCGTTAGTTACATTTATAGCATTTAATTGAGATGCTCCTGCTACATCTAAAGTTCCATCAATATCTGTATTACCTAAAATATCTAAAGTACCATTTAAATCAGTATTACCAGCAACGGTTAAAGTAGATTGTAAATTTGTTGCACCTTGAGTATCTAATGTACCATCAATATCAGTATTGCCTGTAACATTTATTGCATTTAATTGAGATGTTCCTGCTACATCTAAAGTTCCATCAATATTGGTATTACCTAATACATCTAAAGTTCCATCAATATCAGTATTTCCTGTAACATTTAATGAATTCATTTGTACTGATGAATTTACATCCATTGTTCCATTAATATCAAAATGACCTGTTGAATCAATAACCATTCTTTCAGTTCCAGATGTTACAAATTTTAAATCATCATTATCTGTACCAGCTGATGTTTCTGCTTCTATATATGTATCTTGATCAACATCAATAACACCACCTAAAGAACCCCAAGTACCTTTATAACCTTCAAAAGTTTCAATTTCACTATTATAACGAATAGCACCAGTCACATCTGTTCTTTGTGTATTTGTACCTACTGGAATAACTAAAGCATCGGTCCCGGTTAAATGTAAAGTAGTCATCGGAGAACTATTTTTAATACCAACTCGATGTGTTGAAACATCAACGAATAATGTATTTGTATTAATAACTAAATCATTTTGTAAAGTTACAACTCCTTGAACATTTAAAGTACCATCTATATCTGTATTTCCTGTTACATTTAATGAATTTAATTGAGTATTATTTGCAACATCTAAAGTACCATTTAAATCAGTATTGCCGGCAACTGTTAAAGTAGATTGTAAATTTGTTGCACCTTGAGTATCTAATGTACCATCAATATCAGTATTTCCTGTTACATTTATAGAAGCCATTTGTGAATTATCTTGTACTTCTAAAGTAGATTGTAAAGTAGATCCTAAAGATACATTTAAAGTACCATCAATATTAACATCTGTTGTAACATTTAAAGCATTTGTTCTTATTGTTCCATCAACATCTAAAGATGATTGTGGTGCAGTTTTATTAATACCAACATTACCATTTGAATCAATTATCATTCTTTGTGTATTTGCTGTTACAAATTTTAATTCATCATTATCTGCTCCTGTAGAATTTTCAGCAGTAACATATGTATCTCTATCAACATCAATTAATTCACCTAATGTTCCCCATGCTGTACCTTTATAACCTTCAAATGTTCCAAGTGTAGAATTAAAACGAATAATTCCTGTTACACTTAATCTTTGATTACTATCACCAACTGGTACAATAATACCATCGGTAGTACCTACATGAAATGAAGATAATGGTGTAGATATTCCAACTCCAACATTACCAGTAGTATCAACTTTAAATCTCATATCATAATCATCTAAATCACTATCATAATTAGATACTTTAAAAGTACCACTTCGTGTTCCACTTTCGGCAGCAGTATCAATAAAACCACTACCGCCAGTTTTCATATGAATACCACTACCAACATCATCAATATATATTTTAGTTCCTGTATTTCCATATTGACTACATTCAATTGCTGTATGTGCACCAATTTTATTAAATTTAATAATACCTTTTGTATCATTTGTTGCTATTGTTGTTCCTAACATAATATTTCCTTCTTCAATTTGTAATTTTTCAGAGGCATTAGTTACATTTAAACCAATATTATTTGATAAATTATAAATATTTTGAGTATCACTTACATTCCAATTACTAAAAGCATAAGTTATACCTTCTTCATTATAGAAATTACCTTTTATTTTTGTATCACCAGTAATATTTAAATTACCAGTTATATTAATATCTGTTTGAGTAATATTTGTATTACCTACACCACTTACTGATAAATTTATTAAATCTCCAAATTCTTGAATATTACATGATGTAATAGCTAATCCTAAACTATTTTTACCAATAACATCTATGCCATCAATTTGATAAGCATTAATAATATTCATTCTTCCATCTTCTTTAATACGAGCAACTTCTCTAATAGTAGTTGACCCTAAAGGAATATTTTCAAAAATAAATTCTGTTGATTGATTTGTATTAAATATACCAGTTTTTGTTTGTATTTTTATTTTTGCTAAATCAGTAACTAAATTTTCTGGATTTAATGGTGTTATATAACCTCCTCCTATATCTGTTTTAAAATTAATAGAACCAACTTCAGTTTCGAATTCGGTTAAATTACTTGTTCCTAAATGAACTATATCTAAATTACTTGAATCTGTATTATAAATCGCTATATTACCACTTACATTTAATGATTGTTTATTAAATTCTGTTCCAATCATTACTTTATCTCCTGTTACATTTAAATTTCTAGCAGTAAAATCACCTGTTATATTTAAAGAATTAATATCTCCAAATTCTTGGATATTTGAAGATGTAACTGATAATCCTAAACTATTTTTACCTAATATTACTTCATTATCTATTTTATAATCTCCGTCATAAATATTAATATCTCCATTTGTAATATCTATTTTATTTGTAGATGTTTCTATGCCTATTAATAGACTTCCCGTTTCTGTTATTTTTAAATTATTTAATGTTCCAACACTTTCTAAACTACTATTTTTAACAGTATTTCCTAATGTATCTTCAGATAATACAATATTTTCATTTATTTGATAATTGGTTTCTGTATGTATATCTCCAATAGCATCTATTGATAAAAGTACATTCGCATTTTTACCAATACCTAAATTTTCTACTTTTAAATTAGTTAATATTGTATTTCCATTAACATTTAAACCATTTAAAGTTCCTAATTGTTCTAAATTAGATGTTGTTATTCCTGTTCCAATTTCATTATCATTAAATATTGTTGTTCCATTTAATTTATATTCATTCGCATTTACTATTCCACTAACATCTAATAAATATTGTGGTTCTGCTATATTTATTCCTACTCTATCAAATATTGTATCAACTACTAAATTATTATTATTAATATTAACATCTCCACTCACATTTAATGAACCAATTAAATCTGTATTTGATGTTATTTTTAAATTTTCTCCTATAATATTATTACTTGTATTTATATTACTACTATTAATATCATTAGCTGTAATATCATTGGCATTTAAATCATTTATTTCCAAATTAGCTTTATTATATGATGCATGACTATTATCTACCGTTGTTGATGGTTCAGTTTCTAAATCTGTGAATAATTTAAAAGTATTTTCACTTGTATCATCATATAAACCTCTAAATTTAGTAGTACCACTTTCTATATACATTGAATAAAATCCACTATCTAATAAATCATTTGTATTATCATTTGATAATTTAATTAAATTTTGACTGACTGTTGTTATAACAGTATTTGATGTTGTCATTGTTCCCGTAACATTTAAATCTCCATCTATATTTAAATTGCCATCAATTTGAGAATCACCTGTAATTTTTAAACTTTGTCCTACTATTTCTCCTGTAACATTGATATTTCCCAATGTTCCTAATGTTTGTAAATTAGAACTTGTAACCCCTAAACCTAAACTATTTTCTGATAAAACTGTATTTGTATTAATTTTATAATTATTACCTTGGATATTACCATTAACATCTAATGTTTCAGCTGGAGTATCTTGATTTATACCAACTCTCATATTTTCTGATATTACTAATACATCTGTATTATTATTGGTTAATATCATATTATTAGTAATTTCATCTTTGTATAAAATTGTATCTGTTGTACCGAATACTATTTTGGGCTGTGTCATAATAAAAATATATATATTATATTATTTTTATTAATTTAAAATATTTTGTTTTTTTAATTAAATTAAACCATACATTGTAAAAAATTATCACATATTTGTTCCATTATTTCTTCTTTTTCAATTATTATTTCTTCATCTACAATTGGTATTTTTTTATCTTTCGTATCAATATTTACATCTTCTATAGAATAATTACATTTTCTATAATATCTATTTCTATAATATGATTGATTTTGATAAACTGAAAATGAACTATCAACAATATCTAAAATTAATGGTGTAAATTTAGTTTTAGCTCTTAATATTCTTCCAACTACTTGTTCTATTTGTTTTTTTGGCGTTGTCATTATTAAAGTATTTAATGTTGGTATATCTGTCCCCTCGGATACTAATTGATATGATGCAAATAATATATCACTTTTTGAAGATTTTTCTAAACTTTCAACATTATTATCGATTTCTATTTCAATATTTGATTCTTCAACAATATTTATTTTATCCTCTCGATTTAAATTTATTTTTTTTCTTAATTCATTTTTTTTATTATAGATATATTTTAAATTTTCCGGTTTTATTTTATCAATATTATTAAAAATTAGTTGATCTAATTCTTTATGTGTTTTTGAATATACACTTTGATCTACCGATTGTTTCATTCCTCCAATATAATATCCACATGTTACTGGAATTTTAATAAAACTACAAATTAATGAAAAACATTTTTTATTTATTTTTTTTTTTTTACAAATTTCAAAAATAATTTTTCTTGGATAATTTTTATAATATTTTTTTTTACAAAAATTTGTTTTTAATGTTCTTAAATGATTTATTAGTTTTGATAAAACTAATATTTGTCTCCCTTTTTTACTTAAATTAACTAATTGTTTTATTATTATTTCATTTCTAAAATCATTGTCGATAATTTGTAAATGTAATTTATGTAAATCTATTGATCCTTTCCAATTATATTTTTCTACATAATCATCATCAGTAAAATTGATATTTTTTACTATTGCAAATTTATCATTTGTAAATGATTCAAATGATGTTGGACCAATATTCCAATAAAATATATTTTGTAAATTATCACTTCTTTTTGGCGTTGCACTTAATCCTAAATTATATTTTGATGAAACTATTGGAAACGCTTTTGAAAATGATGGTGCAGCCATATGATGAGCTTCATCATATATTGTTAAACCAAAACTTTTAAAATCTTCTTCTTTAAATGAATCTTCTTTAGATTTACTACGAATTATTGTTTGTAACATTGCTATTACATAATCTTTATTTTCTATATCAAACTTTTTCCCCTGTATTATTCCTATTTTCGCATTTGGTACAAAATATTTTATTCTTTCTTTCCATTGATCTAATAATACCGATGTATGTACTACAATTAAAGTTTTTTGATTTATTAATGTTGATATATTAATTGCCATATATGTTTTCCCTTGACCACATGAAACTGTTATAATACCACCTCCAATTTCTTTTAATTGTTTATAAGTTTTTTCAATTATTTCTATTTGAAATGGCCTTGGTGGATATACCGTTTCTAATTTTTGATTATAATAATCACCTCTTTTTAATAAATTTTTTTTCGGTTCTCCTATTTTTTCTAATGCCCAAAATTTCGGTAAATATATATATTTTTTATCTAATAAATAGCATTTATATTTAATTACATTTTTTATGAAATCTTTATGTACTTTTGGTACTAAAGTCAATTGTTTTTTTATTAGATTTAAATTATCATTTGATATATTTTTTAAATTTATTCTATAACCATTTTTTTTCAATACTCCTAAATTTTGTAAATCTTGTAACATATTTAATAATATATTATAATCATTTTTATTTCTTTATTTAATATATAAATATGAATAAAATTTTAAAATATTTAAAAAAAAACATTTTTTTAGTATATTTAATTTTAGCTTTAATGTGTGTGTGGACATTTTTCCCTTTTATTGCATATAAATTATATAAAAAAGAAGGATTAGAAGACTGTAAAAAATGTTTTGGTGAAAAACACGCAATGATTAAAGATATCGATAGCTCTAAGCCAATAATTTTAAATTTAAATAAAATGAGTGAAGCGAAAGTATGGATTGATTTACAAAGTATAAAAATTAATGGAAGTAAAAACCTAGCAATTGTTGATGCGAATCAATATGATGTAGTTAAAAAAAGATTAAGTACTTGTGAAGATATTAATATTCAAAATATTAATTTAAAAAAAAATCTTGATCAATATAAAAATCGAGGGTTTTTCGCTCGTTTATTCAATTGGTAATTATCAAAACACCTTAAAATATATAATTATATTATAAAAACCTTTAAAATTATTATAGTCTATGATAATTTTAAACAAAAAATTAAAATTTATATACATTATTATATAAAATCAAAAGATGTTTGTTACAAAACGAGATGGTACTGAAGAAAAAATGTCATTTGATAAAATTTCAAATAGATTAAAAAAATTAATGTGGGAATTGGATAATAAAAATATTAATTTATTAAAAGTTTCTCAAAAAGTTATACAAGGTTTATATAATAAAATAGAAACTGTAAAATTAGATGAATTATCTTCTCAAATTTGTGCTAATTTAATAACTGATCATCTTGATTATGGAATTTTAGCATCAAGAATTGAAATTTCAAATCTTCATAAACAAACAAAAAAAAAATTTTCTTTAGTTGTTGAAGATTTATATAATTATATTAATCCTGAAACTGGCGAAAAAGGTTCATTGATTTCAAAAAAATTATATAGAATTGTTAATTATAATAAAAAGAAAATTAATTCTTCTATTATTTATGATAGAGATTATGGCTATGATTATTTTGGTATTAAAACTTTACAAAAAAGTTATTTACTTCAAATTAATAAAAAAATTGTTGAAAGACCTCAACATATGTTAATGAGAGTTGCTATTGGTATTCATGGTAAAGATTTAGATAAAGCTATTGAAACCTATAATTTTATGAGTCAAAAATATTTTACTCATGCTACTCCTACTCTTTTTAATGCTGGTACTCCTAAACCACAATTATCTTCTTGTTTTTTATTACAAATGCAAGAAGATAGTATTGATGGTATTTATGAAACTTTAAAACAAACGGCTCAAATTTCTAAAAATGCTGGTGGTATTGGTTTAGCAATTCATAATATTAGATGCAATGGTTCTTATATTAAAGGTACTAATGGACATTCTAATGGTATTGTACCTATGTTAAGAGTTTTTAATAATACTGCTAGATATGTTGATCAAGGTGGAGGAAAACGGAAAGGATCATTTGCAATGTATTTAGAACCTTGGCATGGAGATATTTTTAAATTCTTAAATTTAAGAAAAAATCATGGTAATGAAGAAGATCGTTGTAGAGATTTATTTTTAGGTTTATGGGTTCCTGATTTATTTATGCAACGAGTTTTCGATGATGAAAAATGGTCTTTGATGTGCCCGAATCAATGTAAAGGTTTACATTTAGTATATGGTGTTGAATTTAATCAATTATATACTTCTTATGAAAAACAAGGTAAATTTCTTAAACAAATTAAAGCACGAAGATTATGGAATGCTATTTTAGATAGTCAAATGGAAACTGGTACTCCTTATATGTTATATAAAGATGCTTGTAATAGAAAATCTAATCAACAAAATTTAGGTACTATTCAATCTTCTAATCTTTGTACTGAAATTATTGAATATACTTCAAAAGATGAAGCCGCTGTTTGTAATCTTGCGAGTATTGGTTTACCAAAATTTATTAAAAAATCTAAAAATTTTGAAAAATTGAAAAATATTACTGTTTATGGTAAAACAAATTGTATGTATTGTAAATTAGCTAAAACTTTTTTAAATAATAATGATATTGAATATACATATGTTTCATTAGATGATAAAACTTTATTAGAAAACTTTTTTAATAAATATAATATTGTTGATAAAGATAGAACTTTACCTAAAATTTTTAATGATACTGAAAATATGGGTGGTTATTCTGATTTTATTTCTTATTTAAAACCTTATTTTGATTTTAAATTATTAGGTGATATTACTCAATTAATTACTAATAATTTAGATCAAATTATTGATATTAATTTTTATCCTATTCCTCAAACAAAAAATTCTAATTTGAAACATAGACCTATTGGTATTGGTATTCAAGGTTTAGCTGATGTTTTTTATCTTCTTAGATTACCTTTTGAATCGGATGATGCTAAATTGTTAAATAAACAAATTTTTGCTACTATTTATTATAATGCATTAGTCGCTTCTAATAAATTAGCTATAGAAAAGGGTTCTTATTCTTCTTTTGAAGGTTCTCCTGCTTCTAAAGGTTTATTACAATTTGATTTATGGGATCAAAAACCTTTAAATATGTATAATTGGGACGATCTTAAACAAAAAATTGTCAAAACTGGTTTAAGAAATAGTTTATTATTAGCACCTATGCCTACAGCTTCAACTTCTCAAATTTTAGGCAATAATGAATGTTTCGAACCTTATACAACTAATGTTTATATTCGACGAACTTTAGCTGGTGAATTCGTTTGTATTAATAAACATTTATTAAAAGATTGTATGGAATTAGGTATTTGGAATAAAAATTTGAAAAATCAAATTATTCAAAACAATGGTAGTTTAAAAGGTATTTCTTCTATTCCTGATTATATACAAAATTTATATAAAACTGTTTGGGAAATTAAACAAAAAAATATTATTGATATGGCCGCTGATAGAGGTATTTATATTGATCAATCTCAATCTTTAAATATTCATATGACTGATGCTTCTCATGCTAAATTAACTAGTATGCATTTTTATGGTTGGAATAAAGGTTTGAAAACTGGTATGTATTATTTAAGAACTCAAGCAGCAGCTGATTCTATTAAATTTACTATTAATAAAGAAGAATTGGAAAAAATTAAAAATGAAGAAGAACAACAAAAAAAAATAGTTGAACAAGCAAAAATCTTTTGTGAAATTAAAAATAAAGATGAATGTACTATGTGTTCTGCTTAAAATTACATTTCTAAAATAATAATTAATTTAAATTAATTATTATTTTATATAAATTATTATATATGTCGAGATTTGCCATCAATTCTTCTATTGATTATACTCTAAGACCTCCAAAACATACGGATTTGGGATTATTAACTGATATTTTTTTATTAAAAGATTTAGAACATAAAGAATTTAATGTTTTAAATATTATTATTGATTATAAACATTCTATGGAAAAATATGAACAAATCTTTTTTAATAATTTAATTTTTGATTATCCACTTCAATTTTATGAAAAAATTTTTAATAAAAAATTTGTTGATGTTTTTAATGAAGATCTTAGTGTTCAAAAACGCATTAATATTCTTAAAGATTATAATCTTGAAATTTATGATTTAGAAAAAATTCCTATTGTTATAAAAGATATTAATGATAAAGGTGAATATATTTTTAAATGGATTGGTTTAAAACTTAATAAATATTCTTTATGTACTAGAACACTTAATCTTAACAAAATTTATAAATATTTAATTGATACTGATAAAAACATTTTTTATTTTCACGAAGTTATTGCTATTTTTGTTAAAGAAAGAATTTGTTATCATTGTTTTTTAAAAGATTTAAATACTGATTTAGATGATGTTTTTTTAAATGATTTACTTTCAAGAATTTCTGATATTGATAATCAAAATGAATCACATTCAACTACTTAATTTTTTTTACTTCTTCTTTTTTTGATAAAAATAAATGCTCCAACTCCTAATAATAAAAATAATATAATGAAAATTGGTGCTTTTGAACTGGATTTTTTCGGAGTTGCTTGAGCTGGTTTAGCTGGTTCTTGAGCTGGTTCTTGAACTGGTTCTTGAGCTGGTTCTTGAACTGGTTCTTGAGCTGGTTCTTGAACT
>Ga0315334_10001217_pt1 | contig 15788 bp, 13 predicted proteins | sample M150034915metaG_FD_205555 | JGI IMG/M metagenome (GOLD analysis project Ga0315334, IMG submission 205555) | Ammonia-oxidizing marine archaeal communities from Monterey Bay, California, United States - M1 500m 34915 | ecosystem: Environmental > Aquatic > Marine > Intertidal zone | place: USA... | reverse complement strand
CCTCCCAATTGAGGTCGAGATCTGGTAGAACCTCTTCACAAATTAGTTTCGCACGTAAGACCTCGACGGAACCGCTCTTTGGGATTCCACATTCCTCCGCCCTCTGCCGCAGATTCTGCAGTCGACCTGTGTAGAGGGAGCTGAGTAAATTATTGTCTATCTGCATGTCACCAGCAGGCTCCGCCTGATGGAGACTTAGTTATCGCTTGCCCCGATTGTAGGTGATTATCAGTCGTTTTCAACCCAGAAAGCGAATCACGAGTCACCTACGGGAATGAACGGAGGGGCATCGGCATCCGAGAGATGGTCCTTGGGAACGTTTCTAGTCACTTCCTTCACCAATTTATCCCAGTCTCTAATCATGGAGACGATAGAATGCTGATAATCCGAACGAGCTACAATCCGATCAAAGGCCAGAGTTCTACTACCATCTTTGGAAACAATCTCCAACCGGATTTCCACTCTGACCTCGTCCTCGATGACCTCTCCCTCTGAATTGTGACAAGAGTCCATCAGCACCAGATCCTTTTCCTCCTCGGCTTGTCTTAGAAGGGACCCGACTTGGCGGTGGCGGACCTGTATGCCGATAATCTCCAACAGTTTCTCGTCCAATACACCCATTATCCTACTCTGAACCCATAGAGCAGTGTTTCCCTCTAGCTCGGTGACTCTGTCTGCCAAAGCGAGAGGGAAAGCCGTCCTCGCAATCAAGGCTATCAGATCTGAGTACGGCTTTGGTAGGAAGTGTGCCCCTCCTCTCTCTTTGGGGAATGGCATCAGAGTGTGGCGTCGCTCTGTTTGCCCAGAAGTCTCGTACTCCGCCCTAGAAATCACGAAGCCGTCTATATGTCCGGCATCCAGCTGCTCGCCCAGCCAGTTTGCCCTGTCAATCTCTCCGGCGGGTGGATGGCCGACCTTGACGGGCGTTAGGACTTCTTCCGGAACCATGACCATAATATCGGGCCTGGCTCTGAGGAGCTGTCTGCGAACCAGTTCTGAGTCGGAAACAATAATCGCTGACTTTGGCTGGTAGAACAATCGATTGGGCGAAACTAACACCATATTCGGCCTTCGAGGAGTCCTTGCCCCTATGACTGTGCATCCAGATTGGGTTATTTGCGACTCCTGGCCGTGAACTAATGTAGCCGGAATTGCCAGCAGATCGGCATCGCCGCTGGCAAGCTGCCGCAGCCCCGCATCCAAATCTGCGGTCGTCTTGACGCTTGCCTGCACGTCCTGAAGATCAGCAGAATCGAACAGAGCGGTCATTTGAGAATAGACCTGGCAATCAGCGGAGTCGAGCGTCCCAACAACTATCAGGTCGTTCATCGCATCCACCTCTAGGGAGGGGGCACGCCCCGTGCCCAATCAAAGCCGCGTGCGCACCTGTTGATATATGCGACCCCACTGGAGTAGTTTCGTATGAGTGTCTTGTACAGCAAAAAAAGGAGCATTGAGTCGATTAGGGGTGTGGTCGAGGGTGCACTCGAGGAGTTGATTCTGAAGCGAATGAGTACGGCTAGCGATCAGCCGTTGATGACTCTCGCAAAGGAAGTACTGTTGGCCGGCGGCAAGAGGTTTAGACCCATAGTTGGCATCCTAGCATTCGAGGCATCGGGGGGCGGGGACAGGGGAGAAATTCTTGACCTTGCTCTCTCGTCCGAGTTGATTCATACTGCGACGCTGGTCCACGACGATATTAACGACCAAGCCAAGACTCGTCGCGGCCAACCCACCATTCATGCGACCCATGGGACGGCTCACGCCATCATTGCGGGAGACTACCTCTTCGCCCTGGGGTTCGAGCTAGGGGCGAGATACAATTCCAAAGTGGTTGACATGGTGGGTGCTTCCTGCGTTCAAGTTGCCTCGGGTGAACTTCTCCAATTCAAGCACATAGGCGACCTCAGTACTAAGCCGGAGGATTACTATTCTATCATCGACGGGAAAACTGCCGGACCGTTCGCAACAGGGTGCTCCTGCGCTGCGATAGTGGCTGGCGCCAGCGAGGAGGATGTCGAAGCAATGTGGGGCTACGGTATGGAATTGGGTAGAGCCTTCCAACTAGTCGACGACTTGCTAGACCTAACAGGAGATGAGTCCATCGGGAAACCTAGGGGTTCGGATGTCTACGAAGGAAAGATGACGTTGCCAATAATATATGCTCTGACTACGCTTTACGGAGCCGATAGAGAACAGTTGGCAGATATACTGACCAATTTCAGCGATTACCGATTGAGTGAGCTCACCGAATTACTCGATCGGGCAGGATCGTTCCAATATGCCCGTATGCTGATCTCCAATCACGTCGAACGGGCGTTGGAGCATCTTAGTGGATTGTCGGATTCCAATGCCAAGGAATTACTGATTAAGATCGCCAAGAGATCCGAGTCACGTACCACATAGTTCTAGGAGAATGAAGATGCCTGATGACGGGCCTTGGGATGCTATTATTGTAGGTGGTGGGCCAGCAGGAAGCACGACCGCAAGATACGCTGCCGAAGGTGGGCTGAGGGTACTGGTGGTCGACGGCAGAGATCCAATTGGGTCGCCTCTGCAGTGCGGCGAACTAGTACCTACCAACGATGAGATGCGCAGGCTCTGTCCCGATGTCCCGGATATGGACGACCTGTTCAGGACCCCGGAACTTGCAATCTCAATGCGAACTAGTAAGATGCGTTTAGTACCCCCCAACGGCAAGGCCTTGGAATTCGATTTTGAAGGATTAATCCTCAATCGTGTGGCGCATGACGAGGCTCTGGTGGATCTTGCAGTCTCTAAGGGAGTGGAGTACTTACTCGGCGCCCGAGTGGAGGGAGTAGATGGGGATCGGGTCCTTCTGAACGATGGAAGGGAGTTACAAGGGCGCGTGATTGTAGGGGCAGGAGGGCATAATGATCCCATCAGGAGGCAGTTCTGGGAAGAGACGGGGCTCAACATCCCAGTCAAGTTCGTTTTGATGGAAGGTCATCACACAGACGCCGTAGAGCTACACTTCGGATCCGTGGCACCTGGTGGATACGGATGGGTATTCCCCAAGCAAGAGGGTTCCAATATTGGACTAGGTATCCAGAGGCGGCTCGCTCGTGGAAGAAGCCTCAACGAGTATGCAAACAACTTCATCTCCAGATATCATGGAGAGATAAGTTTCAGCGGTGCTGGCTCACTGCCAATGTCAGGAACAGTCAAGTCTTTTGTCAAAGGTAACTGTCTGCTTGTAGGTGATTCAGCGGGCATGGTTCTTCCCTCTAATGGGGCGGGGATTACAATAGCCATGATTGGCGGCAGGATAGCTGGGCAGGTGATTATTGACCACCTCAATGAAGGAGTCGCCCTGTCAGAGTACGAGCACCTATGGAATCAACAGATGGGCAAGGTCATGAGGAATTCCAAGCGTTCCTTTAGACTTGGAGGTCTGATATTCCGTTCGCCTGATTGGCTGCTCAGCCTTCTATTCAATCGCTTGACGAAGCCGTTCATCTGGAGAGCTGTAACCTGCCGCCCGCTTCTAGGACTATGGTGATGAGGCCTGCCAGATAGTAGCCATCCCTGGAAACACCACCTTCGCCCTGACATCTACGAATCCGACTTCCTCGATCATACGGACGTATTCCCTAGTCGTACCGAAGCTCACATAGGTCTTGGTCAACCATTTCCACGGATGGTCGCGCATACCAAAGACAAGTCTGGCGTAGGTGCCGACCCAAACCCTCATCCAGAGCCATCCGATAGCCCCGTGCAGTCTGTTAATCTTGGCTGGATCGACAATGACCAAAGTGCCACCGGGCTTGAGGACCCTTAGAACCTCCCTCAACCCTGCTCGCTTGTCGTACCAGTCACGGAAAGAGAATAGTGAACAGACAGCATCGAATGAGTCTGCCTCGAAGGGTAGTTCCTCTGCAGTACCCTCTACGAACTTAGCCACAGAGTCTCCTCTCGCTTCCCTCTTGGGATTGACTCGTGACTCTGCCACTCTGAGCATCTCACGAATCGGGTCTAGGCAAACTATCTCTCCGCCCTCGACGTCCTCTGCAAAGCTTCCTGGACCGCAGCCCACCTCGAGGACGTGTCCATTTGCAGGCAAACGTCGCCGAACCATCTTTCGCCACCTCGAGACTTGGCCCAGTGTGGCAAATCGGTTTATCCCATCGTAAGCAGGAATGGCCGCCTCGAGATTACGCTGGAGTTCGTTCCAGTCATCGGTACCGATTCTCTCCGCATCCATGATACTCCCTGCTCCCTCCCATATATGGTTGAATCCCGAATAGGCGTAACTGGTAATGAAAGAGTGAAATGGTCAAAGTGATATACTGTTCGACATTCGCGCGGGTCACCGAAGGTGACACAGTGGGAAGAGAAGTGGTACTCCGCGCTATCAAGGACGCAGAGGACGAGGCAGGGAGGATTCGTGCAGAGGCTGAGATAAAGGCCAATGAGATGATTTCGGGTGCTCGCGTAAAGGCTGCTGAGACCCTAAACTCCGGTAGGCAGAGTGCCGACGGGGAGGCTGCCTCGATTATCAACGAAGCTCGTGCCACCTCGGAGAAGAAATCCGCCGCAGTTGCCGCGGAGGGAGGAGGTCAGCTTGAACAGGTCGTAGCTGATGGCGAGAAGAATCGCGAAGCGGCATCTGCCACAGTCCTCTCCGCGTTCAGAGGAGACTGAACGGCAGTCTAGGGGGCATCAGTTTGAGCCAATTGACCACTGAGAACATGTCCAGGTTGGTCGCGGCTGGAACTCGGAACCAAGTAAAAACTGCAATCGACGTTGTCGCTGGGCTGTCTCTTATTCACATCAACGACTTCAGTAGTAATGAGGAGGGATTGTCTATGGGCACTCCAACTGAGGGGTCTGAGAATATCAGCCGCAAGCTGACGAAGATTCGAGGCACGGCATCTCACATGCAGCCCTCTGAACAGAGAGAGTTGTTGCCGGCTCCAGAAGTCCGGAGGAGTCTCTCTCAAGTAGATCAATTAGTTGATTCGGCATTGGAGAGCTTCGATGAGATCGATGCATTGCAAAGCGAGTCTTCTCATATAGAAGAAGAGTTGGAGATTCTAGATCTACTTGTTCCTCTCAGCCTAGAGCTCGACTTGATGGGAGGGTACTCAAGTTTGACTGCTTTCATCGGCACCGTCTCATCTCTCGGTAAGGTCAGAACTTCTCTCACCGGTTTGGGTGAATCTGTAATCCACATGAGCAGCGAAGTTGGAAAGAATGACGTTGTTGCCGTGTTCTGTCGAAACGATGACTCGCAAAAGGTGCAAGATATCCTCGTCAATAATGACTTCCAAGCAATCGTCGTTCCCGAGTCTGTGGGTCTACCTTCCGAAAGGATTGCGGTACTTAATTCCAGAAAGAGTGAGATTGATGCCCGGATAGATAGGCTTGAGTCGTCGATCTCAGAATGGGAAAAGGAGAATGGTGGTATGCTATTCGGCGGCATGGAGCTGCTCGAGCGGGATCTCGAGCTCGCGACAGCCCCCGTGAGAATCGCAGTGAGCGGGCATGCCTTTGTTTTGGATGGTTGGATCCGCTCAGAGAAGTCCGCTGAAGTTGAGTCGGCTCTATCCGGAGTCTGTACTCACGTTAGCATCGAAGAGTTTTCTCCTCCGGCGCATAGTAGCCATCATCGCCACGACGGTAAGGAGGAGATGCCCCCCATCGCCTTCTCGCCTCGCCACTACAGCAAGCCCTTCGAGATGCTCACTGACGTGATGGGTCGTCCTGCTTACGGTAGAATCGATCCTACCTTCTTCATGTTCCTGACCTATCCGATCTTCTTCGGTCTGATACTAGGCGACATGGCCTATGGATTGGCCGTGATAGGTATGGCTTGGTTCATCTGGCGACGCTTCCCAATCGACCAGATGATGACTAACGTCGCCGGCTTCCTTTTCATCATAGGACTCTCAACACTAATTTTCGGCTACATCTACGGAGAGTTTGCAGGCTTCGAGTTCCTGCCACATGGACATTGTTACATACATGATCATCATTCCGAAATACTGGGAGTTGCGCAGTGCGAGGCCGCTCACGGGGAATACCACTGGGAGTCTGGGCACTCTCCCTGGTGGGTCGCTTGGATGGCAAATCTATATCCTAAGGGAGGGGAGTTTTATGCCGTCTGGGATGGTCCTCTCGGAATAGTCCTTGCATACCCATTCCACAGAGTGGCGTCCAACCTAGAGAACCTCATCCTGATTACTATCTACATGGGAGTTCTCCATGTATTACTCGGCCTCATCCTCGGCTTCCGTGACATATACAAGGCCCATGGTTTCGTCGACGCCCTATTTGAGAAGGGTTCGTGGATGACCGTCGTAGTGGGTGGCTTCATCTTCTCTTACGCATTCCTTGTTGAGTCCGCTTCGAATATGATGATGTATGGGGTGGCGATTACAACAGTCGGCGTTGTGATGGTGATGGTACTGTTGGCCCACTACGAGAAGATGGGAGTCATAGGCATCCCACTAGGGGTGCTCGAGTCTCTGGGAATGCTGCCCAAGGTAGTGTCTTATGTCAGGCTGTTTGCAGTAGGGATTGTCGGCGTCAAAATAGCGGCTACGGGGAACGAGATGATCTACGAGGGGATGGCCCACACGTTATCCAATCTCTCGCATGCATCGAATATGGATATCGCCCTGCTTCCCGTAATGTTCGTTGGCTGGCTGCTTGTACAACTATTCGCCTTGGTGCTGGGTGTGTTCAGTCCCAATATCCACACCGTGCGATTGCATTTCGTCGAATGGATGATGCAGTTCTATGAGGGGAGTGGCCAACCCTTCAAGGCGTTCGGCTTTGAGCCGAAAAGAGTAGAGGTTGAATGACACTCACCAAGTGAGAAAAATGGAGGAAAAAAACATGGAAAACAAAATGAGAATGGCATACCGCCTGCTGATGATTGCGTTTTCGGCGACTCTGGTCGCCGGCGCCGTAACCGCTCAGGAGGGGGATTCGGCCACAGGAGAAACAGTGACAAAGGAAACGATGGCCCAGCTCGGCGCTGGCATAGCGCTGGCGGGGTGCGGTATCGGTACAGGACTGGCACAAGGTCCGATTGGTGCAGCTGCCGTCGGTATGATTGCCGAGGACGGCTCGAAGTTCGGAACCGGACTTCTGTTCACCGTGCTACCTGAGACTATCGTTCTGTTCGGTTTCCTATCGATCTACCTTCTAGGTTAGATTGAACGAGGCGCAGATAAAGGAGGGTTCGAATGTCACTAGAGAAGCTTGCAAGCGAGATTAGGGCAATGGCAGAGGCCGAGGCCAAGAGTGCCACTGACCAGGCAGGAGTTGAGGCCATGAGTATAGCGAAAGCCGCTGTCGACGAGGTCAGCGAATATCGTGAGTTAGCGATTGCTCGCGCGGAGAAGTTGAGTGGCCAGATCACTGTAGAGAGCATAGCCGCAGCCAGACAGAGGAATCAGAAGAGGCTCTTGGTCGCACGCCGCAACGAGCTCGACGCCACATGGGAAAAAGTAGTCTCTCAAGTCGGGTCTGCAGATCTTAAAGGTCGGGTGAAAATCCTGAAATCATTGCTGAAGCAGGCAAAGGCAGAGTCCGCGGACGACATGGTACTGCGACCGACAGCAGTGGATCGAAAGGCACTGACTAAGGAATCCAGTGGTTTCAAGATAGGTGACGACATTGATGGGTTCGGAGGTTTCGTACTCGAAAGCTCTGACGGCTCGGTCATTATGGACTACCGCTTCGAGGGGCGTCTTCGCGAGGCTTGGAGTGCAAGCCTAGGCGAAGTTAGTGGCATTCTGTTCGGAGAGTGAGGTTTGGGATGGCGGAGATAGCAGTCGGAAAGGGTAACTGGGCCAACGCCTCTGCCCGCAGCAAGGCCAGGAAGGCTAAGTTACTCGATGAGACTAGGCTTCGCCAACTGATGAAGAGTGGTCCTGAAACTATCGCTGCCAGCATTGGGGAGTTGGATTACCGCAGGGAGCTCGATATCTACTCTGCCCGCCTGAGCGGAGCGGACTTGGTGGAGGCTGCACTCAGGCACAACCTGGACCGAGAGCTCACTGAGGTCATGGGCTTCTGTCAGGGTCGCTTGAAGCGAATAGTCTCCGTGTTCGCACTGCGTTTCTCGTACAGCAACGCCAAGGCAGTACTCCGTGCCGTCAACGGTGGAATAACAGCTGATAGTCTTGCTAATTCAGTGCTGCCCGATGAAAATGATCTCAATGTCAACTGGCTCGAAATCACACGACAGAGTGACACACTCCAGGATGTTGCCGCAGCGATGCGAGGCACTCCATGGGGCGAAGCCATCTCTGACTTAGACGCAGAAGCAACATTGCAAGAGTACGAGGACGAGTTGGATCGGCACTACTACCATGAGGCGATCTCGGCCCTGAAGGCCAGCGGACAGAGGCATAGCCTACTACTTGGTTACCTGAGAACAGAGATTGACCACAGGAACATAGTGAACTTGTTGCGTGCGCTCCGACAGAACCTATCGCCTAAGCAGCGCTCAGGACTGATTCTAGAGGGCGGAAGGACGCTTCGCGATAACCTTCTGCGTAGCGCATCTCAAGCAGAGACCGAGGAAGCGCTGATTGAGGTCCTCCGTAGAACGAAGATGGACACTGCGGAACTGGAAGATGCCATTAGAAAATCTAACGAGCGTGGTGGGTTCGATCCGGTGGTTAGCTATCTGTCATCTCTGAGGAGAGGAGACCTAAGGCGAATGAGCCATCTTAACCCACTGTCTGCATTCCCAATCATATATTATCTGGAGAGCAAGGTGCTCGAAGTCCAGAACCTCCGTCTGCTGGTGCGCGGCAAGGCGGTAGGACTACCGGAAGACGTAATCGAAGCGCACATGGCATTCTGAGGTGACAAGATGGAGATAGCGATAGTAGGCACTTCGGAGTTCACGCTCGGATTTCAACTCGCAGGCATCACGCGTCTGCATAACCCCGAGAACGACGAGGAGATGAGTGATACTCTTCGCTCGCTGCTCGATGAGCGAGATATCGGCATCGTCGTCTTAGACGCGGCCGATATTACACGGATGCCGGAGAAGCTGCGCCAGCGGCTTTCTGACAGCATCTCGCCCACAGTACTGGGCATAGGGACTGAGGAGGACAATACTCTCCGAGAGTCCATCAGGTCTGCGCTCGGCGTCGACCTTTGGAAGTAGAATTCCTCAAGAAAAGGAAAAGGAAGTGAAGAAATGAGTGATGAAAGTGGATTAATTTACAGGATCTCTGGACCTGTCGTGACGGCTGTCGGCATCTCGCCGAGAATGTACGAAGTTGTGAGAGTGGGTAACGAGGGACTGATGGGAGAAGTAATTGAGTTGCACGGTGACCAATCGGTCATCCAAGTGTACGAGGAGACGTCTGGTGTAAAGCCGGGCGAGCCAGTGATTAGAACAGGGCAGACTCTGTCCGTGAAGTTGGGTCCGGGTCTGCTGACCCAGATTTATGATGGCATTCAGCGACCTCTTGAGGACCTTGAGGCTACGATGGGAGTGTTCATCACACGTGGGGTCGATGCAGATGGGCTCGACCTCGCCAAGAAGTGGGAATTCAACGCAACCGCCTCTGTCGGTGACGAGGTCTCTGGCGGATCAATAATCGGATTTGTTCAGGAGACTGAGACAGTCGAACACAGAGTCATGGTGCCTCCTGGAAAGAGCGGCAAGATTTCCAGTATCCAGTCGGGCGAGTTCGACATCACTACGTCGGTGTGTACGCTCGACGATGGGACCGAGGTAGCGATGATGCAGGAGTGGCCGGTGCGAACGCCCCGACCATTCGTGCAGAAGTACGCTCCGGACGTGCCCCTAGTCACAGGTCAGAGGATTCTAGACTTTCTTTTCCCTCTCGCCAAGGGCGGGACTGCGGGTATCCCGGGACCCTTCGGATCCGGCAAAACAGTGACGCAGCAGCAACTGGCCAAGTGGTCTGATGCCCAAATCGTCGTATACATCGGATGCGGAGAACGTGGTAACGAGATGACTGAAGTCCTCAGCGAGTTCCCTCACCTAATCGACCCCAACACCGGCAAACCTCTGATGAACCGGACCACTATGATTGCAAACACATCGAACATGCCCGTGGCTGCTCGGGAGGCCTCAGTATACACAGGCATAACCATCGCCGAGTACTTTCGTGACATGGGATACGATGTGGCCCTGATGGCTGACTCCACAAGCAGGTGGGCCGAGGCTATGCGTGAGATTTCGTCCCGTCTTGAGGAAATGCCCGGCGAGGAGGGTTATCCAGCTTACCTGTCGAGTAGGCTCGCAGAGTTCTACGAGCGCGCCGGCAGAGTGCAGACTCTAGCGGGTGACGACGGTTCAGTCTCAGTCATCGGGGCAGTGTCGCCGCCCGGTGGTGACATCTCAGAACCTGTCAGCCAAGGAACTCTTAGAATCGTCAAGGTTTTCTGGGGCTTGGATGCAGGGCTGGCCCGCCAGAGGCACTTCCCGGCAATCAACTGGCTGAACTCGTATAGCCTGTACCCGCAGGCACTAGATCAATGGTATCGAGACAACATCGCTAGTGACTATCCCGAAGTACGAACCAAGATTAGTAGTCTTCTGCAGGTAGAGGCCGAACTTCAGGAGATTGTGCAGCTGGTTGGCTCAGACGCTCTTCCAATAGACCAGCAGCTGACGCTTGAGGTCGCCCGAATGATTCGCGAGTTCTTTCTGCAGCAGAATGCCTTCCATGACGTAGACACCTTCAGTACTCTGGACCTTCAATATGCGATGGCCAAGGCCATCCTTACCTTCCAAGAGGAGTCCGAGAAGGCTATCGCTGGTGGCGCTGGCCTAGAAGACGTCGTTAACGTTCCCGCTCGAACCGACCTCATGCGGGGTCGCTTCGAGCAGGGATATAACGAGCGCATTACAGAATTACTCGGGGAGATGTCAAAACAGATTTCCGAAACTATGGAGAGTAACTAAGGAGGTGCTATGAATGAGCGGAAAGGAATATAGGACAATAACCGATGTAAAGGGACCTTTGGTTTTCCTCGAAAAAACCGAACCTGTGGCCTTCGGAGAAATCGTACAACTGCGACTCTCTGACGGCTCTATGAAGAACGGGCAGGTGCTTGACACTAGCGATGACCAAGTAATCGTGCAGGTCTTCGAGGGAACAGCCTCCATCGACAAACAGACTGGGGTCAAGTTCCTCGGGGACGTCTTTAGACTGCCTGTCAGCAAGGACCTAATCGGACGGATCCTAGACGGTGCCGGCAAACCCAGAGACGGCGGACCGGAGATTGTTGCAGAGGAGATGGCTGATATCATCGGTGCTGCCATAAACCCCTACAGCCGTGAGAGTCCGGAGCAATTCATCCAGACTGGTATCTCAGCGATTGATGCGTGCACCACACTGGTTCGAGGCCAGAAGTTGCCAATCTTCTCGGCTTCGGGTCTTCCTCACAACGATATCGCTCTTCAGATCGCTCGTCAGGCCAAATTAATCGACAGTGACGACGACTTCGTCGTGGTTTTCTGCGCAATGGGAATCACTGCTGAGGAATACAACTTCTTCGTTCACGATCTGGAACGCACCGGTGCACTAGAAAATGCAGCGCTGTTCGTCAACCTTGCAGACGATCCAGCCGTGGAGCGTCTGATCACACCGAGGCTGGCTCTAACTGCCGCGGAGTACCTCGCGTTCGAGCATGACTACCACGTGCTAGTCATCTACACGGACATGACCAACTACTGCGAGTCGCTCAGGCAGATCGGAGCAGCTCGTGAGGAAGTCCCGGGAAGGCGCGGCTACCCGGGATACATGTACACCGACTTGGCCATGCTGTACGAACGCGCCGGGATAGTGAAGGGTAAGAAGGGTAGCATCACACAATTCCCCATTCTAACTATGCCTGGTGATGACATCACTCACCCCATCCCGGACCTCTCAGGTTACATTACAGAAGGGCAGATAGTCATCTCGCGTGAGCTGCACCAGAAGGGGATTTACCCGCCAATCAACGTTCTGCCTTCTTTGTCCAGACTGATGAACGCCGGTATAGGAGAAGGCAAGACTCGGGAAGATCACAAATCGGTTTCCGATCAATTGTACGCCGCCTACGCCCAAGGCAAGGAGCTCAGAGGTTTGGTTGCGATCGTTGGCGAGGACGCCCTAAACGAGCGTGACCTGCAGCTTCTGAAGTTCGCGGATATCTTCGAAGACCAGTTTCTGCGTCAGAGTCGTGACGACGATCGAACGATTGCTGAGGGCACTCTTGACTTGGCCTGGAACCTCCTTACGAACATCGACACGAAGTACCTCGTGAGGCTGGACCAGAAGTGGATCGACAAGTATCACCCCACAGAGAAGAAGTAGTGATTGGAGCGTAGGCCATTGAGAGAGTGAGATCATGGCGCTGGACATTAAACCAACCCGTAGCGAACTCATTAACCTCAAGCGTCGCATCAAGCAGACCCAGAACGGCTACAAACTCCTGAAGATGAAGCGCGACGGGCTATTCCATGAGTTCAGGACGCTCCTGTCTGAGATGATTGCTGCTCGTGAGGAGTTGGTTGGCACGTACCGGGACGCTGTCCAGTCAATCAGTCTGGCCAGCGCCATCGAAGGCGGTCTCGCAGTCAAGAGTTCGGCCATTGCAATTTCGCGTCATCCCGAAGTCACGGTCACCCGTCGCAACATCATGGGCGTGGTCGTACCAAAGGTGGTCGGAACAAACCTCACGACCACTATCGATGAGCGCGGCACCGGACTTATCGGTGGCTCTGCCTACATCGACGAGGCTTCGGACGCTTACTCTACACTGATCGAAAAGATAGTCAAGGCCGCTGAGATGGAGGCCACATTGAAGCGGCTACTCGTCGAGATAGAAGCGACCAAACGTCGAGTCAATGCCCTCGAGTACGTCGTAATCCCGCAGATGGAGGAGGCTCGGAACTTCATCCAACTGCGTCTGGAAGAGATGGAGCGCGAGGAGACTTTTCGACTGAAGCGTTTCAAGAATAAATGAGAGGTATCGGCCCGCCAGCTTAGAGCGAGGGGTCAAATCGAACCTCCTGCCGGAAGGAGTGTTGGGTGATTGTATGACAGATTCGGAGACCATCGCCATAGACACCGAGATTTGGGGGGGCCAGGAATTCTTCGAGGTAATAGCATCGAGATACTTCGAACTGGGCAACGAGGGCCCTATTGCCGCCTCCTGGGGAGTTCGAGGAATAGATGGCAAGAACACTAGCGACCAGCTGATTGTACTCAACAGACACCTTGAGCCACTCGGTTTGCTGGGTGAATTGGACAACAGTAATCCGCCCGTACTATCGATCTCAGGATATCCCTTGGGACAGCATGTTCTCAGGAACTGGCAGGAGGCTGTTGTTTGGCTATTCATGTCAGGTTTCATGACCATGGTCGGAGCTAGTTGGATAGGCAAGTACGGCTACGACAGCAGTTCTGTAGAGATTGGGACTTTCGGCCAATCATTCGTCTATTTCACTATTCCAATAGTTGTGGCACTACTCGTAGCAAGCTATCTGAGAAGTTTGGTCGCAAACCGTTTCGGTGTTGAGGCTGGACACATAGTGCCCATCGTTTTCCCTATACCGACTCCTTCTTGGCCATTCGGAATTATTGGGACGATGGGGCAGCGCCGAATTGATTTGGTTCCTATCCCAAACCGTAGAGCTCTGGGCTTGATAGAGATCGTTGTTCCACTTACTCTGTTCCTCGCAGGAACCATACTAACGATTCTCGGTTTGAGCATAACTTCGAATTCCCCCCCTAGCCTACAGGAGGCCCCAGTGGTGTTCGAAACCAATATGATCACCCAGCTTTTAGCTGACTCTTGGCTAGGAGATGACTTTGCAATAAGACTCCAATGGCTCCATCCAACCGGAATCGCCGGGATTGGTTTGTCAATAATCGGCTGGGGACTGATCCTGCCGATACCAGGTTTCCCGGGAGATCGTGTGTTGCATTCCCTCGTCGGCCCATCGGAAATGAGGGATGATGGGGTCCAGACTTCAATTTTCGTTATCATGTTGGTAGTCCTAGTAATTGTATTCGCGACCTCTGAATACATGCCGTGGATTTTCCTTGCGGCGGTGGGGGCATGGCAACGGTTCAGTCCGGAGAGTGTGCCGCAGCCACTAGTAGTCGATGAGCACGCAGGACTCGCCGAGCAAGCTCGGAATAGGCTGGTTTCCATCGTATTGATTATGCTTATCGCGGGCTTTCCCGGGACGGCGCCGTCGGGCGTGCTGGAAGATTTCGACTCAGGCATTTCTGTCGTTGGGTGGCCCGAAGAGGTAGAGATAGTGCCGGGAGAGAATGCGGAGCTTCATCTCGTTCTCCGACCAAATGGAGTCTTGCCAGTGTCTGGGTGGCTTCAGATGCGAATTGAGGGTGCTTCTTCCGAACAATGGGAGATTTATTCAGAATGCATCGATTCGTCCGGCGCTTGTCAATTCTCTAATATCATTCAGGCTGAGACTTATGATGTCGCAATTACTATCTCTCCTCCTGAGTCTGAATTCAGCCCCCATATACTCAGGGTCCTGATTGATGTTCCCGGAAACCAAAAGGAGCACGTAATCACACTAGTAGACAACAGCGCATCAGGTCCACTACAGCCTTTCTGGACATTAGTGGAGGATGGAATTCGGCCGATTATTTGCATCTCCGTCAACGTCGTTGGCGAATTGGGGGTGCTGTCCACGGAAGATCCATTCTGGGAGTTCGCAAACGAGACAGAGGTAGAAATGGGCGAGCAGGAATTATGTATGATTGGGCACGAGGGGGCGCTGCAATCATCTAGTGAGGTAGATGGACAAAACAGAAAATTTGGGCCTGAGGTGAGGTTTGAGCAAGTCAATCTCACGAATGGGCCCTGGAGAATAGCGATTGAGGGTTCAGAGCCTGTAATGCAAGTGGATGGTGGCGAGTGGGGCTTACCGGACTGGTTCGAGACAAGTACGGGTTATGTGATTAACCATGCTGACGATGGTGCACCATTCTGTCCCTCTACCGAAATGGCTGCCGAGATTGACACCAGCTCGAACTGGACTAGGGCATTGGAGGAATACTCCCCGGTACGAATAATCGGTAACCTCCAAGGTAATGGTTCCCTAGGTGTGGGAGAGGCTGGTTGGTTGGTTGTCTGCACGGATGGTGGGTTAATACATACGTACAGGATTGTCGAAGGTGTTGACGTGATGGTGGAACCAGGAGGGATCGGTGAGGGACTTTACTCCGCAGAATTCGTGGTTTACAACAGAGGTGGCGAGAGTTTACCCGTGGCCGTTGAATGGCATGGCGACTCGCCTCATAGTGACATCTGGAATATTTCCTTGCCAAGTCACATAGAACCGGGCGAAAACGCAGAGTTGAGGGCAGCTCCCATTGGAGAGTTGCATCTATTCCGGTCATTGTGGGTATCTGCGGATACTTCTGGAATAACCATCCACCTAGCAGCTAGATGTCCCGTAGACGGGTGTGAGTAATGCGAATAGCAGTTCTTGGAGTTGGGTCGGTTGGGGGTGTCCTCGTGGGTGCTTTGGCAGATACTGGAGCCGAGTTGCTATGCATTTCCAGGGGAGAGACTGTCCCCTCCTTGGAAGTTGGCTTGGTTATCCACACTCCGGAAGGGGCGATGGAGATGGTATCTTCTGACCGCTACGAAGTCATAGACAGCGAAAAAGAACCGATTCCAGAGTTCCATCGGAGTTCGTGTGATGTTGCCATAATTGCCGGCAAGGCATCTTCAACGCCCGTACTGGCATCTATCGCGGAGGAATTGCTCACCCCCAGTGGGGTTGCGAT
>Ga0315334_10001216_pt1 | contig 15796 bp, 19 predicted proteins | sample M150034915metaG_FD_205555 | JGI IMG/M metagenome (GOLD analysis project Ga0315334, IMG submission 205555) | Ammonia-oxidizing marine archaeal communities from Monterey Bay, California, United States - M1 500m 34915 | ecosystem: Environmental > Aquatic > Marine > Intertidal zone | place: USA... | reverse complement strand
CCTGTAATCCTAATCATTCCTCTTGTGACTATTTCAAACAACCATACTATTGGAAATAATCCATAGCTAAAAGCTAAAAGAATTCTACTATTTCTGACTGCAACTTTTGTTGCATTTGCATTACAGTATGTTTTTGGGGTGATTTCACCAAAAACCAGAATTAGAAATGTCATAATTCCCACTGCAATTGCTAAACCATCATCCCCAAATAATTTCAATGCAACATCCGTTGCTAATGCAGTTGCAGCAATACTAGCTAAATTATTTCCTAAATTAACACTAGACATCATTCGACTTGGATTAGATTTTAGTTTACGAAGTGACGAAGCACCTTTGACTTTATTCTTAACCAATTGCTCAATTTTTGAAAGTCGAACACTAACTAAAGCAACTTCTAAACCACTGAAATAACCAGCAAGGCCTATCAGTGCAACTAAGGCAGCAATCTCATATTCTAATTGCAATTTTTAATTCCTCTTTGGCTCAAATTTTTGAAACAGCAATATTGCTTCATTTATTGTAGAATACACCGCATTTTTTACTTGATTTTAACACGCTAATCGTTCTTTTAAGGATTAAGATTTGGAAAAATTGAGTTTTGATTATTCGTGCGTGATTTATGATTTAGGTGGAACTGCAAACATATTGTTTGGATCATTATGATATTCTATTGGTAACATTGGTTCTTTTTGCCTACCAGTAAGAATTCCAATAATTTTATCATCCTTTTTTATAATTTCATTATCAAGTAGTTTCTTAATTCCCGCAACCGTTGCACCAGATGCCATCTCACAGTCAAATCCATTTAATCCGACTGCTGACATACCATCAAGCATTTCTTTGTCAGAAACTTGAATAACAACTCCATTAGTGAATTCTAGCGCTCTTAATCCTTTTGTTATATTTGCCGGTTTTCCAATTTGTATTGCAGTGGCTTTTGTTTTAGGCTTTAATCTTTCATCTTGACTCATTTCATGATAGTATCTTTCAATTAACTCTAAATTCGGCGATCCATCATTCCAACGTAGTTTTTCACCTTCAAAGTTTCCATTGTATAACTGATACAGTGTATTTGCACCTTCAGCATTTATCGTCGCAATTCTAGGTATTTTTTTTATCCATCCCCATCTATAGAGCTCGATTAAACTTTTACCACAACTTGAAATATTTCCTAGTGCACCCCCTGGATAAATAATCCAATCAGGCACTTCCCAATTGAGAAATTCTAACGCTCGGAACGGTATTGTTTTTTGCCCTTCTATTCTAAATGGATTTACAGAGTTTACAGTGTAACACCCTACTTGTTTGGCTGCTTCTAATGATTTTGTAAATGCGTCATCAAAATTTCCATCAATTTTTATCATCTGTGTTCCAAATTGATATGCTTGGCTAAGCTTTCCAGGCGCAATTTGTCCATCAGGTATGTATACATCACACTCCATATTTTCATTAGCGGCAAACATTCCTGCAGATGCTGAAGTGTTTCCGGTTGATGCGCAGATTATTTTTTTTGCATCCATCATTTTTGCATGTGTTACAGCAGTAGACATGCCATTATCTTTGAATGAGCCACTTGGGTTATAGCCTTCAGGTTGAAGCATTAAATTTTTGTTGTCAATATTGATAAAATTTGAGACTTTTGACATGTGATATGGTTTAGACTGTTTACCTTCTGCACCATCTAACGAAACCAGAAATTTTGAACATTGATCCAAATCCTCAGTGTCAATTTCACAGAAATTTAATAGTTCTCTAAACCTCCACACCCCACTTTCATTGTAAATACTCCCATGTGGATTTCTTCTTTCATAAAATACCTCTTTTAATTTTGGCGATGGGGCGTCTTTGTAATCCACATCTAATAGAAAATCACATTTATCACATCTTAATTGGGATGATTTGATGGGAAACTGCTTCTTACATTTAGGATTGATACAAATCAAATTAGCACTTTGTTTCATTATTTGTTACAAAACCTCTTGTAATTTAAACGAAATTGCTTATCAAAACTAAAATTTTTTAACTTAACCAAAGATTTACAACCAAATTTGTTTCAATGTATTTGTGATCAAAGACAAATATGAATACCTAAAAGATTTAATGAAAAAGATTCTTAACTCTTACTCAATAATTGAAAGTTTATCAGACGGTCCTTCTGATTTAGAATCACTACAAATTGAACTAAAAAAAATCAATGGATTTCTTCTCGTATTATCAAGAAAAACCACTTTATTGGAAAATAACTTGCCAAATGCTAAATTCTTGGAAAAAAATATAAAATTGTATTTTCAAAACTATGATTTTTCACGTGAAATTACTTTGTTGTTAGATACATATTCTGAGGATGGTATTAGGGTCAGAAATATTCGAGATTCTGTTATAAAATCATTAGAGGACAAAAATCTAATTCAAAAAATTTATGATATATCAAATGAGCTTTAATGTTTTTTTGCTTTTAGTTGTTTACGAGTGATTTTTTCATTTTTACCTTTAATTTGTTTTGCAACTTCAGATTTTTTATCCTCAACTGCTTTGAAAACCTCTTGAATGAGCCCATCAAGATGTGAATCTGACACTTCAGGAGTAACCGTACTAGAAATCTGATTAATTGTATCTGAAATTTCAGAACTAACCTGTTCAAATATTTCTGGATCCTCAGCAGCAGTTGCATATAATGATTTTAGGTTATCTACTTGACCGATTACTTGATCAGTCAATGTTAACTTAAATTTTGAACCATTAACTTCTATCTCCTTAGTAATCATACTGTGGATTAAAAAAATATGTTCTTATAGTTTCCTAAGTTGGTTTTTTAACTTAGAATTGAATTAGATCGAGTGCGGCCGCATCACTTACCAGTCTCGTGTGTCGAGAACTGATCACATACCCATTCTTGATATCTTTTGTTGGTACCCATCTATTAGTAGATGTGTAATGCCTTTTTTCTACCAATTCTTTTTCAACTTGTTCAATATCCAGTTCGCCCTCCTCAATTTTTTTGGATTTAAGATGTTTTATTGTGATCAAAATTTTATTAACTTTCACTCTATCGCCTAACTTCCATTGAGATGGAGCAGTTTCATCGGAAAGTTCTAACACTTTGATTTTCATCTCTTTTTTCCCTAGTACATCATGACTGATTAGCATGCGTTCATCAATAAAATCAGAAAAATTACTCATTCTGAATATAAAAAGAGATTTTGAATACTTAAAGTATGTGCAAAGTTTGTTCCTAGTAAGATTTTTTTCTTTCCTTGAATGGCATTTTATAGTTTTTTAACGTAACTTCTTTCCTTTTTCCTTGAGACAGACCATAAGTTGTACCATCATACTTGCAAACTATGTTAATTGGAGTTCTTTTTACATTCCAAACCTTGAAGAATTCCCGCAGCTCTCTTTTTTCATACAATCCTTTTCCTATTCTTTTTTTAGATAAAAATTTGAATGCAAGAATGACTTGCCGTATTTTATAGACTTTGAAATTAGTCGTCCAATTCATGCACCTAATAATTTGATCATATGGAACAGTGAGTGATGTACTTGTTCCTGACTTCGCCTCAATTGTAAAAATAGTACTACGTTCGTTATTCAAGGAGAGGATGTCTGGTAGTGCAACGCTAGGTGAACCTAGTCTAAATGCCTTCCAATCATCCAATGCATTAAATCGTTTAACAAGTGTATCCTCCCATTGGTATCCTCGCTGTCTTCTTATTCTAGATATTTTTTTCCAAGAATTTTTTGTTATTGTATTTGCTTTCATTATAGTTGATGATCGCATAATGTTCTATTATTTTCTTACATATAGAATAGAAGGTAATAATGAAATGACCAAATGTACATCTAGAGTAATTTAAAGAGAAATTTTGGTTTCTTGTCATAACTACATTTATCTAATTTAACAGTTTGACCAACTTTTGGTGTTATCGATGTTTCCAGTGAGCCCAATATGCGAATGTTATCGTTGGTTTCAATCAAACAAAAATAATAGTTTTCTTTTTTTGAAAACTCCAAAATTTTTCCATTTTTACTTGGTTGCTCCCATATTGTGGTAGAATGACAAATATTACATTGTGAAGAAGGTGGCCAAACAAATTTTTGGCAGTTTTTACAGAAACTTACTACAAATTTACCTTGCGCTAACGCTTCATCAAATTTTGTCATGATTCTAAAATTAAAACCGTGCTTGATGTTGCGGCTGCAGACATATTGTGAATTAACCCCTTTTTTGCACCATCAATTTGTCTTCTTTCTGCTTTATTTTGTAACTGCATTGTAACTTCCATTATTTGTGAAATTCCTGTTGCTCCTAATGGATGTCCTGCACCAATTAGTCCACCTCTTGGATTTATTCTTCGATTTTCAGTGTTGAACATATCTCTGATATAGTCAGATGCATTATCATTGGCTGATAGCCCAAGATCTTTTACAGCCATTAACTCACATACTGTAAATGCATCATGAATTTCTGCTACATCGATTTCATCAGAAGTGGTTTTTGCCATCCCATAAGCTTGTTTTGATGCAGTAATGCTTGATGATAACGTTGATAATTCGTTTTTTGCAAAGCTTGCAGAATTTGTTTTTTGACCAATACCAGATATCCAAATAGGTTCGTCAGAAAATTGAGATGCAACATCTTCTGATGCCAATAACACTGATGTTCCACCTGAACATGGGTATGAACAGTCCAATAATCGTAAATCATCTGTTATATTTTTAGAATTCATAATCTCAGAAACCGTAAATGGTTTGTGTGAATATGCATTTGGATTATCAATTGCATGTTTATGATTTTTGGCTGATACAATTGCCAGTTCTTCATCAGTCGTATTAAATTTTCTTTTATGTGCTTTTGTAAACATGGAAGCCCAAAATATGGGGTGATTAAATCCACCCCGTGTTTTATCCCATTCTAAAACTTGCCCTGGATTATCAATTGTGTCAGCCCCAGAAACCAATACAACGTCAACTAAGCCAGATGCAATGTAAGAATATGCAGAGATAACTGCGTTCGAACCAGAACTACACAGATGCTCAACTGAATGTGCAATTTTTGGTTTAATCCCTGCAAGCTCTGACAGTATTGCACCAAGATATTTTGAATTATCATTTGTTGAAACAATTACTCCATCAATAACATCTTGGGAAATATTTCTAGTTGTATCAAAAACATTTTTTGTTGATTCTAATAATAACGATTCAACTGAAATCTTATTTTTTGTAAAATTTGTACTTCCATATCCTACAACTGCAATTTTTTTCAATTTTCTGACTCCGAAAATGTTTTAGTCATTAGAGTAAATGATTTCTCAACATCATTAACTGGGTTAAACTGTAAAATTGGTAAATCAATTCCAGTTTGACGAAAAGCACTAAGCTGCTTTTTACAATTTTCAGGCGTTCCTGATATACATAGATCGTTCAACATTGAATCAGAAATCAATTCATAATTGTTTTCCAGCCCAGTTTTTTTGTATTCTTCAAAAATATTCTCAGTTTCCATTTTGTAACCATTAGATGCCAAAAAATCCCGATATATTTTTCCTGCAGATATATAAAACGCAAGAGTTTTTTTTGCACGTGTAATTGCTTTCTCAGCATCATGATCTACACATGTGATTATTTGAATTGTTGAGTCGATCTTTCTCTTTCCCTGCATTTTTTCTAGTGTCAATTTAAGCTCATTTTTTGGTCTTAGGTAAAAAATTACACCGTCAGCAACATTCCAAGTCAATTCAACCATTTTTTTATTGATGGCTGCAAGATAAATTGGAATTGATGTTCTAGGTGGTTTTATCAGTAATGAGAAATTTTTCAGTGAAAAAATTTCACCTGTGTAATTAATTTGTTCTCCAGTTAGAACCAACTGTATGATTTCAATATACTCTTTCATTCTTTGTAAAGGATTAGCAAACAGTTTACCGTGAAAATCTTCAACTATCGGTTGACTACTAGTTCCTAATCCTAGAATAAATCTTCCATTTGAGACAGAATCTACCGTAGCTGCACCCATTGCAATTAAACTTGGGCTTCTTGAGTAGATGTTAATTATGGATGAGCCAATTTTTGAAAAATTATTTTTATTACTAACCAAACTTAACAGGGAAAAATCTTCCATGCCCCATGTTTCTGGAATCCAAACTGTGTCTGGTTTAAATTTATTTAATTTAGTAGAACACTCTAAGACTTCTTCAATTGTTAGTAAAGAGCCTAAACTGTATGATAATCTCATATCTATCAATTATTAAAGAATCTAACATACTTTTTTGTTCTCATCTCCTCAGAGCATAATTCAATGTCCTTAAAGGAATCAATTGAATGCCAAAGTACATTTTTAAATTTTACAGAATTCAGTAATTTGTTTTTAGCAAGTTTTGGAAAAACGGTTGCCTCTATACTGCCATTATTGGGTAGAACTTTTAGTATATCTATACTTAAATGATACAATCCTGGGTTCATCCAGACATTACTGACATCAGTTTTTTCGTTAAATTTCAAGATTTTATTGTTTTTTATTTTCATTGTGCCAAATTTGGTCTTTAACTCATTTGTAGCAATAGTATTTGGTTTCCGCAAGATTTTTTTCAAATCTATGTTTGTTACAACATCACCATTAATGACAACAAATGATTTTTCATCTAGTTCCTTTGCAGCTTTTTTAATTGCGCCGCCTGTACCAAGAGGTGTTTTTTCAACAGAATATTCAATATTACAACCAAAATTTTTCTTTAATTTCAAAAATTTTTCAATTTGATTTGCTTTATACCCACTACAAACGATGATATCGTTGATTCCAAATTTTTTTAGGTATTTAATGGACCATTCTATTAAGGGAGTTTTGTTAATTGTGATTAATGGTTTAGGTATTTTATCGGTTAATGGTCGAAGTCGTTTTCCCCTACCTCCAGCTAATATTAACGCCTTCATATCCAAATTAATGGGTCTCTGTTTTTTAACTTATGTGATTTATAATTAGAATAACTCAAATGCAGTAACTCCAAAAAAGTAGCCTACCAAAACCATAGTAACGCCCCACCCACATGAGCCTAAAATTGTATACAGAAGGAATTTTTTAGTATTCATTTTTAGTAGACCTGCTGGAATGGAAATCATTTCCCTGAATACAGGTATCATTCGTCCAAACAATACGGCCTTATCACCATATTTTTCAAACCACTTTTCTACTCGTTCTAATTTTTTTTCTGAAACTCGAACTCGCTTCAAATATTTTAGCAGTGCAACTCTACCTAACTTTAATGCAATAAAATAGATTACAGTGGAGCCTATTGATGCACCAAGACCACCAATAATACCTAGTAACACAACTTCGAATAAATTCAGGCCATTTTGTGATGCAATAAACCCAGCTGTAGGAAATACTGCCATTGTTGGAATAGGTGGAATTATTGTTTCGAGTATTGCTGCTAAAAAAACCCCAGTGTATAGATACTCTGAAAGAAATTCAAAAATCCATTGAATTAATAATTGAATTTCACTCATTGGAATCTTTCTCAGTTATGTAATAATGTAGTTCTGTGTAACATTCTGAACACCATTCTTGAAAATTAGTATGTTCACAATCATAACTGTTACTAGTCTTTTCCCCACATTTTTCACAGATAGTCAATAATTGTATCTATTTAGATGATTTTTTAATCTTGATGGCACCAAGTGCGAATTGTATTATTGCTGGTGCAAAAAGCATGACAGCCGAACCAATAGGGTCTTTATCTGCACTTTCTGGAGATGGATTTGCAATTACTACCATTCCACCGATTATTATTAAAATTCCAGCAATAATTATCATTATTCCTAATCCTTTTGATGGCTCCTTTAATGAAATAAAAAATCCAATGATTGGGAGAATTAATGCCGGTGCACCTAATCCAATTCCTCTTTGCATATCATTTAATGGTAAAAATCCTTCTTTTGCTTCATTACCCATTGATACCGCAACATCAGCGCCGTATGCAACTAACAATCCTATTGCAATTCCTGTTATAATTAATGCTGCATTTAGTGCCATGTTTTTTCTCGAGTCTCTGTATTAATAAAGCATGATGTTTTTCTGCAATAGTTTCAAAATATTATTCTGGTTCAATCATTATATTTTTTTTAAGATCGGTTAATTTTTGCAGAAGGTTTTCCATGCCTAAGTTATCTACGTCAACTAAATTTACATGGCCAATCTTTCTTTTTGGTTTTGATTCTAGTTTACCATACATCTTTAGAAACGAATTCGTAATAGTCAGTGACGGTTTTCTATATTTGCCTGTGAAGTTTTTTGGTCCTAGTATGTTATACATTATTGTAGGATATAATAATTTTGTACTTCCTAATTTCATTCCTAAAATTGCTCGTAGATGTTGTTCAAATTGTGACGTTGTACTAGATTGTAATGTATGATGTCCTGAATTATGTACTCTTGGAGCAATTTCATTAATTAACACTTCATTGTTTTTTGTCACAAACATTTCAATTCCAAAAACTCCTGCACCATGTAGAAATTCCATAGTTTTTTGTGCTATTTCCTCAGCTTTCTTAGAAACATCAATATCAATTCGTGCAGGTGCAATAGTTGTTTTTAGTATATTCTCTTCATGTATATTCTCAACTAAAGGATACGTTTGAATTTCACCAGTGGCACTTCTTGCAGCGATTACAGAAACTTCCATTTTGAAATCAATAAACTCTTCAACCATCAGTAATTGACCATCAAAAGATTGCAATGCATCAGTTATTTGCTCTTTAGTGTTGATCTTAAAGTTACCTCTACCATCATATGCACCTTTTCTAGTTTTAAGTAAAACTGGAAGCCCAAATTCATCAATTTTTGATTCTAATTCCTCTTTAGATAATACCTCAGCAAATTTTGCTACAGGTATATTATTCTCATCTAAGAATTTCTTCTGTAATAATTTATCTTGAATTATTCGTAATGTTTCTGGCGATGGATTAATTTCACAAGTTGATTCTAAATTCTTCAAAACATCACTATTTCCTGATTCAATTTCATATGTTATGATATCACTACGTTCTGCTAGCTCTCTAATTGAAGATTCGTCTTTAAAATCTGCAATTATTTGCTCTGCACCAATTTTTGCTGCAGGGCAATTTTCTGTCGGATCAAGAACAATTACTTTTGAAATATCTAATGGCATGTTTTTAGCTGCTTCGGTGAGCATCATACCTAGTTGCCCCCCTCCAACTATTCCAAGTATTTTACTCACAATCAAAAACAGTCATTCAATTACAAATAGTTTCGTAAAACAAAATTGAATATTTTAATTGGTTACTTTATACTGGATAGTGTTGGACAGTGAAAAATTTCATATCGATTTAGGAAACAGTAATGATTCTATACGAAAAACCGCAGATATTGATTTTATCTCATTTTGGAATGAACGTGCAAAATATCTGACATGGTTTAAAACATGGGAAAAAACCCTTGATTGGACACCACCTTTTGCAAGATGGTTTGTAGGAGGCCAAATTAACGCATCATACAACACGCTAGATATTCACCAGGTGGGGAAATCATCAAAGACTGCAATTTTTTGGGAGGGTGAAGATGGGAGTGAGCGAATTATTACATATTCTGAATTGTATATACTGGTCAAAAAATTCGCAAATGTGTTAAAAACACTAGGTGTGGAAAGTGGAGATCGAGTGACAATTTACCTTCCTATGGTTCCAGAATTGATAATTTCGATGTTAGCATGTGCACGGATTGGTGCAATTCATGCCGTTGTGTTTTCAGGATTTAGTTCTATCTCGTTAAAGGATAGAGTTGAAGATTCAGAATCTAAAATAATTATTACAGCCGATGGTGGTTTTAGAAAAGGTAAACTGATTAAACTCAAAGAAATAGTTGATGAATCAGCATCTAAGGTTTCTTCAGTTGAACATGTGATTATCTTGAGGCGGGCAAATAATGAGATTACTTTAAATGAAAATGATAAGTTATGGTCTGATTTAATGTTAGATGCATCAGAAGATTGTGATGCTGAAAAATTGGAAAGTACGCATCCACTTTACATATTGTATACTTCTGGTACAACTGGAAAACCAAAAGGGGTACTTCATGGAACAGGTGGATATCTGACTCATCTATATTCAACCTACCAATGGGCATTTGATATAAAAGATGACGACGTGTATTTTTGTACTGCAGATATTGGTTGGGTAACAGGCCATAGTTATATTACATATGGACCACTACTACACGGTGCAACACAAGTAATGTATGAAGGTGCACCTGATTACCCTAATCCATCAAGAATGTGGGAGATAATCCAAAAATATAATGTAACAATATTCTACACAACTCCAACTGCATTACGTATGTTTATGAAATTTGGTAACGACATTCCAAAATCATTTAATTTGTCATCACTAAGATTACTTGGAACTGTAGGTGAACCAATTAATCCAGAAGTCTGGAAATGGTACTTTAATGTGATTGGAAATGATAAATGCCCAATAATTGATACATGGTGGCAAACAGAAACTGGTGGTATGATGATTAGTAATCTTCCTGGCATTGAAGCCACGCCATTAAAGCCTGGATCTGCATCAAAGCCAATACCAGGTGTTGATATGATAATAGTTGATGACGCTGGACATGAAGTAAAAAATGATACAAAAGGCTCACTGATAATTCGGAAGCCATGGCCAGGAATGTTACTTACATTATGGAATGATGATGAGAAGTATAAGAGCGTCTATTGGTCAAAGTTTGAAAGAATGTATTATCCGGGGGATTACGCAATTAAGGATAATGATGGCTACCTCTGGCTACTTGGAAGATCTGATGATGTTTTGAAAATTGCAGGGCATAGAATTGGAACTGCGGAGTTAGAGAGTAGTCTTGTTTCTCATAACGATGTTGCCGAATCAGCTGTATGTGGAATACCTGACGAGATAAAGGGTGAATCAATAATTGCATTTATTGTATTAAAAGAAAGCACTACCACATCAAATCAAGTACTTAAAACGGAATTAATAGAGACAGTTAGAAATGAAATAGGTCCTATTGCAACTCCAGCTGCATTTTATTTTGTCACAAGGCTTCCAAAAACTCGAAGTGGAAAAATCATGAGGAGGTTACTAAAATCTATTGCAAAAAAGGAAAAAATAGGCGATGTCAGTACATTGGAGGATGGTGCCGCGGTTGAAGAAGTCCAAATTGCATTTAATGAATTACAAAGTGCTATTAGCGAAAATGACCAAAAGTGATCTATATGCCATATGGATATGATAAAACTAGGAGTGAAAGAAGATGTGAAAAATGCCAAAAACTACTCTATGTGTTTGAAGTTGGCAAACTTTGTATTGAATGTTCTAGAATGGAACCAAAAAAATAATACATTATTGTAATGATTTAAATTTTTTGATTGCCTCTTTTGCTAGATTTTCTGTTTCTTTGTGATCAAATTCAGTAGGATCATCATTTACAAAATGTTCATGGCTATCATTTTTCTTCGTTTTCATAATTTAAGATATAATTTCACAGTGATAACTTTTTTGTTTTAATGAGATTTTAAATCAAAACCATTGCTCTAAAGTCTGACTCTTTTTTTCTAGACTCTTTTTTAGACGTTTAAGTGATGATTCTACCCTATCATGTGAAAAACTTCTCTCATTTGACAAATAATCTACGATGGCATCAAACCTGACCTCATCAAATTCAATTTTATCAACATTGGCAGTTTCTGGCTCCAAGAAAATTTTTCTTATAGCATTATAATCAATCTCCTGTAATTGCTTTTGAATTTGTGGAATGTCTTCTAATTTTCCGTACTCTCTGATCATTTTAATTGCTGTTTTTGGACCAATTCTTTCAAATCCATCAGGATTAAAATCGGTTCCAATCAAAATTCCTACATCAATAAGTTGTTCACGTCTAATTCCAAGTGCTTCTAAATTTTTTTTATAATCAATAATTTCAGGTTCAACTTCAATGTACGTATTTCGATTTGGAAGTTTTCTTCTTCCACTATTTGTAAAATTTCTAACTAGTTTTTTTGCTCCAAATAAAATAGAATCAAAGTCTTGACTGGCTGCTACATCTGCATGACCAGTAGTTGTCAATAGTGCCGCGGTTGCTTCACCTTCAGAAGGTGCTTGTATGTATGGTATGCCAAACAATTCTAAAAGCTTCTTTGAATCATCAACCATTCCATCTTTCATTGAAGTGGTCTGCTGTGCATATTTTCTTGCATCTTCCATTTTTCCTTCAGAAATGGCTCTTTCATATTTTATTGTCGCATCTTTTTTGTTCTGCTTTCTATGTTCAATCTCTGCTGATTTCAAAGATGGTGGTTTTCCATCAAACACATAAATTGGCTTTATTCCAAGAGAAAGAAAATTGATGTTCCTATAAAATAGACCAGTTAGATGACTTGTAACACGTCCTTGTGTATCAGTCAGATGTAATCCTTCAGGACCTCGAATTATAGCAAGGAATTGATACAATGCATTATAGGCATCAATTGCCACAATTTTATTGGTAAATGACTCGAGTTTTGTTTTTTCTCTAATTAGAAGTGGTTTTAGATCTAATCCCATACTTTTAATAGAATATTCAGGGTTTTTTTTGTTTACTGTTTCAATCGATTGACTATTTTAGGGCATTTAACAAGAATAATCCGTCGGGATAGCCAAGCCTGGTCACGGCGGACGCCTCGAAATCTCATTACAGGATAGCGTCTGTGCATCGCACACGGGGGTTCAAATCCCTCTCCCGGCGCCTATCATTATAGTTTAAAATATTAAAAACATCATTCATACTAAAAAACATGGTAAAGAAGAATCTAGTTGGAATTATTATGGGATCTAGTTCTGATAGTAGAATAATGCATGGTGCTGCAGAAATTTTAGATGGTTTCAAAGTTACTCATGAAGATCAGATTGTATCTGCACATAGAACTCCTAGCAGACTTAATACATATGCAAAACATGCAGAAGATTCTGGATTCAAAGTTATAATTGCTGGTGCAGGTGGTGCAGCACATTTACCTGGTATGATAGCATCGCATACAGTGATACCAGTCATTGGTGTTCCTATACTAGTTTACAATGATAAAGAAACCAAAAAATCTGATAAAAGTAAATTTTCTGCATTTGGTGGTTTAGATTCATTACTCTCTATATCAGAAATGCCTACTGGTTCACCGGTTGTTTCTGTTGGAATTAATAAAGCAGCAAACGCCGCAATCTATGCACTTAAAATTCTAGCAAATGAAAATCCCACAATTAAACGTAAATTACAAAAGCATAAGTTTGAACAACATTCAAGTGTCATCAAGGAATCTGATGAGTTAAAAAAACTTGGTTTAACTAAATTTGTTAAAAAGAAATTCAAATGATTATTACATAATCTTGAATTGTATTTTTTTCTCTTTTAGATGTGTAACTAATTGATCTGCCTGCTGCTGATTTTCAGTTTCTAGACTCAATATGACACCAACTGTGCCAGCATCTATTGTTGAGCTTAGTCTATCATGTATAACTTCAACAATATTCACGTTTAATGATGATATTTCGTCAACAATTTCTTTTAATGCACCAGGCTTATCTTTTAGAATAATTAGAATTTTTACCATTCTGCCCATGGTCGTTAATCCTTTTGCAACAATTTGACCTAAAAGATACATATCAATATTACCGCCACACAAAATAGGAACTACTTTTTTGTTTGGGGCAGGCTTTTTGCTCAAAAGATATGCTAACCCAACTACACCTGCAGGTTCAACAACTGATTTGTTTCTTTCCATTAACAAAAACATTGCTTTGATAATATCTGAATCATCAACAGTGACAATTTCATCTATATTGTTTTTTATAATTTCAAATGTTAATTTGCCCGGAGTTTTTACCGATATGCCATCAGCGATAGTATACTTTCCATCAACAGTCTGAAGCTCTCCTAAATCAATTGATTTTTTCATGGAAGGGAATGAACTAGACTCAACACCGATTACTCTTACATTAGGTTTCTTCTCTTTAATTGCAATGATTATGCCAGCAGCTAATCCACCTCCACCAATTGGAACATAAATTTCATCTACTTCTGGAAGATCTTCTAATATCTCTAAACCTATTACGCCTTGCCCACAAATTATTTCTGGATCATCAAAAGCATGAATTATTGTTGCACCAGTATCTTTTGAAATTTTTTGTGCACTGGCCCACGATTCGTCATATGTCAATCCATCCAAAATTACCTTTGCGCCGTAAGCTTTTGTTGCTGCAACTTTTGCAGGCGAAGCATTTTTTGGCATTACAATTGTACAGGAAATATTTTCAAGATACGATGCATATGCAACTCCTTGTGAATGATTACCAGCAGATGCGGCTACAACACCATGCTGCTTTTCATCATCTGTTAATGATTTAATTTTGTAATATGCCCCGCGTATCTTAAATGAGCCAGTTTTCTGTTCAAATTCATTTTTTAGGTATACTTCTGAACCTATCATCTTACTGAACGTTTCAGAATATACTAACGAAGTCCTTCTAATTACTTCACCCTGTGTATTTTTTGCTTTCACAACATCATCATATACTATGGTCATAAAATCTGTCAAATTTCCAATCAAAATTAAATGTATACTATACTATACTCTCAGTCATTCATGAGTAACAGGATTTGATCCACTTTTCTAATAATTTTCTCTTGTAATTCAGTACTAATCAAATTAAGATCAAAAAGACCCTGCTTTGTATCATTTTCTAAGTATTCAATATCGATATTACATAAACATCCTTCTTCACCATTGACTAATTTTTGCTCATCGATTATTACATTACTTGTTTGAAATGTCTCTATCAATAAATTATCTAACTCGTTGAGAACTTGTTTTTTCCTACTGTTTAATTCTATAATATTATCCGTCTGTGTTGATTCAATCTTATTTGATAGTATTTTTGCAAGCTTTTCGTCGTTATAAAATAACTCAAACAAATTTTGTTCATTAATTTTATCATATCCAATCTCTTCTAATTTCTGTAAAATGATTTTATTACCTTCTTCTGAATATTGAGAATCTGAAACATTTGTTTTATCAATAATATCAGACACCTCTTTTTGTAAATCTAAAACTTTCTGTTTCGGTCTGTAATACAGTAAAACATGAAATTGAATAGAAATGTGTAATGAAATGATAAATTTTTCTTCATGTGTTTGAAATTTGATAAAGATTCTTCTTAGATCATCATTAAATGAATGTGAAATACCATCTGATTCCCATTCATTTAGTTCACGCAAAAAATCACTAAACATCAATTCGATATTTTTTGGTTCAAATGTTTGTACTTCCTTTACTGTACTGTCACCTAACATTACCTTAACCGATATTGTTTTTGTAGATTCTATGATTTTATTCAGAAATTTTTCTTGAATTATATTATTTTGCTTATTTAATTTTAAAAAAAATTCATTTTTTGAAATTGAACCTATTCGCATAAACTTTCTTTCTTATACTTCCTTAAATTTCATGTAACCATGGACTTACTTTCAATAAATATTGAAAAGTTAAAGGATGAATTTGTAAAATCATATGCAGGAAAAAGTCACATACATGAAATACTTCCTTCAACAAAAACAGATTTTCTTCCAATAGATGAAAAACATCTAAAACTGCTTCATGAATTTTTAGATAGCAACACAATTTATGATAACTCATATGAAGTAAATTTGTGTGGTATATCCTGCCGAATTTTTGAAGGTGATTTGAATCAATTTTGGATTGACAGTATCAAACATGATACTAGTTATGCGCCATTCTATCCA
>Ga0315334_10001214_pt1 | contig 15805 bp, 13 predicted proteins | sample M150034915metaG_FD_205555 | JGI IMG/M metagenome (GOLD analysis project Ga0315334, IMG submission 205555) | Ammonia-oxidizing marine archaeal communities from Monterey Bay, California, United States - M1 500m 34915 | ecosystem: Environmental > Aquatic > Marine > Intertidal zone | place: USA... | reverse complement strand
CAGATCTTCAGTTTGTTTTTTTACAGCGGACATTAACAAATTTAACGCTTAAGGCCAGCCGCTGCCGCTTTCGATTCAGGATTAAGCTCTTTACCGGCATTTCTCCGGCTCGTATGTTTCTTGAAATCTTCTGGAAACTTTGCAACGAAGCTCTGAGTAGGCCAAGCGCATGCTTCTCCGAAAGCGCAGATAGTTCTTCCTGCTATATTATCTCCCACCGAAGTCAAGGTCTTCAAGTCAGACGGGACTCCTGCACCTGAAACCATTCGATCAGTGATCTTTTTCATCCAAAGCGAACCTTCTCGGCATGGAGTGCATTGCCCGCATGACTCATGGGCATAAAAAGTATTTATATTATTTAGTATCCATGCCATGTCCCGACTGTCATCCATAACAATAACCCCCCCAGATCCTGCCATAGAACCACAAGCTGCCAGTGTATCGAAATCCATTGGAATGTCATTAATGCCAATCGTCCTCTCTGATTCACCGGTACCAATTGTATATTTCTCGTCTGCCCGTAAAACTTTCGCTGATGACCCCCCCGGTATGACTCCTTTAAGTTTACGACCCTTTCTTAATCCTCCACAAACATCATTGATCAACTCACCCATCGTGATTTTACCAACCTCAACCTCAAAGTATCCAGGCCTGACTACGTCACCACTGACGCACAGAATCCTAGTACCTGTGTTCCGTGGAGTACCTATCTTTGCATACTTTTGCCCACCCATAGCAATGATGTGTTTCACGTGGCATAAAGACTCTACATTATTAACAATGGTTGGACACATATACAATCCAAGCGCAGCAGGAAAGTATGGAGGCTTGATTCTTGGGTAAGGCCTCTTTCCCTCCAATGATTCGATGAGCCCTGTCTCTTCACCACAAATGTAAGCACCCGCACCACGGTGAATAAATATCTCACAATTAAATTTTCCTCCCAGAATCTTCTTCCCCAAAAAGTTTTTCTTCCTAGCCTCTTCTATAGCATTCTCTAAAATTTTAGCCCCTTCAGAAAATTCTTCTCGGATATAAATGTATGCAACTTTGGCTCCAACTGCATAACATGAAATCAACATCCCTTCTATGAGTTGATGCGGATCCTGATGAACAATATACCGGTCCTTGAAAGTGCCTGGCTCTGACTCATCGCTATTACAAATCAGATAAACTGGTTTTTTATTATCGGGAGGAATGAAACCCCACTTAACTCCAGTCGGAAAGCCTGCCCCTCCTCTTCCACGAAGGCCTGAAGTTTTAACCTCATCAGTGACCTCTTGAGACTTCATCTTTAACGCCTTCTTAAGATCTTTATATCCACCGTCTGCAATATAAGATTTAATAGATGCATTCCAACCACGACGATCAACATTACGGAAAATCATCCTATACTCACTCTTATGAGGTTCCTTTCCTTTTATGTATTTTGGGACTGCCATCAATCGTATTTTTCAATAAGTTCAGCCACATTTTCAGCATTTACAGATTCATAAAACTCATCACCAATTAAACACACAGGCCCTGTTCCACAACTCGCCAAACACTCCGCAAATTCAATGCTAAATTTACCATCCTCAGAAACTGCTATCGGATTGTGATGCGTAACCCTAGATCTGTCAATGCCAGCTACTTCACAAAACTTTTCCATCGTTTCATAACAACCAGCCATTGCACATGAAAGGGTACGACAAACTCGGATATGATACTTACCAGGCGCAGTCTGCCTAAATCCTGGATAGAACGTAACAAGTTCGAGAACATGAATTGGTTCAATGTCTAGTTTTTCAGCCACCCAATTCATGCTCTCTTCATTGATGTAGCCGTGCTCTTGTTGCAACAAATGCAAAAGAGGCAAAGACGCACTCCTCTTCTGATCATTCGGATAGTGGCTAATGTATTCGTTCGCCTGTTTATTTAATTCTCCAGAAACCTCCATATTGTTTACTAGCGGTCACATTCCCCCATTACAAAATCCAAACTGCCAAGAATGGACACGACATCACTAATCATGTGACCTGGTAGAAGTTTGGGAAGAATACTTAAATTCACAAATGAGGGGCTCCTAATTTTAAGACGATGAGGAACTCCTCCTCCCTTCGAGTTAATATAAAATCCAAGTTCTCCTTTGGGATTCTCTGCACCAAAATAAACCTCACCTTCAGGAGCATCAATGCCCTGGGTTGCCACAATGAAGTGATGAATCAACTCTTCCATACTCATAAGTACGCGCTCCTTATCTGGTAAAGTCGCTTTTGGATCAGTAATGTTCACTGGTCCTTTCGGCATTTTTTGACATACCTGACGCAGAATGCCCACGCTCTGCCTCATCTCTTCCATGCGAACTAAATAACGATCATAGCAGTCACCAACCTTACCCACAGGAATATCAAAATCATATTTTTCATATCCAAGATAAGGATGATTTTTCCTCATATCAAAGTTCACCCCCGAACCTCTCAAGTTTGGGCCTGTCAACCCATAACCGATCGCATCATCCTTAGAGATGAATCCAACATCTTGAGTGCGTCCAATGAAGATAGGATTCCTTGAAAGTAATTTATCTACTTCTTCAATAACCTCGATCACTTCGTCACAAAACTTCAACACACCCTTTATAGTATCTTCTGACATGTCTCTTGTCTGACCACCTACCCTAGTATAGCTAGTTGTGAAACGTGCTCCGGAGATCTGCTCGCAAAGATCATAAACTGTTTCCCTCTGTGTGAAGGTATATAGGAAAACCGTCATAGCACCCACATCCATTGCATAGCACCCAACACCAAGTAGATGTGCAGAAATTCTGGCAAGTTCACAACAAAGGACTCTAACCGCTTGTCCTCGAGGAGGTAATTTCCAACCCATTAATTTTTCAACAGCACAAGCATAAGCGACGTTATTTGCTAAAGGAGCAAGATAATCAAGGCGATCAGTGTATGGAACGAACTGATTATATTGCATGTTTTCAGCAATCTTTTCATCACCTCGATGCAGGTATCCAACATCAGGGTCTGCTTTGCTAATGATTTCTCCATCCAGTTCAAGGATAAGCCTTAAAACTCCATGAGTGGCAGGGTGAGAAGGCCCCATGTTAAGTGTCAACTTCTCGCCAACAAGATCATCCGTTTTTTGTTGATAGGTCTCGAGAGCCTGTGCCGCCTTATTGGCCGCATCGGGCATCTCAAATTCTTGCAAAATATCTGCCATCTGGGCTTACTAGGAACTCTGGTAAAGTCTTAGGATTACTGCTTACCAACCTTAATTATTAAGCACTCGGAACATCCCGCAAGCGCTATTTGTGAAATTTTTCACAAGCTCTTAACTTATTGATTATAAGAATGTTACAATATATTAAAAATTAGTAAGATCATTCGGTTTTTCATAGCTCCACTAATGATCAATTTATGCAATTTTACCTTCTATCGTAACTCATTGAATATGAATTGATTGTATTCCGATTCCGCCTCTTGATGATATCAACAGATTTCAAATCTATAACCCACTCAACGAGTCAAATATCGAAATCAAAGTATTCCACAGCATTATTATAGCAGATGTCTTTAACTATTGAGCCGACTAGGTTCACATCATTTGGAAGAATGCCCGATTCAATCTCTTTGCCTAACTTATTGCATAGGATGCGACGGAAATATTCGTGCCTGGTAAAGCTTAAGAATGATCTCGAGTCAGTGAGCATGCCAACAAAGCAGGAAAGCAGCCCCAATTGAGACAAGGTTTCAATCTGGCGAATCATCCCATCCATTTGATCATTAAACCACCATCCACTGCCAAACTGCATTTTGCCAGCCACGCTACCGTCCTGGAAATTGCCTATCATGGCACCGATCAATTCATTATCTCTCGGATTAATTGGGTACAGAATTGTTTTTGCCAGCTTCCCCTCCTTATCCAATCTTGAAAAAAGTTTAGACATCGGTGCAGCTACAGACCAATCGCCTATGGAATCGCAACCTATATCTGAACCCAACTCCTCGAACAGCCGTGCCGAGTTGTTTCGAAGAGCACCGAAATGATATTGTTGAACCCAACCACGTTCTGCGTCCATTACTCCAAAGAGATAGAGCATATGAGATTTAAACTTATTAATTTCATCTGCACTGAGTTGAACGCCTGAGCGCGCTTTATCAAAAATGGATGAAATATCTCGTCCTGTATATTCTTCTGCATAGAAAGTTTCAATTCCATGATCGGACAAGCGGCAACCTCTGTCATGAAAGAACTGGTGCCTCGATGATAAAGCTTCAACGAAATTATCAAATGTAGAAATTTCCGTATTTGAAACTGACGATAACTGATTAATCCATCCGACGAACATTTCACTATTCTCTGGCATCATTGCCTTGTCTGGACGCCAGGCTGGCAATACCTTGCATTCAATAGAATTATCTTTAGACAAAAAATCGTGATGAACGAGAGAATCACATGGATCATCAGTTGTACAAATAGCCGCGACTTTGGATTCTCTAATTAGGCTCCTGGATGAAATGCCTTCAGGACCGAGCTTTGAATTACATCGATCGTAAATATCTTTACTCGTGTCTGGGCTGAGCAATTCAAAAACATCAAAATAACGAGCCAGCTCAAGTTGGTTCCAATGATAAAGAGGATTACCTAACAGTTTCGGCATCGTATTAGCCCAAGCGGAGAACTTTTCCCAATCTCCCGCAGATCCGGTAACAATTTCCTCCTTAATCCCATTCGAACGCATTGCTCGCCACTTGTAATGGTCTCCGCCAAGCCAAAGTTCGCTTGCCGTTTCCCAGTGCTTATCTTCAGCAATTTCGACTGGAGGAAGATGACAATGGTAGTCAATTATGGGCATTTCTGAGGCATAATCATGATAGAGCTGACGCGCCGTATCATTGGAAAGCAGAAAATCTTCATTTATAAAATATTTATCAGCCATGTTTTCTTATCGATCATGTATTTTGCCTCTTTATTAGAAGTTTGTCAGCAGAGAATTGAATTTCTATTAAGACTACATATATTGCTACTACTAATGGGGAGTGATGGGTGCCTGGTGGCCTCCGCGGTCTTCAAAACCGTTGAGGGTAGTTATGCTACCCTGGTTGGTTCGATTCCTTCCCTCTCCGCTTTTTCCCGTTAGTGGCTTTTCATTGGTCAATAAATATTAAAAAGCTAAGATAGCAGCGAACAACAAAACCATGTGCAGATTTTACCATCTTTTCCTCCTATATTTAGGAACTTTTATTTTATCCAGTTCACTGGCCAATGAACGACCTAACATATTGATCATATTTACTGATGATCAGGGATATGCTGATATTGGCTGTTATGGAAACAAAAAGAATAAAACTCCCAGATTAGATGGCCTTGCAAAGGAAGGTACAAGATTCACTTCTTTTTATTCTCAGACCGTGTGCGGACCTTCCCGATCAGCACTGCTAACGGGCAGGCAACCTATAAGAAGTAAGGGATGGAGCATGCCTGCATCAGAAATCACATTTGCCGAACTGATGCGTGGATCTGGATATCAGACCGCTTGTATCGGAAAATGGGATGTATCAAATCGCAAACCAATACTTGAGCGCATGCCCAATGCTAAAGGCTTTGATTATTACTTTGGACCTTTAGGAGCCAATGATGGAGGAATTGTAACAATCCATGAAAACAACAAACAAGCTTTGGTCACCAGAAAAATGGAGAGTCTTATCAATCTGTACACTGACAAATCAATCAATTTTCTAAAGGAAATACGTGACCCAAAAAAACCATTCCTTCTATATCTTGCACATACTATGATGCATACAATCATTGATGCGTCACCAAATTTCCGAGGCAAATCAGAGGGTGGTTTATACGGTGACGTCGTTGAAGAATTCGACCACGAAACGGGTCGTTTATTGGATACTATTAAGAAGTTAGGATTAAAACAAAATACTTTGGTGATTTACACCAGTGACAATGGCCCCTGGAATCAGAAAAAATATACTATGAAAAAACAGGGACATCCTAAAGGATCTGTTTTCTGGGGTGAATCAGGTCCACTGCGGAATGGTAAAGGCTCCTGTTATGAGGGGGGTTACCGCCTCCCCTGCATTGTTCGTTGGCCAGGAAAAATCCCAGCCGGCAATGTGTCCGATGCGATTTTTGCCACTATCGACCTCATGCCCACTTTCGCCAATCTGTGCGGATTCAAAATGCCAGATGACCGCTACATCGACGGAATAGATCAAACCGATCTTCTTTTAGGAAAAAGAAAAACCGGCAGAGATCATTTTTATTTTAATCATGCGGGAATTCGTCAAGGAAAATGGAAATATCTAAAAGCAAATGCTCATTTCCATGGATATGCAATTGAAGACAAGAGGAAGAAAATAGAAGAACTTTATGATCTGGAAAATGATCTAGGTGAGACAAAGAACTTGGCCGCGCAATTCCCAGAAAAAGCAGCTCAGCTGAAAGCTTTAATGCAATCAATTGAAAAATTTAATTAAGCTTCGATCAGAATTGGATTATTATAACTGTAAGCACTTTCATACAATTACACTTACCGCGAAGATAACTGGAATAAATCCATAAACAGTTGCATCTTTAATATTTCAAATGAGTAAAGCTGACCTTAGTCGACTTCCTGCAGTCGAAAAAACTCTGCAAGCGCTAGATAATGTTGATCTGCCTCGACCAATTATTCTTAACGTGGTCAGACAATCAATCAAAGAACTAAGAGCCGATCCAGAAAAGATCCCTGAATTCAATGATTATATTAACGCCATACGAGTCGAACTCGAAGCACTGGCCAGAACACGAATATCATCAGTCATTAATGGGACTGGTGTTTTAATTCACACCAACATGGGACGTTCACCACTTCCTGACAGAGCTGCTGATAGATTATGTTCGATAGCAACCAATTATAATAATCTTGAACTAGATTTAAATACCGGAGAAAGAGGAAATCGCGCTTCATATCTTGAAAAATGTCTAGCTCTTGTATCCGGATCCGAATCAGCAACTTCAGTTAATAATTGTGCCTCTGCACTGGTAATCATTTTAAGACACTTTGTAAGAGGTAATAAAAAAAGAGTTATCATTTCACGAAGTCAACTAGTCGAAATTGGTGGCGGCTTTAGAATACCTGACATACTGCTTGCGAGCGGAGCAATCCTTCACGAAATCGGAACAACAAACAAGACCACCGTGAAGGACTATGAAAATGCAATCAGTGATGAAACTGCTCTAATATTGAAAGTCCATCAGAGCAACTTCTACATGGGAGGATTTATAGAAAATGCGGAAACAGAAGAACTGGCTCAGTTAGCAAAAAAGAAAGGAGTTCCTTTCTGTGAAGATCTTGGAAGTGGGGCAGTAGTTAATACCGAAGAATTCGGACCGGTAAATCATGAACCAACCCCATCTGAAATTCTAGCAAAGGGAGTCGACTTGCTCTGTTATAGTGGAGACAAATTACTTGGAGGACCACAAGCAGGCATTATTGCGGGACGTTCTGAACTTGTGGAAGGAATAAAAAAAGAACCGTTCTTCAGGGCTTTAAGATGCGACAAGCTCATACTTTCGATGTTAGAGGAGGTAACTGAATCTTATCTAAGAGGAATCACTGAAGTCCCTATACTCGATATGCTCTCATCGACAACGGACCAATTAAATACAAGAGCCGAATCAATCGTCAATAGCCTCAAAGAATTACCCTTAAGTGCCTGCATCGGAAAAGGTGAATCAAGGATCGGAGGAGGAACAATGCCAAAGTCCACGATTCCATCAATTACCATAGACCTACAGCCTGAAAATATTTCTATCTCCAGACTTGCTGAAAATTTAAGGTTTAATACGACCCCGGTCATGGGGTATGTGGCAGATGGACAGTTCAAAATTGACTTAAGGACCATCTTCTCTCGTCAGGACAAGGACTTATTAGATGCTATCAAAAAAGCTGTTTCCTGATTTTACTCGAATAAATAAACAGAGCTCAATTCTTCTTGGGAATCGTTGTGCGAAGAATTTTTGAAGTGCCCTGAGAAACTAATTGGAGAGGCTCCCCTTCCATATGTGCAGGAACAATAAAAAAATCACCACTCCTAAAATCGCAATCACCACAACTCAACGCCCCCTCAATCACGGAGACGATTGCAAAGTTCTGATCTATTGAAGCATTAATTCCGTCCAAAGAACTTAGATCCAATTGCTCCACTTCAAAATGAGGGCACCGGACAAGGAAATTATCTTCCCTACTGCCTTTTGAAGGCTCAATATCATTGAAATCTATAGATCTTAGCGCTTCATTGATATGCAATTCACGAGGATTCCCATCCAATCCAAAGCGCTCCCAATCATGGACCCTGTATGTAGTGTCGCTATTCTGTTGAATTTCAAATATTACGATTCCTGCGCCAATTGCATGTAACCTACCGCTCGGAATAAAAATAAAGTCCCCTTTGGAAACTTTAATTTTATGTAACAATCTATGAGTCTGACCCAGATTAACAGATTCCGTGAACCTGTCAGGATTGGAGCCTTCACTAAGACCACAATAAATTTCAGCACCTGGGTCCGCCTCAGCAATATACCACATTTCAGTTTTTGGTTCGCCTCCAAGTTCAGAAGCAATATTTTCTGGAGGATGTACCTGTAAGGATAGTTTCTCACGCGCATCTAAAATCTTCATTAGCAAAGGGAACCTGTCAGTCTGTGGAAGATTAGTTCCAAAAACCGATTCCTTATGATTAGTCCATAATTCATTCAAACTCTTGTCTTCCATTTCTCCATCAATCACAAGGCTCTGAGCTTCTTCCCTGTCCACGATGTCCCAGGATTCACCAATTAGATCAACGTCATTAGGTAACTGACGATTAAAAAGGGTTTGTAATTTCCTCCCTCCCCAGACTCGCTTCTTATAAAGCGGTTCTAATCTAATGACATTATTCATCATCCCATTATCAACTTCATTACACAAAATTTCTAATAATAATACATAAATGACAAGTGCCCTTAATTATCCGATAATAGAATGAATTGATTGAAGTCTCACAGATCCGTTTACCGCTGAACCACCAAGATTCTGAATTAGAGAAAGCCCTACTCAGAAAGCTTCGGATCTCAAAGGATCATAGCTTTACTTGGAAAGTTCATCGATGGTCAATCGATGCAAGGAAGAAAGGAACTGATGATATAAGACTCGTTTACACGATCCATATTGAGGCCGGATCCTCAGAACAGGACCTCATCTCAAAGGCGAAAAATTCAGACATAAGGATCACTGAAAGTACAGTCTTTAATATAGGAAAGACTCAAGGAGAATCCTACTCTCAAAAACCACTAATCATTGGAGCAGGTCCTTGTGGATACTTCGCCGCACTTTACTTAGCCCGGTCAGGAGCATGTCCCATTATTCTTGAAAGGGGCAAAGAAGCCGGCCCCAGAGCTCAAGACGTTACACGTTTCTGGCGTGAGGGAGGCACAGTGAACCCAGAATCCAACGTCCAATTTGGAGAAGGAGGAGCCGGAACTTTTTCTGATGGTAAGCTGTATACTGGAATAAAAGATCGCGACGGAGCAGTGCGTCTAGTTCTTGAAGAACTGGTATCTCACGGAGCACCTAATGATATCTTATTTAAAGGAAAACCTCACATTGGTACAGATCGACTCATCAAGGTTCTCAGATCCATAAGAAAGGAAATTCTTGATCTTGGCGGTCAGATAAAATTCCAATCGCGCGTCGATGATATTATCATAGATTCAGGTTCAATTGTTGGCGTAAGGACTTCAACTGGTGAAGAACTTAATTCTCAAAATGTAATTCTCGCTGTTGGTCATAGCGCTAGAGACACTTTTGAGATGCTACATGGGTATGGAATTCAAATGCAAAGCAAGCCATTCTCTATAGGAGCAAGGATAGAGCATCCTCAGAAAATGATAGATAGATCCTTGTACGGATCAGCTGCTGGTCACGAAAAACTAGGAGCAGCCCCCTATAAATTTGTTCATCATCATAATAAGAGAAAAGGCAGAACCTGTTATTCTTTCTGCATGTGCCCGGGAGGGTTGGTCGTTGCATCAAGTTCTGAACCCGGACTTACGGTGACTAACGGAATGAGCAGTTATGCCCGTGCCGATGCTAACGCAAATTCTGGATTCATGGTCGAAGTCTTTCCAAAAGACTTTCAAAATTCAGAAAACCCATTGTCAGGGATCCAATTCCAACGCGAATGGGAACAAAAAGCATTTCAAACCGGAGACTCTGATGGACGTGCTCCCGCCCAATTACTCGGCGATTTCATGCAAAACGTTCAATCATCCGAGATTGGAAATGTTATTCCCTCATATCGACCAGGTGTCATAATGACAGACATAAGAGAATGCTTACCTGAGTACATTGTAAAAGTGATGCAACAATCTGTCCACAGTATCAGTAAACAGATCGATGGATTTAACCGAAAGGACGCGGTTCTGACTGCGGCAGAGACCAGATCATCCTCTCCGCTAAGGATTACACGAGATTCTTTAATGCAGAGTCCCTCAGCAAAAGGTCTTTATCCGGCGGGCGAGGGAGCCGGATACGCAGGTGGAATTCTTTCCGCAGCAGTGGACGGACTAAGGGTAGCAAAGGCATTGCACACAAATGTAAAATCATCTTTCTAGGGCACTCCTCTTTAAAGGCAATGCATAAACTTCTTTTCCATTAATAGTAATACAACGAAAAGTTACCTGAGGATCCTCAAGGTTCAGATTAAAACTTAACGATCCAAAAAAGTTACCTTTGTTATAGGAAAATAGAGCCTCTTTTTTTGTATTGTGAGTGTGATCATTGGTAAGCTTAGAAGTCTCAAACTCATAAATTGTGTAACCTTTCGGTCTGTGAATTTTATATACATCTGTGCGATGCCTATCGGCAGAAATAAGAATGACACCGCCTATTTTTTCCTGATCAATAACTGAAAGGATTTCTTCTCTCTCCTCTCTAACTCCCCACCAAGAATCGGCTCCGCCCTTGTCCGCATGCTCTGTCCACAAAGTTCCTGAAGCAATGACCTTGAAAGTGGCCTTGGAAGCTTTAAGTGAATTCAATAGCCAGTTTTTCTGCACTGCACCTAACATTGTTTTATCCTTTTTAAAGTCCCTGTAATAACGACCGTCCGTCATCAAAAAGTCAACATCTCCTATACTGAACGAATACCAACAACCCGGGTTTTTAACACCACCACCATATCCTGGATTGACCCAATTTTCCTTAAAAACATTCCAAACAGGAATCTTCCATTGAGGAACATTTATATCAGTGCCCCCAGAAACATCATTAGCTCCGAAATCATGGTCATCCCAAATCGAATACTGAGCACAACGAGACACCATCCACTTAAATTCGGGCCTTAATTGACGACGATAATAATAAACTCTTTGCCTGGTTCTGCTCTTAGGATCATCAATGTAAATATTATCACCTAACCAAAGGAAAGCAGCTGGAGATCGATCTGCAATAGTTTTCCATATATGCTCCTTTGGATGGTTATAACGGGCACCGCCTCCGAAACAAACTTCAAACTTACCGCCCTCACCTTTCGCAGGATAAGTTCTGAAACTAGGCATTTTATTTTTTTTATAAACTGAGGCCCCATCTATCTCTACATTATATTTGTATTCAGAATCCGGATTTAAATGTTTGAATTTAATTGTTGCCGTAAAATCGTTTTCAGATGAAGTCTTTGCAGTTCCATTGACCTTGCTATCAATGATCAAACGAACTTCTGCAGGTGCCGCGGTTCGAATCCATACCGAACCTCCATTATCGGTAAGGTTGCCCAACATCGGCCCCCCAAACAGCTGTAAATCATGTTTGAGAATTAATTTCTTAAAACTTTCCCTAGTATAAATATCCTTAATACCTGCCTCATTACCCAGATCAGGTGAACGCAGCAACTCCTCCATCAGGTAAGAATCCAATTCCCCTAAAACCGGCACATCCTTAGGAGTCATCAGAGGAGGCTTTGAATGAACTGCTAATAAATTTACAAACCAAACAGATAAAATCAATAAAGCTTTGTAGAGCATCGCAAAACTCTAACTCAACGCGAGCTCCTATCAATGAACTTCGAGAATAGTTTCTTTTTTTGCTATTACTGAGCCCTAATTCATAAGAAGCTCATAAGCACCTCAGTTGGCACATCAACATTAGTCATGTCTATTACAAGATACTTCCTGTTTCTCTGCGGCCAGATAGGGATCATGAGTCTCTCACGGTTCCTTTATCAATGGATTCTTAAGTATGGAGATCTGGAAAGCTCTGGAACAAAACTCTTCCCGGCCATTACTTTAGGAATAGTATTCTTCTCTTTTCGGGTATTTGACGGGGTCACCGATCCTGTCGCCGGCAAATTGACTGATTCCTGGGTCCGGAAAGGATTCCAAAGAAGAACCCTATTATGGATCTCCTTTTCCTTGGCCCCGATCGGCCTAGCCTTAACGTTCCTAGCAAATCACAGCCATTCAAAACCATTTGCCTGGGCCCTTCTAACAATAGGACTACTGATTTTCTTTATCGGATACACTTTCTACGCCATCCCATACTGGAGCCTCATTGATGATTACGCGGGAGGTAACATGAAAGTACGGGCAAAACTTTCCAACTTACTGGGACTCGGAATCGTTCTCGCATCGGGAATTGGTTTCGTGGTAAGTGGTGCACTGATTGAAAAGTTTGGTTACTCAATGGCTGCATTAAGTTTCGGTGGTATATCAGTTTTTTTGATGGTTCTTCCGTTCTTTGCTAGCCCAAAGAAAACTAATAGAATAATCAAAAAAAATAAACCAACTGAAATCCAGACTGAACCATCTTCACTTTGGTCAGGAATTGCTCAAGCATTAAGACATAGGCGATTCTTAGCTCTCATTGCTCTTTTCGGAGGATCACAAATGTCTTTCACTGTGATGACCACCGCTGCTCCATTCATCGCAACCGAACTACTTGGTGGTTCTGTGAGAGATGTGGCTCAGCTATTAGGCCCCTTATTAGGAATGGCAGTTATATTTTTTCTCTTAGTTCCAAAGATTCAACAGCGGTTCGGCTGGCTGCGAAGCATGCTATACGCTTCCATCGCTCTCTCTATTGTTTATGCTTGCTGTGGGTTGCTAGGCAAAAGTTTAATTATCAACCCTCTAATAACCGCTTCTGTGGTCTTTGGTTTAGGTGGGCCTATGATCGCTGTACTGCTAGGCGTCGAAGCTGAAGGTGTCGTCGACTGCGCTAAAGAAAAAGGTGGAGAAAGCCTCGTTGGTATTTATTGGGGAGCATTCAACTTTGTTGTCAAAATTCTCAACGGAATTGCAATTTTATTAGCGTCTATCCTTATTTCATATCAAGAAAGTTGGGGAAGTCTAGCAATACGTTCAATGGGATTCTTGGCAGGGGGATGCCTCCTCGCTGGTGTCGGATTTTATTATATTATCCGTCCAGCTGAAAAAATTAAGACCCCTACCCCTTAAAACAATGAATCCACTCAAAGAGAAGTGGTTCTGGGGATGCTTGATAGTAATTGGCATCATTCTTTGCCAAGTCCAATTTGATCTCATTCAAACCATACCCAAACTAATTCAATGGATTGAATCACTTGGCATCATAGGAATGTCCTTGTTCGTATTAGTTTATATTCTCGCCTGCATCCTACTTATCCCTGGCTCACCTCTAACTGTTGGAGCTGGTGCAGTTTTCGGATTCTGGAAAGGCCTAATTCTTGTTTCGGTCGGGTCAACATTAGGAGCGGCGGCAGCTTTTCTTATCTCACGCTATCTAGCAAGGGGATTCATCGAAAGGAAACTTAACAAAAGCCACAAATTTTCCGCAATGGACATGGCCATTACAAGAGAAGGGTGGAAAATTATATTTTTGGCAAGGCTCAGCCCAATTATTCCATTTTTCCTACTAAATTATGCCCTCGGTTTGACCAAGATCCGCCTACACACATATATAATTTCATCTTGGGCAGGAATGATACCTGGTACTGTTTTATATACTTACATCGGGTCCTTAGGAAAGACCATACTTACAGCAAAAAGATCACCAATAGATTGGGTGTACCTTGGGATCGGCTTAATCGCCACTGTCAGCGTAACCGTTCTTATTTCCAGAATCGCTAAGAAATCCCTTACGGTCAAAAATCAACACTAATTACATTCCTTTTAACGCTTGATTCAGCAAGAAGTTGGTTCGCCTGCACATAATTTAACTGTATGAGCAATTGCTCCTTCAACAAATTCCAGACATTCTACAGCACCCTGGGGCTTACCTGGTAGGGTGATTACAAGAGAATTTCCAACAACCGCAGCCAAGCCTCGTGAAAGAATTGCATTCGGAGTTATGTCAACGCTACGCATCCGCATTAATTCACCAAAGCCATCAATTTCAACTCTCATGATCTCTCTGAGAGCCTCAGGCGTCACATCACGCTCTGTGATTCCTGTCCCTCCAGTCGTCAGTATTAAATTACAACCCTGAGCCTCAAATGAAAGGATCACTTCCTTGATCCGCTCCTTATCATCAGGAACGATTGCATCAGCAAGCACATGCCAGTCACGTTTTTCAGACTCAGCCTGCAACGCCGGCCCTCCATGATCCTCATATTCTCCGGCTGATGCGCGGTCCGATACTGTAATGATCCCTACATTCATTTTTATTAATCCTTTCTTTTGGATTCAATCGCGATATCCCCTATGATCATCGTTTTATCTACTGCTTTGCACATATCATAAAGAGTCAGAGCCGCAACACTAACAGCACACAAAGCCTCCATTTCAACTCCTGTCTTACCGGCAGTCTTGACTGTTGAGCTCAATAAAATTCCATTCTGTTTCTGAACGCAGTCCACTGAAACATGAGATAACGACAAGGAGTGACACAGCGGTATCAAGGCCGACGTCTGTTTAGCCGCGGAAATTCCAGCGATTTTCGCCACGGTTAATACATCACCTTTTTTAATTTTATTCTCATTTACCAAATCAATCGTTTCCGCCTGCATCTCAATGAACCCACTAGCAGTTGCAACACGAGAAACTACAGGTTTACCTGTAACATCCACCATCGAAGCTTCACCTTCTCTATTCACGTGAGATAATTCATTCATGTATTTAACCTCCAATCGCAATCATTTTACGGCCCGGTTGGTAATTGGATAAAAAATCATGCTCTTTGGGTTTTTTGGCAACTACTCCACGTATAAAATTAGCAATCCTTTCATCGCTAGCACCACAGCGAATCTCAGACAATAAGTCAAACTCCAAATGACTTCCCAGACAAGGCCTTAACTTGCCGTCACAAGTCAACCTAAGCTTATTACACGACTCACAAAAATGGAAATTAGTCATGGCCCCAATGAACCCAATTAATTGATCTCTTCCTGGAATCATATAATAAGACGCTGGCCCATTTGTTTTGTAATCTGACCTCGATTGAAGGCGACCAAAAGTATCAGAAAGAGACTTTATAACTTCACCGCATGGAAGAAAATTTGAATCCTTAAGAACATCATTACTACTGACCGGCATCATTTCAATGAACCTTAAAAGCAAATTTCTTTTATGAGAAAAGTCTACTAATTCCAGAATCTCATCTTCGCTCCGCCCCCTCATTAAAACCGAATTAATCTTCACTCTTTCAAAACCAGCATCAAGTGAATGATCAATTCCCTCAATGACTCGATTTAAATATGGACGTCCCGTGATCGCTACGTAGGTACTCTCATCGAGAGTATCAAGTGAAACGTTGATCGTTCTTACTCCAGCTTTCGAAAGGGCTTGGGCTGCAGTATCATATCCTTCT
>Ga0315334_10001210_pt1 | contig 15836 bp, 9 predicted proteins | sample M150034915metaG_FD_205555 | JGI IMG/M metagenome (GOLD analysis project Ga0315334, IMG submission 205555) | Ammonia-oxidizing marine archaeal communities from Monterey Bay, California, United States - M1 500m 34915 | ecosystem: Environmental > Aquatic > Marine > Intertidal zone | place: USA... | reverse complement strand
TTTTCGATTTCCTCCGCCTGTTCGCCAACGAAGATGGTTGTCAAGGTTGCCGTAAATACACCAACTAAAATCATCCCCATAATGACCAATACTCCGGTTAGAACCTGACCAGAAACAGTGACTGGGTTATGGATATCTCCGAAACCGCCAGTAAGTACCGTCGTGAAACTCCACCAAATGGCTAACGGTATATTCCTAACCTGTTCTCCAAATTCCCCGGTTCCTTCGGCGGGAACGCCTTCTATGTAATAGACAAGGATGGCTCCAGCGACAGTCCATATAATTGCCCATTTAAGCGTCTTCTTCATGAGTTTAATGTCAAACAGATCTTGAAATTTATCCATTCCTCTCCAAAGCAAAAAGAACAGTCGCATAAATCTTAATAGTCTTGCAAACCTCAAAAATCTGGCAAGTCTTGCGAATCTACCAAAACGTGCAAGCTGAGCACCACCCGGTATCGGAATGGAAGTGACAAAGTCAACCCAATGATTACGCCAAACAAAGGATTTGCTGTTGGCGCATTTTAGACGTAAGAAGAATTCTCCCATAAAGATAATACAGCAAGCGGCATCCATCCAAAAAATGGCCGTGCCTCGAAGAATCATGGGTCGTTCCGCATCCGGGCCGGCAACTATATCGTAAACCAACAAGGTCAATACGAACATAATCAACACCGAGACGAAAAACTGAAAAGCAATATAGCGTTTTTCGCCCCCGATAAAGGTTGTCATGCGTTCCTTGATATGCGTACGTTCAATAGAATCTAGAACTCTCGATTTCAAATCATCAAGTTCATTCAAGTCGCTGCTGATTCGTCCGCAATGCTTACGGCAATATGCGATGGTATCAGGATTACCATCGTCCAATTGACCAATTGACGAGTCGAGGAGCTCGTCTGCGGTGTCATTGAGTTCATCGTAGCTGCGGTCGATCGAGGCTATGATTTTATGGCGTTGTTCGACGGAGAGATTTTCGACCTTAATCTTCTGTAGTTCTTGAATTGTTCCAAGTAGGTTCTTTCTAGATGACATTAATTCAACCTCTCTCTTGGGAATTGCGTTTACGCTGTGCTGGAAAAGTCTCGCCCGAAAACGCAGCACCCATTACGTGCCTAATATTGCATGCTCAATGGTGACTCTTCGATGACTTACAGGTCGATGTGCCTGTAACCACTAATCCTACCCTCATTACGGACATCATTCCAAAGAAAAAAAGCCGCAGAGGGGCGAGAAAATTCAAAAAGATGAAGCTTGATGCGAGATGCATCACGCTTCCGTTTGAAATCGAACCATGCCCTCTCCGCAGACGGTGCATAGATTCAATCGCGATAATGTCATATAGGCTACGCATGGCAAGAGGACTTTCCGGGTCCTGTTTATGATAGCAAAACGCTCGCAATCACCAAACTTCCGTACAGGTGGAGTGGGTTACAACCCGAGGTATTGTCCAACGATCTCGTCGTATCGGCCACTGGATTTAACACGGATCAGGCTGGCATTGATTTCGTCCACTAAGGTGTTGCGCTGGTTTGGATCGGCAGGCATGCCGACGGCAATTCCGTATTCCTCCTTTCGGACCGTGATATTTGACAATCCTACCGCGGCTGCGAGGTCTGGGTCGTTGTGGAGCTGGTATTGAATCAGCGGACGGTCGTGGACCATGGCATCCAGATCCCCATTGGCCAACGCCTTTAACGCGTGGTTCAGTGTGTCGTATTCTTGAGCAATAATCCCCTGCGCCCTTAACAATGTCAGCGGGTTCTCGCCGTGAACGGCTCCCACTTTTAACCGGCTTAAGTCGCCCAAACCGCCTACGTGGGAACGAATGTTTTCGCTCGTTAACGAGGAGGCGATCGTGGCAGTAAAGCTCGAGATCATCAGTACACCAATGAACATCCAGACCACACCCAGCAGTCGGCCCGGAGTACTGCGGGGGACTGTGTCGCCGTATCCGACACCGGTCATCGTGGTACTTGCCCACCAAATCCCCTGGCCTATGCCGCGAACAGGGTTTCGGGGAAACTCCGAATTGCGTCGCATTTCAAACAGCCAGACCATGGTCCCAATCACGACAAGGATCATTGCGAGAGTCAGTAGCACGTTTAGCAGCCATGAATTGAAGAAAAAGAACAACGTATCCATCATCCCCGGCGGCTGGCTGAGCACGGCTACGCTTACGCTCGAGTTGAACATCGTATTTGAAAAATCGATCCGCTTAAGTCGGTCGGAAGTCATGGTGATCGCGGAAATCGCCAGGTCCAATTCCCTGTTCTCTATAGCCTCAATGAGCTGGTTGGTATTAACTTTTTCAACGAACTGGAATTCCACATCGAGGATCTCGGCAATTTCTTCCCAAAGCTCGATACTGATTCCGGAGTAGCTGTCATTCGCCCCCTTGATGACAAACGGGGAAACCTGCTTAATGCCAACGCGGAGCGGTTCTTGCTGGGCTTTGGCGGTTCCGGAGGATATGGCTAACAACGCCAGCAGTAAGCCAACGAAACACCGGTTTCTAACCGCATTCTTTTCGAACAGTATTTTCTTGCCAATCATTTCAAAAGTTCTCCCTCGCATAGCAACGTTACCCATACGCATGCTCTCTATCCTACCCGACACCAGACTGCAAGAGGGTTGACTGTTTGCTACTTTTTCGCATCCCAGACGACACGACGAACAATCCCTTGGCATCACCGTCAAAATATTAGCGCAAAGCAAATCCTCCGCGATCCACTAAAAACTCAAGCAACGCTTCTTTAGTCGGCGCGTTCTCTTCGCTCATGAATCTGTTCCTTGTAGCTGCTTAATATATATAAAACCACTTTATACAACTTCCCGTCGACCCGTCATCGATTAATCCTTGCAATCCAAGTGGCCGTTCGGTACAAACAAAGCGGACCGGGCCGAAGGGCCAACGGGAGTTTTTGGTGAAAAGAAATGGAATTCAGAAATTGGTGTGCTGGATACTTGCCCTCGTTCGGAAAACTTGGATCTAGAAAATATCGTTGCGTCAGTTGAAGAGCCAAATTATATCGAGCGCAACTCAACAGGCGAATGAAAAATATAATTGAAGGTTCCTTTCATGTACTTGCTTATCACATTCTTCGCGAACGTCGCCAGAATATTGCCTGCGCTCATTTTACCGGCCCTGATTATTGGTATAGTCTGCGCGGTTTTGTATATTGCCAGACAGCGGGAAAAAGTTCGAACCCAAAAACTGACAACTATTTTCAAGGAGTTGGATTACCCGTTTCAAGCCGATGTGGATCCTGTTCGTCTAGAACAATTGTCCGATTTTCCGTTGATGAATATCGGTCACAGCAAACGACTGAAAAACGTGATCTTTGTTGAAGGGACTGCCGCCGACATAGCGATGTTTGACTACCGCTATGTAACCGGTCATGGAAAGCACCGCAAAGTTCGACAGCAAACGGTGATGTCGGTGGAGTCAACGAGTCTTGTCCATCCCGTTTTCAATTTGCGACCGGAAGGTTTTTGGGCCAAAGTTGGGGCGGTCTTCGGCGGGCAAGACATTGATTTTGGAGAGCACCCAGCCTTCTCGGAAAAATACCTTCTCAAAGGGGAGTCGGAAGAAGAAGTGCGGATTTACATGGACACGTTTCTATTAGATTTTTTTGCGGCTCAGGACAAGATTTGTTGTGAGGTCCGGGACGGGACAATTCTGTATTATCATCGTTATACTCGTGTTGCCCCGGATATGGAAGAATTGCAAAATTTCATGGAAGAAGGTATGGGTGTTTTTGAAGAACTGCTAGCGCGGCAGTCACGTCCCGGTGGAGCAAGTGTTTAATCGGCGTGTTGCTTTACGGTCACCGAGCCTCTGCTCAACTGTGGAAACATCGACTATACTGTGTTAACGATTCATGTACGGTTTCACAACCAACGCCGTCGGCCTCTCGGTTGCCGTGGCGAGGGTTTGTGATAGTTCCTCTTGCTCGATCGATTTTCAAATTCAAGAAAACGTTTTTTGAAATCAGTGCCCCGCATAAATGTGTTAGCTAATGCGTTACCAAATCTTCGCGATCACAATTCTCCTCACCATAGGTGTAAGCTGGGCTGCCCAACCGGGTTCGACCGATATTAAGGCCGGCACGCGTTTAGCTGAATCAAATCGTGCTGAATCAAAGCTTAAAGATCAAGCCGTTCAGTACTTCGTAAACTACTGCTTTGATTGTCATGACGCGGCAGCAAAGGAAGGCGGCCTTGATTTATCGAATCTTTTACCAAAAAACGATTTTGATGGCTCCCATATATTCGAGCATCTGATTACGGCTAAGATGCCGCCTAAACAACAGGAACAGCCAACCTTTAGCGAGAAGCGTATCATGTTAGGTTGGCTGACGCAGCATCAGGCGGAAAGCGCCCCTAATGCCTACCGGCGAATTAGTCGTCATGAATTCGTTCATTCGGCGAATGATCTATTGGGCGTAAAACTGGATCTAACCGGATTGATTCCGGAAGACCGAGGCACCCACGATTTTGATTCTGATCGCAGGGTCATGCTAACTAGGCAGATGCTCAATTCCTATTTTACGGTGGCCGATGAAATGCTCGAGTTTGCATTGCCCGCACAGGGGTTTATTCATGAACGGATGTGGGTGACGAACAAGATCAAGGACAGTCACAAGACCTACAATATCTACACTCGGAACTATAAGGATGGAATTCTATTCTCGTGGACGCGTGCCAATAACGGAAACAGTTATTCTTTTTTCTATGACAACTTCGAACCGCCCGTGAAGGGGTGGTATGAATTGACCTTTGACGCTGCGAAACTGGGATCGTTTAAAGAGGACGTCAGTATCGAGGTCTTTGCGGGAAAATATTATTACGCCGATGACCGGCCGCAGCCACAGCGATTGTTGGACGTGATCTCGCTGGGCAACCCGGAATTGAAATCCCACAGGGTGCGCGTCTTTCTGTATCCGGGCGAAAACGTTTCAGTACATTGTTATTCCGAGCACAATTTCCGTCAAAAAGATGGAAACCAAGGGGCCTATATCAAGCAGTTGAAGGTCCGTGGTCCGGTACTTGAGCAATGGCCGCCCAGTTCCTACGGCCAGATCTTTGGCGATCTGCCCCTGAAGGCGGCTCCTCGCGAGACGATAAATACCTCCGTTTCACAAACGAATTTGAAGGCCATCGGAGGGAGTCTTTCCGTCAGTAGCTTCCAGCAGGGAATGGAAAAGGGAAAGATGCAGGACGGTTCAAACCGAACGTTCTGGCATACTCGGTTCAGCCCGACTTTGGCTAAACCACCACATTACGTGATTTTGGAAAACCCGCAAGGCAAGAAAATCGAGGGTCTTTTATACGCGACTTGGTCTGGTGGTAACGGCAATGGGCAGGTGCAGGCCTATGCGATACATCTTTCCGATGACGGCAAGTCGTGGGATGTACCGATTATGACCGGTGAGTTAGCGACTAGGTTGGCCAATGAACAACCTATCAATTTTCCTCAGCCCACGAGCAAACGCTTCATCAAGTTTCTGGTGACGGACGCCTTTACTCTGGACGGTCGGTCGCTGGCTTCCATTGGCAAGCTCGACGTCATGACTGCCTTGGCCGTGAATGAGTCTAGGCTCTCGGTTTCGGTTGCATCTGAGTCAGCTGATGACCTGAAAAATGTGATCCGCCGATTTGCCCAAAAGGCTTTCTCGTCGAATCTGACTGACGAGCAACTGGCCCCCTACTATGAAGTAAGTCTTAACGCACTGCAGAAAAAAGGCGATTTTGTTGCGGCGACCAAACTTGGCTTAAAGGCAATCATGTGCTCGCATCGGTTCCTGTTGGCACCTGGGGAACATGAGAATCGGTCTTCGGGGAAATCGGCTGACCTTGCCCGTATACTTTGGCTCTCGGTTCCCGATAAGGAACTGCAGGCTTTATCAACAACGGATATGCTCAAGGGGAGTACCCTCGAATCGCAAATCAACCGGATGCTGCAGGATGAAAAGAGTCAGCGGATGATCCATTCGTTTTGCGGCCAATGGCTTAACCTTAGGTCTTTTGACAAGGTGGCGCCTTCGCTCAAACTTTATCCTTTGTACAACGATCTTTTGAATCATTATCTGCCACAAGAGACCGAGGCCTATCTTAATCATTTAATACAGGAAAACCTGCCGGTTGGGCATTTGATTGACTCGGACTTTTCCTTTCTCAATCAGCGACTGGCCCAGCATTACGGTATTGAGGGGGTGGTCGGTCAACAGATACGGAAGGTTTCTTTTGGACCGGAAGTGCCGCGCGGCGGACTCTTAACCATGGGTAGCGTACTCAAGGTTACGGCTGATGGATTTGATACTTCACCCATCCGGCGAGGTGCGTGGATTTCGAAGAATATTGCAGGTAATACGCTCTCGCCTCCCCCGGAAAATATTGAGGCAATCGAGCCCGAACAGGGTAATGCTGCGACCACCCTCCGTGAGCAAATTGACCAACATAAAAATAACGCGACCTGTTACGCCTGTCATAAGAGTATTGATCCATACGGCTTCGCGCTAGAGAGTTTTGACGCCACGGGGCAAAGTCGTACAAAGTACCGAGTTAAGCTGGCACACAAGGGCACTTTCCAGTATCGCCCGCAGGGTTACTTTAAACTGGCCGGAGAAGTGGACGCCGCGGGGGAGATTGATGAGGATAAGTTTGCGGACGTTTTCGGGCTGAAAAAGATCCTGCTCGCCGACCACAAGAAAACTGCTTATAGTTTCGCTAAGAAATTCTTTGAATACGCCAATGGCTACCAACCGAATCTGCAACAACGCATGGATCTCCACGCGATGATCCCGGATAGTGCCGAGAGTTGCCGCATGAAAGATTTAATCGTCAAGGTATTGGTCTATTCACTGGAAAGAAACAGTAATGAGTAATATCAGCAGAAAAACCTTTCTCAAATTTGGCATGGCTCTGCCTTTGGCTATGCATTCGCTAAACTTGCGGGCCGGGCAAGCGAAAAAACAGCCGCCCAAGCGGATTATCTTCATAAATAGCTGTCTGGGTTTCTATAAGCCGTATTTCTATCCCCAGCAGCGAGGAGATCTCTCAACGTCAGCTTACCTCAAAGACATGCATACCAAGGAGAAGATGACGGTCTTTGAAAACCTCTTTCACCCCGGTATGGAAACCAGTAACCACGACTCGGAAAAATCCTTTCTCACGGGAGCACCTAGTCCGGAGTCCCCCACTTTTGTCAACGGAATCTCGCTGGATCAGGTGCTGACCCGACGGATGGGCGGAGACACCCGCTTCCCGTTCCTTAATTTCAGCATCTACGACCGGGGTTGGGGATGTTCCTGGAACGATCGCGGCGCGGCCATTCCCCCGATGCATGATGAACAAAAGATTTTTCAGATGCTTTTTGAGAAACAGGATCTGCAGGCGAAAAAACAGCAGTTGCGGGATGACCAAAATATTTTGGATTGCCTCCGGCGTGACTTGACGCAGTTGCTCAAGCAAGGAGCCGACGCTGGTAAGCTGACGAGTTACCAGACCGTGATTACCGAACTGGAAGCCCAGTTGAATCACGAAAAGTTTTGGCTCAATACCAGTAAACCGAAGGTTCCGCGATCTCTTAGTGACGATCAGGAGTTTGTGTTCTCCACCAAGATTAGGAACCTGTTCGAATTAGCGAAACTAGCTTTCCAGACGGACTCGACACGCGTCATTACCCTTTCGATGGACTGGATCGACGGTGCCATTAAGGTGCCGGGAGCCACTGGGGCTTGGCATACTTTGTCGCATCACGCCGGTAAGCCGGATGCAATCGCCAGGCTGAGTCGCATCGAGATCGATACTCTCAAACATTTCAACCGATTTCTAGTCGAGATGGATCAAATCAAGGAAGAAGGCGGAAGCCTGCTGGATCACACCACAGTGGTAATGGGAAGCAACTTTGGCGATTCCTCGAATCATACCTGTGACGGTCTTCCGATCATTGTGGCCGGTGGCGGCTACCAGCATCAGGTACATACCGTTCTCGAGGAGCCTACCCCGCTCTGCAATCTCTACCTCGAGTTGCTACACGTGCACAATATCGATGTTGGCAGCTTTGGAAGTAGCCAGTCGGACATGGGTTTACTCAAGGGATAATAGATAATTCCGTTCAGGGTGCTCAGGTACTAACGTGCAAGGTAGACACCAGACCCTGAAAACGCTAAAATTCCCCGCGAACGTGGGCGACGAACATATGGAAACAAAGAAGGCACCATAGATGACTTGGTATGCCAGACTTCTTGCGATTCTCAAAGGTTGGGAAATTCTTGCCGTGGGACCTGTTATCACCATCGCCTGGTGGCCGGTGAACCTGCCCGCTTGGGCGTATATGTGGTCGCTATCGGTAGTTACGTTTTTTGGCTGCAAATGGCTCACGTGGCGACGAGCGGACCTGAAATCCGAAGTCTCCCTAGCCTCGCACTTAACCTATCTGTTTGCCTGGCCGGGAATGGAGCCTCGTGGTTTCTTTACGCCTCAGACCACGGAAACCCAAGCGCCCCCTCGAGAGTGGATGTGGGCCCTGCTCAAACTAACTGGGGGGCTGATCGTCTTGTTTTTTATTTGCCCGTGGTTATCCAAGACGGCGATACCACGCTACGGGTTTGCCTGGTGCGGGATGGCTGCCATTGCGTTTGTATTGCACTTCGGGCTGTTCCATTTATTGAGTTGTTACTGGCGATTGCAGGGCAAGACGGCGCCCCTTTTAATGAACTTACCGATTTGTTCTACCAGCGTTGCGGATTTTTGGGGAAACCGTTGGAACATGGCATTTCGGGATATCACCCATCGCCATTTGTTTGGTCCTTTAACACGGCTGTGGGGACCTCGCCGGGCCTTGCTCGCGGGTTTCTTTTTCAGTGGGCTGATTCATGATCTCGTAATATCGGTTCCGGCGGGCGGCGGATATGGATTTCCTACTTTGTTTTTTATGCTGCAGGCATTAGGAATTCTTGTTTCGCGGACGACCACCGGTAAACGGTTAGGAATTCATCGTGGGTTCCGGGGTTGGCTATTTACGCTGCTGGTGGTCGTGGTACCCTGTCCACTAGTATTTCACTCGAAGTTTGCATCGCAGGTGGTGCTTCCGTTTTTGGAAACCATAGGAGCGGCTTAAAGATGGAAAAAGAAAACATCATCCTTTTGATGGGGATCTGTCACTTTCTAATATTGATTGCCTCGGCGATGGTGCCGTTTAAATTAAATTGGAAAGAGGATCTTGCTGTATTGTCTAAATTACATCGGCAGATGTACTGGGTTTATGGCGGCTATGTGGTGCTGTCGATCGTCGCGTTCGGTTTAATTTGCATTTTCAATGCGGCTGAAATTGCCGAGGGCAGTCCCCTGGCGCGGGCGTTGTGTGCTTACATTGCCTTGTTCTGGGGGATCCGATTTGCATTGCAATGGGTCTTTGATGCGCGTCCGTTTTTAACTCGCTGGTGGTTGCGCTTGGGATACCATGTATTGAGTGGATTCTTTGTGGCATTCACGCTGATATTTGGCTTCCTAGCAGCAGGATATTAAATTCAGCGGCATCAGCGGATAATTGTTTCAGGCCGAAGACTATTTGTCGGACGACTCGGCCTTTTCGCGAGCTGCGACAACTGCAGCTTTCAATTTTTCGGTCATTTCTAACTCCGCAGTTCTCATGCTGAGCCAGCCAGCCTTGATGTTGACCGCCAGATACGCCTGCTCGGCATCGTCGAATGCGGCTTGCCATTGCTTCATCGCCATATAGACTCGAGCGCGGCTACGCAGGTGCGGTACAGAGATAGTTTTCGCCGGCTTCTGATCGGGCGAAGCTGGATCTACGACCGGGGCGTATGCAAAGGCCAAACGTTTGGCTTCGTCGAGATCATTGCGAGCGAGTGCAGCGTCCACGGCCTTCTCATCATGCCATTCGATCACGTTCTGGACTACGTCGCCATGTTGGGTGCTCATCGTCAAGCCTGAAAGCGCGGCAGCGACACTGCCATCGGGCCGAATAATTACGATGTTGGGTCGTGTACCCTCCTCAAGGATACCCAGTTCCTGCACGATCGCATTTTGCATCCCGCCGGGAACGACCACTATAGGATAATCCTCGGGGTTCTTACGCGCCGCCACTACAGCCTTCGTAGCATCTACGTCGTCGGTGAGTACTGCGACGAATAAATTCACGTCGTCAAAGGGGCGTGTCTTGATATAGGCGCTCTTCCCACGCATGACCCCACTGCTTTGGACGTCTTGGATAAATGATATAACGGTCCACTTTCCAGCGGATGACTCGGGAATTCGAATCGTGTTGCCATCTAGCGTGTTGAACTCAGCATTCAGAGTACGCGTCGCATCTTCGGGCTGACCGGTCGCGAGGAAATGTCCCTGACGCCGTCCGTACGTCCAACCGGCGACGAAAGGTGGATGGTACAACCAATACCGTTGATAACGATCTAGGAGGAATGACGTGGCAGTCCACAATACAGGGTCACCAGAGTGCTTATCAAGAAAAGCCCGACGATATTGCTCGTGCAAACTTCGATCGCCAACATCCAATGCTAGGACTGCAGCGGCGGCGAGTACATTACCCGACGCCTGACCCCCACCGGTTTGTTCAATCATGCGGTTGATCACCGACGCCGGCTTCGCGTCCGTGGCTCGCAGTTCGTGTTTTGCCAGACAAAACCGAGAGACGATATCAGTGCCTTGTGGATAGCTCCCAGCAAGAGTCGCTTCAGCCGTTGCGACGGCAGCTTCTAGGTGAGCTTGGTCCAAGTCTAGTTGCCACAACCCAAGTAGGGCGATGATGCGACGATTGCGTACGATCCAAAGGTCCTCAGCGTCGGCGTATTTAGCGATAGCCTGGCGACAAAGCACCTCAGCTTTTTCGAAACCTATACGAACCTGATCCAGTGGTGCGCGATAACGCTGTGGCGTCTTAATAAAACATGCTTGGATTGACGCCAAAACCTCTGCGGGGACAGACGCATTAGTTCTAGTGAGGGAAGCAACCGGTCCAGATTCACTGCTGCCAACCGCTTTCCATTCAGGCGGCGCAGCGGGATCAAAATCCCCAGCTGGATTTACAATCAGGCACTCACCTGTAAACATCGATTGCAGTTGGCCGGTATAGTGCGCCTTCGTCCACACTCGGGCCAGCATCGACTGCAGATTGCGTTCATAGCCTCGACTTCGCCGCCCACCAGACATGAAAAGTGCAGCGTAGCCCGTTGGACTCACGGTGATGATGCTCGGGTCTCGCCGCGCATATGTTTTGTAAATGGCATGTTCTCGCCCGCCAGGTAATTTGAGTGCCGGCCAATCGAGCCCCAAGTCACGGAGGATACTCTGCCCTGCATCAGGCAGGCCATCTAGGTTCATGCTAACGAATCGCATTCGCACAGCATCTTCCGGCGGAACTTTCTTCCAGGCAACGGCCAGTTCTTCAAGATCGGCCATTCCGTCGTCGTCCTTGGACCAGAAATAGAGCGCCGTTGTTGTACCGAGTGTGTCCATTGGGAATCGAACAACCTTCCCGTCTGCCTGTTCAAAACGACCGATAAATGGAGCGCCGAAAACCTGTCCACCCAACTTGTCGCGTTGAAAATTGATCATTTCTGGATCACCTGGAAAACGCTCGGCAATAACCTGCTGCAAATGACCAACAAGTCGAACGTCCCCAAACTCTAATGCCATCAGCATGGCGATACGAATGACTTTGGTTTCCACCTCAGTGCCCTGATAGCGGGAGATCAAGGGCCTTAGTGCATTAGCTCTTGCCTGAAGGTCCGCGCCTTTTTTTGCCTGCTCAACCTGTGACAACAACAAGTCGGCATCCAACCGAATGGCCGCATATTCATTTGGTGCTGAAGCGAGTTGACGACAGATTGCCAATAATCCTGCACGGTTGGTCGCCGAATTATCCAGTCCGAGTAGGGCTTGTTGCGCGCGGAACAAAATGCCCAACACCTCATAACGATTTGGCATGGTCTTGTTTGCAACAAGCAGCGTATCACCCTCGCGAAGCACACGGTTGAGTTCCAACTTCTTACGTGCAGACGACGATGCCTTTGCCGTGGCACTCAACTTGGTTTCCAATGCCGCGATTTCGGTAGGGGAAATCTGGGTAGCCTCCTGAGCGATAGTCGGCACCACATATAAACTGACGGCGACCAACACGACTGCGAGGTAACAATTTAGGGTTTTGCAGTTGATGGAACTATTAATATGCATGGCAGAGTCGTCCTTTCGTCACGTATTTACATCTACGATTAAAACACGTTCTACGACGAGTTATTTCATGGGTTTTAGCTGAAACTCTTTGATGCTTACACCACGGTTAGGAGCGCGAAGCGTGAACATAATTGAATTCCCGCCTTCGCGTAGTTCGATGACTTGTGGGTCAGTTTGTTTCCACAACCCTTTAGTATAAGGCAGCGTAACATTGACGAGTGTTCGCCGGTTGAGTCTGAGAATAACCGTCTGTTGGACAGAAACCGTAGCGACTTTTGCCGTAATTTCATATTTTCCCGCGGCGGGAACTTGCACAGTATAACGCAGGATTTCTGGCCGAGTTCCTAGACGTTGGTAGTGGAGTTGCATACCTTCATCTCCCCAACTATTAAGAAACGTGATTTTATCAGTGTTGTTTTGCGGGAAAGTACAAGCGACTGCGGGAACGGTGATGAGCCCGTCGCCATCGACAACAATCTTCTTGTCCTCCACTGGGATCTTGATCGCTGCGGATTGTTCGTCACCGAGTAACTCGTCGGATTCACCAAGCTTCATGCCACCGGCCAACTCAACTGTTTCAACTCTTGCATCATCAACAATGGCTCGCTTCTTGTAGAAGGCCAATCCGTCCCAGAAGCCACCGCCTTTGGCATATTGACGAATACTGACGTCCTCTTCGCCCAACGCATCGCCTATCCACTTGGCTCGCAGAACTTGCCTATATGCGTTTTCGTGCTCGCGTGCTTGTGAGTCCAGCAGAAAATCCATCCCGCCCTGTGGCCCACACCATGCCGACGACCACCAGGCGCCGAAGCAGATGGCCCAGCCCTCGGATGTCCAACGACTCATCGCCGCGTGGCCTGTCTGCGTCGATCGACGAGCTGGAATTCCAAAAGCTCGAGTGAGTGTGCGTCCGTAAAACGCGCGTGGTCCGCACTTGCCTCCGCAGGCGACAATCTGTTGAGTCCTAGTGCCTAGTGCATCGTCGAAATTGGGAGTTTGATAAGGGACATCACTTTTGACGAAACGCGTGTACCGCCACTTCTGATCGTCATTGGCGATATGGTCGGGACGATAAGTTCGCAGCATTTCTCGCGTCCACGCGAGTTCCTGATTACTGTAAGGATCACTAGTGATGAATCGGCATTCCCATGTATTCATGTCTTTGAAGGCTGGGTCCAGTTCTCCCGCTAGATAGGCTTTTTCATAGTGGAGATAACGCGCGACCTGGCCATCGGGCGTTTGATGGTCAGTGTATACAATCCCGTAAACCCCTCCCTTTTCCTTGCCGTCTAACCATGGCTGATGAAGTGCGGTGCCCAACGCTAGTCGTTGAAGGATTCCCGGTATACCGGCCCTCGCGCTTGCGGCGCGGATCGCAGCGTAGGTCTGCATTGATTCTCCGTACTCCCCGCCGTTGGCACCCCCCGCAATGAGCACTTGTAGCATGAGTTCTTCGTCGGCGAACAGTTGCTGTAACAAGGCCCTTTCGGTATCGCCTTGTTGTGCGAACTCGGCCAGGCCACGTGGCGTTCCATGCCGGATGATCGCCGCTTTCATGAACTTTGAATCCAGCTTGCTGTCAGCGAGTAGTGAATCTACATCGGCGAACAAGGCCCTAGCGGCGGTGAGCGCTTCAAGCTCCGCCTTAGTCTTAGCCGTCGCGTAAGCCTCATAGGTTTCTGGCGAATCTCCTTCGGTAGGAGCGGTTAGGCCCGCCAGTTTGGCTCTTGCGCCGATGAATGCCGATTTTTTCTGATCGTCTAAGTCTGGTAATTTCGCTGAGACTTCATTCTGTATCGAATCCAATATCTGAGCGTAATGGACTTCAATCGTTTTACCCTGTTCGGTAAGCGCAGGAGTTTTATCCTGTTGCGCGGTGGAAATATTGCATATCCCAACCATGACTGCGAAAACGACTAGCCGAGTGTTAGTTATGTAAGTTGCATACATTTTGATGAATAATCTCCTTAATGTTCTTTCGTCGACTTAGCTTCTATTCTACCGAGCAATTCGATACATTTCGTCGCAAATCGTGCACCCAGCGCCGGATATTTGTCCTTCGGGAAGTGCACGCCGGCGTCTGGGCTGCTGAAGTCATCGGTATCGATCCAATCGCCATTTGGGGCATCATTCGCCAGTTTAACCTGTACGGCTCGAACCTGCCGCCAAGACGCGGCCATCGGTCCACTTAGGGGAGCGTCGTTGATACGCCCAATCACGAAACCGATTTCCTTGCGTTGTAGATCAGTTTTTAGTCGCCCCAGCAACCTCATGAAACTTTCCTGATAAACTGCTCCCAATCCCCGCATTCCATCCGACTCGCCCTGCATCCAAATGAAGGTGGTCGTGTCATGTGACTTCCCATCGCAGGCTTGGTGAACTAGCTCTAGCAAAGGCGCGTAAACTTCGCCATGCTGCAGTTTTGTGCGATCTGAAGGCGGACCCTTGCCGGGAAACCGGTAGTCCTTTGGAAATCGATAGTCTTTGTCCCAGAAGCGAATACCACGTCCCGACTTGCAATGATAGACTACCGTCACGTTATCCTTGCCAAAGTGTTCCTCTACGACGCGACTAAAGCCGGACTTTAGTCCGCCCGTCATATTCGACTGGCCAGAAAGAATGAACAGATGAGTCTGCGGTTGATCAACAGCCATTCCCTTGGCTGAAAATAGAATCACGGCCGCCATGCTCAAAAACACTCGTGCGACTAGGCTAGCTGCGATCGCCGCAGCGTGTGGCGCGTTGGGTCGTATGCCATGCAAAACAATCTCAGATCCCTTGGTTCTATTCATTTACTTACCCTTTAAGCCTATCTCTGATAAACGGGAATGTACCGGTGCGGCGTCCCGAGTATGATAATTGCCATAGGCGTCTTGTGCGGATAGTCTTCCTCTTTTTCCTGCCACGAGCCGTTGGGCTGTTGCAATGCAATTAAGGCGTCACGTATTTTCGGATACCAGTTTGCATAGCGTTCATCGCCTGCTTGTACCATCGCCTGCATTGCGTAGTAGTGCGAGTAATAGAAATGGCCGTTGTCCTTTCTGGAGAATACCTTCGGATTATTTTCGAGGGAACTGAGTGCCGCCTCGACCCACTCCGTGTCACGGTTTCCGGCGAGTTGGGCAGCATATACCCCTCCAGCCGTACACGCGACCGTGTACCCTTTACCTTGATAACCGAAGCCACCAGTTCTTTCGTCCCAGACCTGATCTCGTAGGTAATTTGTAACCCGATCAATCGTCTCGCTGGGAACCAATACCCCAGCTTCACGGGCTGACGCTAGAGACACAAACACCATTGCAGTCACCGAGGTGTCTTGCCCCGCGTCGGGACGGGGTGCATAACGCCAACCGCCGAGCGGGCTTTGTGAACGGAGGATGATCTGCACGGTGCGTTCTAGAGCCTGCTGAATCGCCTTGTTGTCAGCAGGATCTTTAGTCATTCCCCAGAGTTCGGACATGGCGATGGTGAACAGACCAATTTCATACATCTTGACTCCCATAGCGCCTGTTGGCGAATCTTGAGACCTCTTCAGCAAGTAGTTCTTCGCGCGCTCCAGTGCTGCGCCGTGCCGACCGAAGCCAGGGAAGTGTCCTTTTACCATGAAGGCCATAAGAC
>Ga0315334_10001206_pt1 | contig 15858 bp, 17 predicted proteins | sample M150034915metaG_FD_205555 | JGI IMG/M metagenome (GOLD analysis project Ga0315334, IMG submission 205555) | Ammonia-oxidizing marine archaeal communities from Monterey Bay, California, United States - M1 500m 34915 | ecosystem: Environmental > Aquatic > Marine > Intertidal zone | place: USA... | reverse complement strand
ACATCGAGTCATCGTACAGGGTGATACCAGTGTTCTCATCTTCAATCACGATTGGAATCGAGCGAAGGAATGTGATCAGACTGGTTGTAGTGGTGTTGTTGACCTCGCTGGAGATTCGATATTCCAGTCTATCCATTTCATCAAGAACCGGAATGTCTCGGATATTGGTGGTTCCATTGTTGTTCTGTCTTTGTGTGGCATCGAAGATGAACATACTTGTCTGCCCTCCAGCGAATTGTTCGGAGTAAGTAGCCAAGGTATCGAGTGATTCGATTCCTTCTGGGGCATCGCTTGAACCGGTTATCGGCTTATCGAGTTCATCCATATTGAGAATGCCATAGGTGGTGATGGCACCAGTCAATATCAGAATGAGCAGGAAGTGTTTGACAGGAACCCTTCCTATTTTTCCCCACATTGGAGGATTCTCACGTTTGTGGTATTTGAGTAACCAAGCGAGAGTAGGTACCAGGATGATTGAGAATACCAGAGTACAAAGAATGCCTATCACCAGTGTCATTCCAACTGTTCTGATTGGAATGACCGGGACGATAGCGGGCATGATCATGACGGAGAATCCAACGATGGTTGTGAAGGCGGACAGGAATACCGCCACACCTGTTGTTCTGGACATCTCGAGAATGGATTCTCGATACAGGCCGGGGTCCCAGATGTCAGGCATTGGCTCCTCAGGCAGACCTTGTCTTCGACGAAGGTGGTTACGCTCAGCGAGTTCATCGAGTCGTTTACCTCGGCTTTCTTCGATACGATTGAGCATATGCAGAGCATAATCCACTCCAAGACCGATCAATATCGGACCGCAAGCTACTATCATTGGAGTCAAGGTGATGTCCATCAACACCGTAGTGCCAAAGGTGACTGCCAATGCCATGAGTATCGGCAAGCCCGTGATCACTACGACCTTCAGGCTACGGTGAAGAGAGGTGATGACCAATACGACGATGATCAATGAAATAGGCATCATTGCCTGCAAGTCCTCATAAATGGCGTCAGAGACATCCTGCAGGACCTTGGTCAGGCCAGTCTGCATGAAGGTGGTGCCACTAGGTTCTGCAAGCATCCATGCTGGTCGATTATCAGGGTCGATGATATTGTTGATGTGAGTGAAGAATGCCTCAAAATCATCCCATACACCTGTGATACTCATGTCATGATGCAGACCTATCACAATCACCGTGGTATCCCAGATACCATCACCATTGGTATCCCTTGAAAGTTGCGACAACGAACCATTCAGTTGTTCTACGATTTCATCCACTCTGTCCTGGTCATCTGGAATGGAGTATGAACCACCTGTTCCGCTCTGATCCACCACTCCTTCGCAACCGATGTTTACTGGAAGCCGCTGCTGGACCACTTGCTCGCACATTGCAGTGTTGAAGCGCGCATCGGTACTGTTCACTTCCTTGATCACTTGTGAAGGAGAAATGACCCAGAGTATCCCATCATTGACACCTCGGTCATTCTTGTCCCAATCCAAACCTCGAGAAGAGGTTCCATTCTCCACATTGTTGTCATCTCCTTCAAGCCATGAAATCTCTTTCAGAACCCGAACACTTGTCACGTTGTAGCCTTGTCCAGAACCTAATTTCGCATTGCTGGTCTGAATATAGATCAAGCCGATATCTGTCGACCATTCTTGGCGAACCTCGAGCAGCAGGTCAGTCGAATCCGCACCTTCTGGAAGAAAGACCTCCACATCATCTTCAATCTGCTCTTGGAAGGTGCTTCCATGGTTTGCGAACCATGCGGTCATCAACAGCATCAGTATCAGAGTGACTTTTGGAGCTTCAAGCAAGGCTGAATAAAATCGGTCAAGCCCATCCTCAAAGGCCTCCCCTCCCCGCTTCAATTTCTTTTCCAAGTCATTTTTGATCGAGCCAAGGGACTCCTTGAGCGTTCCACCACCACCACTTGAAGCAGGGCCGCTCATGGCAGGTCGTGTATTGATTGAGACATCAAGTTCACCCTAGCAGAAACTGCGAGGGAGCGTATATGCGTACGCGAAGGAATCGCCGTCTTCGAATCAGTACTTTGACTCAATCCATTCCGAATTCACGGACGATCAATAGCCGCATGAACGATCTAGCACTCTGAAGCACCACTCCTGTGGCCAATAATGCGAGTCCAAGAACCCCTACCCATATGGCCGATAATCCGGAACCTACTGAGAATTGTGTGTATTCACTCACTTGGTTGACTGCTCGCATCCCCATCGCTGCTCCTGTGAGAAGTAGTGTCACTCCAGGAAGTCCAAGAACCAATAGTGGTTTCTTCTGAGAAAGTGTAATCAGTGCATAAGCCAATACGACGAATCCATGAGATAATGGAGTGAAAGAGGACCCTTTCGGGACATCATATCGTATCACTGTGGGTACTTCCTTCACCGAGAGATTCTTCTCCTTCGCATCTTCCAACAGTTCAAGTGATAATTCCATACCTTCACTGTCGAACCGTAACCTTTCCAGAGCCAATCTTGAAAATGCCCTGAAACCACTCTGGGTATCACTGATGTCCAGATCGCTGGAGAGGTTTGAAGCAGCGGTTATCACTTTGATTCCCATACGCCGATAGGCTGGCATTGATTCACCATCTCCTCCTTCCACGAAACGAGAGCCGATCACGATATCTGCATCTCCATCCCTGATAGGTTGGATGATACGTGGAATGTCGTCTGGATTGTGTTGCCCATCTGCATCGAGCACAACAAGAATGTCAACATCACCTTCGATGGCTTGATGGAATATGGATTTGAGAGCGCCTCCATAGCCTCTGTTGAATCTATGGCGAATGACGTCTGCACCCATTCGGGTAGCGATCGCCGCACAACTGTCAGAGGACCCATCATCTACGCAAATGACCTGGGACACGTGCTCTTGAACCTGCATCAGAATGGTGCCGATGGTCTCTTCCTCGTTGTACATGGGTAGGCCGGCGACAATGCTCAAGTCGCCGCTATCGTCGTACTCCATCAGCATAATCCGGCATCCGGCCCTGTTTAATTCTTCTTCCAACATATCAGATATTCTTATGAATATGCCAGTTAAGGATATCGAACCACTCATTCTGGTAGTAGATGACTGAGAGTGGTCACGGCCCGCTCTCCATCGATCACTCGGCGTACAGCGGACATACTGATCACTAATGGGACGTAGCTCTGTCCATCACTGGTGGTGTACGTGTTGCAGTCGCTGAATGCACTGGTGTTGACTGAGACCTTCAGTGCTCCACCAGCATTGCTCTTGCGAACATATCCAACGAGTAACGAGGGGGTCCTGCCGTCATTCTGTTCTTCGTTCATCTTCTCTTCTTGCTCATCATTCTGTTTCTTTGTCATTTTTTCACATTCCTGGTGCTGATATTTCCCACCCTAGCACCATTGGGTGGGAATTTGTTGGTGCAGTTGCATGTGTTTTGCCATCATGACCATCCTGCTCCGCCGAATCTGGGGTTGATATTCTAAGCATATCAATGCCATCTATCTTCTACGACTACCTATTTGTAGGGTTCTTGAAGCGCATATTAGCCGATGTCGAGATAACACAATCCTCAAACCGAACCCCTTGGTCGGCGGTGCGAACAACATGCTTCATCTGGTCACTGGAGGCGCTGGATTCATCGGTTCACATCTTGTCGATGAATTGGTAGCAAAGGGACATCGAGTGAGAGTATTTGATAATCTCTCGAGTGGGAGGACGGAATTCATCTCTGGTCACTCAAGTAGTGATGTTGAACTCCATTCTGGAGATCTTCTTGATCTGGATGCTGTAGTTTCATCAATGCAAGGAATAGATATGGTTTGGCACCTTGCAGCCAATCCGGACATCAGGTTGGGTACGCGTGTGACCGATACAGACCTCAAGCAAGGCACAGTGGCTACTTACAACGTGGTTGAAGCGATGCGAGTATCCGAGGTCAAGGATATCGCCTTTTCATCATCTTCTGTGGTATATGGGGAAGCGGCAGTGATGCCGACGCCGGAAGACTTCGGGCCATTGTTTCCAATTTCACTCTATGGAGCCAGCAAATTGGCCGGAGAGGGGTTGTTGACCTCATGGGTTGGTACCTTTGGACTTCGATGCTGGATCTTCCGTTTCGCCAACATAGTAGGTGCTCGGGGAACACATGGTGTGATTTTTGATTTCATCCATAAACTGAAGGCTGACTCATCGAGATTAGAGGTTCTTGGGAACGGTCTGCAGGAAAAATCATACATGGAGGTGAATGATACTGCCAGAGCCATGGTTCATGTTGTGGAGAATACAAATGATGACATCAATTGCTACAATCTTGGCTCAGGCGATACTTGTTCGGTCAGGAGAATAGCAGAAATCGTGGTCGAAGAGAGCGGATTCAGCGATGTCAGTATCGAATATACAGGCGGCGACAGAGGATGGGCTGGTGACGTGCCCAAGGCGATGTTGGCTGTGGACCGTCTGTTCCAATGCGGATTCTCCCCCACCTTCAACAGTGAAGAGGCCATCAGGCATACTGCCCGTAGTCTGATAGAGGAGATTGGGTTGCACGATTAGAGAGAGTGATTGAATGAAGATGACAGAAATTGCCCGGCATTCCAGAGCCGCAAGTGATACCAGAGTGGGAAGCATGTTGTTGGTGGTGGGCGCCTTCTTGGTAGCGGTCATGATAGTGTTCTCAACCACAGATGCAATACCGATGGGAGTTGACGAAGGAGAGATGCCTCCGAATATAGAAGGCAAGGCTCATCGCAATGGTGCTGGAACTTCATGGGAGAATTTCGATCTCTATGACCTGACTGCCTCTAATTGGACAGAGGGTGATTACAATGCGACCTGGTTCGTCATTGAGTTCATGTCCACAGATTGCCCGGTATGCATGGGGTTTGGGGATGAGATGGAGGAGTTGTCGTCTCTATGGAAAGGCAGGGTTTCTTTCATTGCAGTGGCTGTTGATTTCAAGTTCAATGATGATTTCACCTCCACTCGCGAGGAGATAATCGCTTTCCAGGAAAAGACCGATTTCATGGGATGTAATCATGGGAGTGGAAATTGTGATGCACGTGAGGGAGGCCCTCATGTAGATGTTCTATACGTTGATGACAGGGATGCATCTTCGATGGAAGAGTGGGGCGTTTCTGGAACCCCAACAAGTTTCATTCTCAGTCCGAATGGTGTAGTCATCTGGAATCAGAAGAACAACGGTGGAGAGGAATTGGGTGCGGCATTGCTCCGAGTGGTATCAACTGAAGGGATGGGTGCTTGAGAATGGTGAACAGTAACATCCTGCTTGCAGGTCACGCCATCATTATCCTTGTAGGACTCTTTGTAGCTTCTCCATATTCCCGCAGTTTGTACAAGGAGGGGGGCTGGAGAAAGATATTCAATTCCGCTAGAGACAGGATGTTGACAGGACTGACTGTGGTGCTTCTAGGCGGTTTTACTGTCAGCACTCATACCTGGTGGTTCCATAACAAGTATCACGAGATGGGTGGAGACATCGGTTGCTCAGCATTCGGCTCCTTCAGTTGTGGAGATGTTCTGGCAAATGCTGATTACAATACTGTCCCACTCATGGGAATCCCTTGGGGTATGGTCGGAATGTTGGCCTTTGCAGTTCTGGCATTTCTGGTGATCAGTGTGCGCAAGGAACCATCAGCATCTTGGGTCTCATTGTATCTCAATGCTGGATATGTCATTTCGGGCTTCGGAATCTTGATTGCATTATACCTGCTGTATGTTGAGATATTCCCCTTGGAGATGACATTCTGTCAATATTGCAGTCTCGCCCATATCGCCGATGTCATTGCATTCGTGTTATTCCTCAAATTGAAGAATCATCAGACCACCGATGAATGGGCTCCAGAAGTTGCTGCCGCTGCATATGCAGCCAAGGCTAGAGAGAAACGCAGGAGCAATCGCAAGAAGAGTAGCGGTTTCGTTAAACCGACCTCTCGTTCTGGGGATGAAGAGGAATGAGCCAGAAAATACTTGCTGGAATACTTCTGATAACTGGAGCGATACTCGTAGGCATGGTGTTGCAGAATACTATGCAAGAAGAAACGGATGTAGATTCAAACAGTGGTTCTGATGAATCGGAACAAACGCAACACCCTTCGAATTATTCCGGTGAGGATCACAGTTTAGCCTATGAATGCCTGGATTCCCATTCCAATCTGTCTCAGCATTTTCATCCTTCTCTGAGTATCTATATCGATGGTCAGTTGGTTTCCATTCCTGAGAATACTGGAATTGGGACCGCCATTTGTGACGGAATGCATGTCATCCATACTCATGATTCCACTGGTAAGTTACATGTTGAGACCAATGAACCAGTTGATGTGGAATTGGGGGTTTTCTTCCAGATATGGAACCTGTACTTCGCTGAGGATGGTATTGCTGACAAACGAGTAAACGAAACACATGAGTTGGTCATGACCGTCAATGATGTTGAAGTTGATTCCTATGGCGACCATATTCTCGCCAACGGACAACAGATAGTCATCGATTATCGTGTAAAGTCCTGATCAGGGATGATATGCCCCGACAGTATCGAAATCCTTCTCATTCGTATGAGTCTCAACAGGCTCCATTCGAATGACGGTGACGTCAATCCTCTCGGAGTGCGAGTACTCCTCGCGCAGTTCTGCAAAGAGATTCGCCTGTACGCTCTGCAGGTTCTTCCCTTCAATCAATGATAGATGGTGGTAGGAGATGTTTTCCACATCAACCCTGTATTCCACCACCCATTCTTTAGAGGATTCCTCCTCTTGCGTGGTTCCGTGTTCCCAGTGGCCTTCCATCAATACTCTCTTGTCCTGCTGCACCATAAAGGAAATGGTGTTCTTGCATCAGACAGGTGTTGAATGGATTGAAGAGGGAGCAGGTCAACGGATGCGCCCAGCCGACGAAAAACCCTATTTTTTGCTAGGAATGACCATTGCGATTCCAAGTACCAAGGTTGACACAACCACCCATATCCAGAAGTCACTATTTTCATCAGCATCGACCACTGTTGCCTTGGTATCGACAACTCCGAATGTTGTTGACTCGTTTTCACTCTCATGGATCGCAATGAAGAATACATCCTCATCCATGGTTTGATTACATTCCAGCTCGATCTCAACACCGTTTGGGCTCTGGATGTTCTTAGTGATGGTCCACCCGATTCCGCCTAGTTCAGGCTCATTATCTTCATCATCCAGATCTATGGAAATGGAATTCAGCAGCACATTGTTGAAAGTCGTCTGCCCATTGCTTGCCACACCTTTTGCTAATTCGACAATATTCTCCACCATCATGACGGTCACACGAGTGCCATTCCTGGCCTCATCGGTTTCAAGGACTTGAATGGAAATCGTCGCGCTGTCTCCATCAGAAAGACTGCTCATTGACATCCTGCTACTCGAAGTGCTTCTTGCCTCCTCTGTCATCACCTGGCTGGATAACTCTCCGACATCCACAACACCTTCTCCATAGAATTCGCCATTCAACCAGAAGGAAGGAGTCCTTGTTGCCTCAATGCCTAGATATTGGTATCGTAATCTCATTGCTTCATTGAACAGGGGATCGGAAACATCACCGGGGGGTGGATGAATGGTGACTGTGATCAAGCGCTGTGCATGTACCTCCTGTAATTCCACTATCTGCGGGTCTATCTGGGCGCAGAACACACACCATGTTGCTGTCAACTCCTCAAGCAACAGTACATTTCCGTTGTCTTGTTCCCTCTTGCCCAGGACTTGAGTGGTTGGAATGAACAGTAGAAGCGTGAGCAGAATGGCGAACACAGTTCTTGAGTGCACGATGATTGCAGGCGTTCGGGATTGATGATTCCTTCGCTTCCACGATGCGACAGACATATCCCGCACGGCTCAGCCGGCGGTTCGATAGAGATGGCTGATCGATGGGTCCAGGACCATCAACGAGATGCTTGGCGTCGTCAAGCTGTGGCTGAGGGATACCGTACCCGCTCCGCCTTCAAATTGAAACAGATCCACAACAAATTCTCACTCATGCTCAAGGGAGACGTCGTACTTGATGTTGGATGTCATCCAGGTGGTTGGACACAAGTGGCCGCAGAGTTGGTCGGAGAGGAAGGAGTTGTGGTTGGAGTCGATCTCGAACCGACCAAACCTGTGGAAGGGGCGCGAATACTGGTTGGTGACATCACTGATGGAGAAACCCAGTCCCGAGTAGTGGAGTCTCTTGGCGGCAGGAGCATCAATGTCGTGGTGTCAGATATTTCTCCGGATATCACTGGTAGATGGGAGATGGATCAAGCGATTGCAATGGACCTTGTGGCAAAAGTAGTTGATTTCTCGTTACCATTGCTTTGCCCTGGAGGAAGTTTCGTGACAAAGGTGTTCCAAGGATATGGAATCGAAGAATTGGTGGTAGCGATGAAGCCACATTTCTCAAAGGTCAAGAGATTCTCTCCCGAGGCCAGTAGGAACAGTTCGTCAGAGGTCTACTTGGTTTGCGTCAATCATAAGCCATGGGTTGCTGGAGAGCAAGGTCCAGAGGTTGTTGCTGCGATGGAGAAAGCTTTCGATGATTCCGCCCCAGAACCAGAGACTGAGATGGCGGCGACTGGATTCCGTGTTGTACGTAAGCGGCACGAAGAAGAATGAAGTATAGTTCATCTACATTGACGGCCAGCCTCATGCTCGGTGAGCAGATGGATGATGAAAGACGCAGGGCAGCGATATTGAGAGATGCTGGTTTTGGAACATGGAATCCAATCCCAGGCCGAGATTACAGCAGAGCCCCTCCTACGCCATTACCGCGAACTCGAGTAGAGTCATTGGTGGCTGAGCGTCCAATCGGTAGAATTGAAGTTGTGGTACTACGCAGATATCCCCAAAGATATGTTGATTCAAAGAATTGGAAGGGCTATGTCGCTGCAGCTTGTGGAAGAGATGAAACAGGTTTGGTTGGGCTTGTTCTGTGGGGAGAACAGATCGATGATGTGAAAGTGGGAGACATTGTCAGAATTGAGTCAGGTTGGTGCCGAAGACAGGCTGGAGAAATGGTGGTCAGTAGTGGTAGAAATGGCCAACTGACCGTCATTGAAGGGTGAAGGTTGGTGGTTGCCTTTTGAGCAACCATAAAGAGGGGGACCATGTGGCGGACTCGCCCGAGGTCTGATGATGAGTGAACGTGCCAGTGTATGCACAGCATCCGGAGTGCCGTTGGTCGATGCGGCCAGCACTTCTTTTCCATGTCCTGAATGTGGCCATGCAATTGGTCGCAGTCCAAGATGCCGAAATCAGGCTGTGGCTTGGATATGTCCGGATTGTGGATTCCAAGGGCCCTGAGGTGGGATTATGGGACAAGTCGCAATCACATACAAGGTAATGGGCAAAGATGGAGATACTGACATCGAGGCAGTTGCCAATGATATACGTTCCATCTCTGACGATATCTTTGACGTTCAGGCTGTAAATCTGAAGCCACTCGCTTTTGGTCTGCGATTCATTCAACTACATGTCGTGATGGACGATGGAGAAGGATTGGTCGACCAGTTTGAGACATTGGTACGCGGTATAGGCGATGTCGGTGAAGTTGAAGTCTTGGAAATGGGACTTTTGTGAATATTTCAGTGGGTCTTCACATCTGCAGCAATGGGCTGCGCATGAATTCTCTCAATAGTGTGGTTGCGTATGTGCCGCTTGGCAAGATGAATCTGAATCTGATACATGCACCTTCTGGATGCCAGCGAGAGTCCTTTGTCGGTCCTTCTTGCCAGCGTTCATTGAGAGTACTTGCATCTGCGATCGGCACCGTATCGGCGACGAATTCGCTGAATGTGCCGACCAGAGGTCGGTGAGTTCCTTTGCTGGTCAGACGAGGAATCTTCTCGACTTTCCAATCACAATCCTCCAATCCCAGCAATTCCAAAGCATCGGCTTCGAATACTCCTGCATCTGCAGTCTCAGTTCCTGGCAGAATACCGGTTGGGACCAAACGGCCTAGTTGGCAATTCCTTTCTATTCGAGGGAGAGTTGATTCGGTGGTCTTGACCATCCGTCCGATTTCAAGAGAGCCGGATTCATCAAGTGGCCCAACCATGTCGCCATTGATTGGAGTGGAGAGCGGTACATCTGCATCCATCCTCTTCTGAAGATGATGGTTGAAAACCAGAGATTGCAATGCGTGAATGGTCAGTAATTGTAGTGAACGAGGAATTTTCGTGAAGGCTCCTATATGGTCATCTGGGTCTTTGTTCAGATGTTGCAGCATATCCCTTTCCCAGCCTAGATGAGGCGGAATGATCTCAAGAGCCGACTCAGGATCATGATTCTCCCTCCAATGGGTCCTGAATTCAGCGGTTGCTTTCTGCTCTCCTTCTCCGGCGAAACCGATGTATGTTGAAACTGCTTCTTCAATATCGCCTTTGAGTAGATGCCTTCCTACCTCTGCGGTTACCGGGCGGCCAGCACCGAACCTCTGCGGGCCTACGAAATTCGGGAATCTTCCTTCGCCCAGTCGCTGATTCAACTTCATTCTGGTACTCTCAATCTCTGCCAATGCCTCAGCTGGACTCATTGGAGAACCATCTTCATGGGCGCATCCTCTGACAATGATGGTGAATCTGTTACCTCGGTGACTACCAAAACCCAGTTTCTGATGGGTACGTCCCAGAATGTCGATCTCGACATCTTTCATTTCCACTTCCTTGACCTTGCGGATATTTGCATCGATGACGAACAGTTGAACGGTAATCGCCCTCTTGTCCTTCGTACCAGCGAACCATATCCTGTTGTTGGAGATTCGAAGTCGCTTGGCCAACTGTTTGACGAATCGATTCGTCTCCCAGTTTGTGAGTGTGATCTTGGCAACAGTGAATCTACCCTTGTTGTCCAGAGAGAGTGTCTTTGATTCCTCATCAACGCGGAAATCTGCTACTCTTGTTTTGAGAATCCCACCGATTCCAGTATTGGACACTGTATCTCCAGACAGACCTATGGCTTCAGAGAGGCTTTCAGCCATCTTGGCCACCGCTCACAGAGAAGTCTTCGAGAAGTCCTTCACAAGGTCTGAACACAGGTCCTTCAGCACCTTTTCAGCCAATGCATTGCCCTTTGTGCGGAGATAGAACTCCGGTTCATCGAGGTCGGGATGACCGGGAAAATAATTGGCATAGTCGACATTCTTATGATCATTGCAACGTTGACGGAATAACTGAAGAGAAGTGTGGTTCTCCCCAATGAATCGCAATCTGAGCTCATTTTTTTCTCGCAGTAGGACCTTGATTGGCATGTTGACCGCTCCGCCGACTCGGGTGGTCTCCTTGAACCTTATGCAACCTGATATGCCCTCATAGAGGGCACGTGCCTCCCTTTTCATTATCAACCCGACCGCGCTGGGACGTCCATGCAGGAAGACCTACCTGCTTGGCTTGAGAAGGCTGGTAGACGCTTTGAAAAAGCCTCGTGGCCCATCATTGCCGTCTCTGCATTGGTCACTACCGTGCTGTTGTTGCAACTGGTTCCCGACCTACCCACTTTTCACACCGATCTTACTGAATTCGCTCCTGACAATGAGGCTGCGGAGGCAACTGAGCGAATGGAGTCGATATTCCCTTCCGAATCCCGGCCGGTCTTCATTCATGTCGAAAGAGATGATGGCGAAAACGTCCTTGACATCAGTTCATTGCAATTGATGCATGAACACCTCGAGGCCGTACGGGATTATTCATCTGACAGGCAGGATTTCATCGTCACTGAGATCACTGCACCGGGAATCATCGAGACTGCACTTGATGAGGAAGGCGATGGGACAAATATCTCGCAATTGACTGAGTGGACGCAATTACTCGATCTAGTGATCGATGAAGATGTGGATTGTTTGAGTGAACGGGATGATCAGGTGGATTCTGTAGCATCTTTCGCACGCGACTCATTGCTTCACAAGGACCTGCAATACAGTAAGGTGTGTGATTATCTCGACGATGGAGCAGGTGAAGGTGTTCCAAGTGCTGCCTCAACACTTTGGGTCTTCGAGATAGACCCCTCTCTGGATATCAAAGAGCGGCAGGTCAGACAAAATCAACTACGTACCTACATGGGCACTCTGTCAGACGAGTCAGAATTTACTTACTCAGTAGTTTCTCTAGATTTGATTTCGCATGATATTGATGAAGGAACCTTTGACAATCTTGTGCTGCTGGTCATTTTTGCCACGCTTGTCGTCGTGGTGATAATGGCGATCACTTTCCGTTCAATCAGAGGTGTTGCCTTCCCATTGGTGGGGCTGTCCTGTGCAATGATCTGGACCTATGGTCTCCTTGCAGCAATCGATGTCAAATTCTCAGCATTGGAGGTTGCGGTTGCACCTTTGGTTCTTGGATTGGGAATTGACTATTCCATCCATCTACAAAGAAGATATGAGGAATTCCGAAGTGATGGTCTGGATGCTCCACAATCATGGTTATTGGCCTGCAACAAGCTATCTGTCGCACTATCTCTTGCGGTGTTGACAACCGTTGCAGCATTCCTTTCCAATGTCTTGTCAGACCTCCCCCCAGTCCGGACATTCGGATTGGCTCTTGCTTTCGGAGTGGTTTCAGCATTCATTGTTTCAACTGTCGTTGTTGGTTCAATGCATGTGTTGATGGATAGAGCGGTTTCAAATCGAACCAATCGTCCGCCCTTGCAGTTTCCGCAATTGGTGGACAGGGTCATCGGCATTCAGAAGAAACATCAGGTGGTCGTCATCATATCAGCGGTGATCATCTCCTTTGCCTCACTGTTCAGTGCAGCGAATCTAGAAACCGAATTCGATCTTGGAGATTTTCTTGATGATGATATGCCTGTCATGCAGGTGCGAGAAGAATTACAGGATTCTTATACCGCTTCGGGATGGAAATTGATCTACTTGTTCTGGGAACCGGTCTCTGGAGAGGAGAGTATCAATGATGACTCGTTACTTCTGACTCAATTGAATGAGTTGGACATACGACTGGGACACATCAATGGGGTCGTGGGTGTCGAGAGGTCGAATGAACATCCAGCCTATGAAGGAGCATTTACGATCCTACGGGACAAGGTACAGCGAGACGATACATTTGGAGACAGACATAATCTGGCGATGTATGGTAGTACGCTGGTCAGGGATAATGCTTCTCAGGGAGTTGACCTTTCAGTGGCGTTACAGGAATTAGCAACGAGCGATGAAGTCAGCGACCCATTGACGGGACGGACCTGGGCAGACAGGGTCAACCTCATCGCACATTTCGTTGATGGGGAGATCGCTGCTTTACGGATGGAGGTCAGAGTAGTTGCCAGTACCAGTACTGACAGCAGTAATATTGTTCACGAGATAGAACAACAACTCGGTACAACCTCCAAGAGTGGTACCATCAGATATGCAATGTCCAACAGTGCTGTGATCACGGTGACTGGAGATCTTGTGATACTCGATGCGGTATTGGATGGGTTGAATGAATCACAGGTTGAATCAACCGCGATAAGTCTTGCAGTCTCTTTTGGAGTTCTGTTCCTTCTCACCAGGCGTTTGATGCCAGCCATGGTTGCCTTGGCACCTGTGGCCTTGGCTACTCTTTGGGTGGTTGGTTCAATGGTCATCTTCGGACTCAATTGGAATGTCTTGACCGTGATGGTCACTGCATTGACGATTGGAATAGGAATTGACTATTCTATACATATATGGCGGCGATTCGAGATTGAATCACTGACTGGCGACCGGCCATGGGAGGCGATGAAGCGAACTTTATCGACCACTGGTGTCGCTCTGGCCCTTTCGGCTGGAACAACGATGTGTGGATTCATGGTTCTGTTGATGTCGCCAATGCCAGTGATCCGAGATTTCGGACTGGTGACATCGCTGACGGTCTTGTTCTCATTGATTCTCTCGGTCATCGTCCTTCCGATTCTTCTGGTGATGAGTTCAGAGAAGGACCATATGGTCGATTGACAGCGTTCTTCTTTCACTTTCTAAGGACTGGGATCAAGGGAGAAATCTCCAGCCCTTGTTCTCTGGCGAGCAATGCCAGACAGAACCACTCCTCAACTGGACCTAATGCCCTCTTCTTTCGCTCACATCTTCGTCTGATTTCTTTGACTTCAAGTCCTGTTGCTTCTGCCACTAACAAGAATGCCTCATCACCACTCTGTTCTAGATTAGGTGTCTTAGTATGAGTTTCTATATCAGCAGGAGTATCTGTACCCTGTTGAGTTGAAAGGAATCTTCGTGGATGCATCAGGATGCTTGGACGCGGAAACCAACCCAGAGGTGTCTTTGCCTCATCTGGGATAGTCGCTGGAATGATTCCTGTATCTGTTTCAATGAACCATCCTGCTTCAATCAGAGCAGCGACTGCTACTTCGGCTTCCAAGGGCTTGAGCCACTGTAGATCCAGACTCCATATTCGAGATACCACCTCAGGCCCGAGTGGGCCTTGGACTCCTCGCCATGTCAGAGCCATCACTCTGCCGATATCCTCACTCATCTTGGCATCCATGTTTGACGTTCAGATGATGGGGCGGGGGAACATGAAGGCTTGCATTGGGGTTATTCACCATTCAATGTTTCATCCTCGATGCAGTGCCCCATTCTATCCACCTTGGTAGAGAGGTAGGAGCGATTGTTGCTGCTCACATCTGCCACCAATGCCTTTCTTTCAACCACGTCGATTCCGTAATTGGATAATTGCTCGACCTTGTCGGGGTTGTTGGTAAGCAGACATACGCGCTCGATTCCAAGAGAATTCAGCATACTGGCAGCAATGTGATAATCCCGTGCATCAGCAGGAAAGCCCAACATCAGGTTGGCATCTAGAGTATCTGCACCTCTATCCTGTAGATGATACGCCTGTATCTTCGCATGTAATCCAATACCTCTACCTTCCTGTCGAAGATAGAGAAGGACCCCCCAACCGAGTTCACTGATCTCATCCAGAGCCCTGTCCAATTGCTCACCGCAGTCACATCGTAGGCTACCGAAAGCATCTCCAGTAAGGCATTCAGAATGTATCCTGACCAGAACTGGATCCGGTCCATCCATCTGTCCTAGTGTCAAAGCCACATGATCGAATCCAGTCTCTTCTTCACGGAACACCTTGATATGGAAATCACCCCGAGTGGTCGGTAGACGAGCGGTGGAAGGAACCCCTTCTTCCAATAGTGTGATTTCGTTCTCACTCATTCGGGCCACCTACTTTGATCATGAATCGGAATTCACCAGAGTCACTTTCAATTGACAACAACTCAGCATCGTGTCTGTTCACCAATTCCGGAATGTCCTGCACTGTTTCAGGATCGTCAGACCACATCTCCAGGATATCGGATTCATTCATCGTCAACATCACTTCTCTTGTCTTTGCAATCGGGATAGGGCAGAGGAATCCCAGTACATTGAGAATCCTGTCAGGAACCGCCTTGGCACCATTCCCCATCGCAACGACCTCGGGCATTGAAACTCCCTCTCGACCCCTCCTTTTCAATCCGGCGACAGTGGGGTTGAACAATTCTACACCACATCACTCAAAGCGAACCTGTTCATGTCCATGGTCATGAGTGGGGCCGTGGTTGCTGCTGCTAGAGCACCGGCAAAGGATGACATGTCATGGACAGAGGTGGGCCAACTCGGGTTACGATATCTGAAGATTCCATTGGTCCTACTGCTGCTTGAGATGCTGTACTGGTTCCTGACTCAGCCTTCCAACACCCTTGCATGGATACAGACTGTTGAAGCATTTCTATGGCATAACCTTTCTATCTGGATATTTGGTTCCGGGGCAACCGAATTGTCAACTCATCAGGGATGGTGGATACGTGTCGATATGTTCCATCAGAATTTTCCGGATGGTAGAATTGCTCTATATGTTGGAGATGAATGT
>Ga0315334_10001205_pt1 | contig 15864 bp, 9 predicted proteins | sample M150034915metaG_FD_205555 | JGI IMG/M metagenome (GOLD analysis project Ga0315334, IMG submission 205555) | Ammonia-oxidizing marine archaeal communities from Monterey Bay, California, United States - M1 500m 34915 | ecosystem: Environmental > Aquatic > Marine > Intertidal zone | place: USA... | reverse complement strand
TGGAGTTACAGGCTGGAGCAGATGAGAATGTCACCGCAGACTGAGAAAATGAATCACACGCATGGGCGCTTATGGTCACCGGAGTTACCCCTACCACCTGATATCGATACAATTTGAGCAGGGTCTGAGTTGGAATCATGTTGGTAGGAAAGGCCAACTCATCAAGATCGAATTCAATGAGAATTCGAGAATCCCCATTACCTCCGTGAGACATTCCAAGCGTTAGATTAGTGGAAGAACCATGATTCGTGGATGTTGAAGAGGAGTCTATCCAAGTATCTGGAACAGTGGGGAGGCTGCCAGAATATCTGAAGACACTGTCACGGTAGAGCGTCACACTGTAATTCCCAGTCCCATCGTCAGTACCCTGAGGTGATGGGACCCTGAAACTGTTGGCACTGGTCCAATTTCCAATTCTGTCTCCTTGAAGCGAGCGTACTCTCCAATAAGTCCAGTCATCGATAGTCAGCGAACTATTGACTGGGATAGAGAAACTCAGATTTGCGAAATCAAAGAACGGAGTGCCATTGGAACTCGTGGCGCAGGTAAGTGAGGAACAACTGTTTACAAAATCGCCAATGAAACGGTTATTGGTCGAGTATTGAATCTGCCATTCTGAAACATTGGTATCTGTTGAATTCCATTCCAAAACCAGTGGGTTCGGATGGGTTGGCCTCTCAGAACTGAGACCCCATACCGTCTGTCCATTGGAGGGGTTCTGACCACCTACATCACTGGGTGTCCATCCATTTCCAGTTCTCCATGTCAGATTCAACTCAGGGCGGTATTCCACATTGGAATGTTCTGAACTAGCGAACTCATGCCAAGGCGCTCTGGAATCCTCTGTGCGGAAAATGAACCATGCAGTCTGATAACCGTACAGATGCCCGAGTTGTGCAGCTTGAGTGATATCCCATGTATATCGACCATCATCCAACACCTCTACCATGTCTATTGGAAGACCTGCATCAAGAGAGCCAAGACCACCACCAGAATTCCATGTGACGCCATTGACGCGTTCACTCCAGGTGACATTGTTCTCCTCAAATCCATCGAACAACACCGAAACCGAGATGTTCTGTGTATTGGACAAGCCACCGGTCTTGTACAGAGAGAGGGTGGCGCCAACCACCTCGAATGGAGTCTTGATTCCATTGCCAGTCAAATTGTACATCAGGACCGTAGTGGCAGCGTTATTCACATTATGGGGACTGGAACCAATGACCAATGAAGAGTTTGAACCATGATTGTTGTTCACGTATGTCTGATCCAACCATGAATCCTTGAAATAATCAGGTAAGTCATCTTGAGGCAGGAATCCTCCATCCCGAATGTTCGCATATGCATCGGTTGAATTCAACGCTTCTCCAATCCACTTGGGTAGACAGAAGGTGTAGTGATTACTGTATTCGCCAAATACGTCATCATCAACTGGTTGCACATACCAGATGTAGCACTTGCCATTGGACAGATTGCTTGGTGGGATATAACTCAGATTGGAGAGATTGAAACCTGAATCGGAACGAGAATCAAATGTATTCCACCCTATTCTCGCATCGAGAGAATCATGTAAAATGTACACACGCCAAGCATCGATACTGCTGCTATTGGAATGACTCCACGAGAGTGTTGGAGTTCCTGCTGGATACAATCCGACTGTGGAGTTATCCCACAATATCTCACCATCTGGTACACCTCCAGTTGCTGCAACCTCTGCCACCGCTTGAGCGCCCGTGGCCCACGTTAGATTCAACCATGGAGGGTCACTTGTTGACTCGGTTGAAGACAACTTCACCAACCCTCGGTCATCATCCCCCACGATTGCGAATTCAATGTGAGTCGCCCCCCCGGCATGTGCTTTCTGTGCCAGATCGGTGATATCGAATTCCATCCACGAAGAAACTGTGACATTCTGAACGATGAAGAACTCATCGTCACGAATATCTTCTACCGCTGATGCTGAGGCTGCTGTCCAATTATTGACGCCATCTCGAGTCAAACCCGTGGCACTGTCGTTCCAGGAACCATTCACTGCGTGTATGGATATCCTCTGGCTTGAGGAACTTCCCCATTCACAATAGAAATTCAGAATCGCTTGCTTCAAAGTCGCGTTCTGTGGCATTGGAATATCAGTCAATGGAATCTTCATCAGTGAGATTGCCAACGAACCATCAGCCATCTCACCACTGTACAAGAAATCATCATCAGAATTGCTGACGTTGACATCCGCACCCGTGTAAGATATCCATGTATCAATGAAATTCGGAGCATTGAGGAAGGGCATTGCCTCATGGTGATGTAATTCAACCGCAGCAGTATCATTATCAATACTCCAAGTGGTCAGATCTGGAACATGGAAGTGATTGTACTGACTCCAGTTACCTATCTGATTGGTTGAAGAGATCGCTCTGACCTTCCAGAACCAAGTCTTGCCAACACCGAGATTGACCGGCATCTGGAACGTCATGTTGTTCAAATCAAATCCACTGCTGGACCAAGAACCATATGAAAGCAGGTCTGCACTATCGAAAGAAGTATTGGAATCTATATCAACCACGAAACCTGACACATTGGTGTTTCCGGAATAATTCCATTTCAACAATGGACTCCTGATGGTCGACCTTTCGATACCATCCGCAACAGACCAACTGCCGTTGGCAGGACTGATTGGAACAGGTTCATTCGGTAGGGCAGAAGAACCGGGGACATACGTGAACACCAGTTCAGGACGGCTGGTATTGATATTCTGATTTCCATAGAACAAGGCTTCTCTATCAACTCCACTTCCGGCTCCAAGAATTGATAGTATGACATCGAAATTCTCACCATTGCGCATAGCATTCTGGACTCCGAGAGTGACATTCCATTCAGACCAGGAATTACTGCTTCCACTGATCGTTGTCGAGGATAACAATTGTCCGCGTTCCCAACCCTTGGCACCTACGGTGCCCCAAGAATTCCTTCCATCGAAGTCGTTCCATGTTGCCCTATCTTCGGTCCAGTTATGCTGTCGGCTCTCATAAGCACCGACATATGGACTCCCTCCCGCATAGGATAATTTGAGTCGGAGTTTGGCCTCAACAACCGCATAGCCATCTGGCAGATGATGCGTCAATAGATGACAACCGAATAGAATAGAGGTTTCTGCACCACCCCCATAGGTGTTGTAGGCGACCTGCATCTCTTGCTCAGAATCATAATTCGAATCTGTGGTTCCACTGTCGATATAGGTATCTTGACAACTGGGGTGTTCACCATTCGTCGATGCATTTCCATCTCTCAAAGTGAATTGATATTTATTGTCACCAAGATATGTGGAATTCAAATCAGTGATGAAGAAGGATTGCTGATTCCAAAAACTCCAACGTCCGCTGCTATCGACCTGAGCCATCCTCCAGTAATACATTGCACCGGTCGAAAGGCCGAAACCCGAGGTGATGTTATACGAGCCATCAGAAGGCTGGAAATCATTATCCACAGCAGTGTCAACCTCTTTCAGGATATTTCTGAACAACTTGTCGTCTGAAAGTTGGAACAAAACCTCATTTCCAGAAAAGGCTGAACCATCCCATCTCAATTCAGGCGTGGTGTTTCCTGAAAGATTGTGGTCGTCAACCTCCCAGATTCCTTGTCCTCCCTCTGGATACTGGATATTCACTTCAGAAACAGGGGAAGAACCCCACTCATAGGTTATCTCAACACGTGGTTGGTCCGAGGAAGTTGAGGCCTCTGTACTATGGAAAGTGATATCGCTGGAAGAAGAAAATGAACCATCTGCATCTTGACCGCTAAAAATGATATCAACTGAATCAACTATTCCTGCGTCTAAGTAAGCTTGAGACCAAATCGTTGAATTGAAACGAAAATCATCACTCGTAGCATCCATACTGATACTATCCATAGTCGTGCGGACTTCAAGATCCCAATCAGTACTGTCCCCCAATGGGCTGTTCCATGTTGCATCCTCCTCATTCCAATCAACGTGATTTTCAACGTAGATCATTGAAACCAGTTCAGAACCATTGACCGAGTCCCGAGTGAGAATCAGTTCTGCAGACTTGATTGAAAGATTGTCATGCATACCAAGATGTTGTGAATTGAATTTCATCAAAGTTGTCGATTCTTTGTCCGGAGAGGTATCTGTTCCTACCAGCATTGAGGCTTCAGAACCCAGAGAAGTGCTCTTTTGTGAAGAATCCAATTCGACATCCCAGATGGTTTTCTCGGAAAGACCAAGGTCATCAGCATCTATACTGATGGTTGCGGTTCCATCACCATTGTCAGTGATATCATGGCCAGGGAGATTGAACCAACCTTCAGACCAATCTCCAATCTGATAGTTGTTGATCGACCTCATCCGGTAATACATCGTGGTCCCATTGGATAGTGCCTCAGTAGACCCGATCGTCATGGTGCAGACGCACGAAGAACCACCGGTAAGTGAGAACATCGATGAATTTGCCATCGTCGTCCAATGGTCACCGCCATCTCCATCCATCCGAAAATCACTGGATTGAGACAACTGGACCTCAACATTATCGCCAACCCAATCGACCCATGACAAAGTTGGAGTCGTATCTGCCGTCAGGATGAAATCTCCTGTCATCAAAGAAATGCCATCATCGATCCAATCTGGAGTTAATGAACCAACTGAGGAAGCGGTGGTATTGCCTAGGACGACGCTCAATGACGGATGCAATGAGGAATTGCTGTGATCGCTGGAATAGCATTCTGATTGTGAACCGGTTGCAGAGATGATATAGCGCCCAGAGGTCCAGTTATTCGCTGCACGATATTGCACTTGACGAGTGACGTTGAGAGAAATCGTACCGTTGCTCAACATTGAAACACTCGGCTCCCAAGCACTTCTATCCTCACTGGAATCAGCACCGAACGAATTCCAATTCTGCGAAGTGTTCGACAATATCCAATTGGCATTCGACTCATTGAAACCACTGGTCACATTGGTTATGTAGAACTCTGAAACATCGCCACCATCATTGAAGCATTCCAGATCGAGAGTGGCAGAATAAACGGTGTATGCTGTACTGAGATTGAAAGTGAACTCGATGAGCATTCTCGATTCAGACATTCCATCGATTCCTATCAAAGCCGTGGTATCGGAGCCATATGTCGAACTGGGGGAACTGGATTCGATGTAGGTGTCGATACTGCTGTTATAATCCCAAGTCACTGCATTACTCGGGGAATGGGAGGCCTCGGGAGATTCTGGGAATGTAGCAGGATAAAGACTGGGAACCATCATATCAGCAAATAGAAACATTGCGACGAGAATCATGGCTTTGAATGAAAATCGCGGCTGCACGGTGGTCGAAGACATGGCTATCGCTCAGCGACGAATCGGACTGTGTTATCATGGTTCGCACTTGCCGCCCGTAGGGCGGCCGTTGCAAGGAAGTCCAGTGATAAGGTTCATCGGGCCTCGCCCTCAGCCATGAGTTGCATGAGCGAACTATGGGTCGAGAAACACCGTCCGCAGTCGGTTTCAGAGATTCGTGGCCAAGCCAGTGTAATCGAGCGGTTGAGCGTTTATGCCAAAAAGACCGACTTTCCACATCTACTCTTCGCTGGCCCCCCAGGGACTGGTAAAACCACTGCTGCAATGGCTCTTGCAAGAGATGTGTTCGGTAAGGGATTCAGAGAAAACCTGTTGGAGATGAATGCCAGTGACGAAAGAAAACTGGAGAGTATCCGGACCAAGGTCAAACAATTCGCACGAACCGCCCCCCTTCACGGAGCCGCATTCAAGATCATCTTTCTCGACGAAGCCGATGCCTTGACCAATGATGCTCAGGGTGCGTTGCGAAGAATCATGGAGAAATATGCTGAAACATGCAGATTCATCCTGTCGTGCAACTACTCCTCCAAGATCATCGAACCCATCCAGTCTCGCTGCGCAGTCTTTCGTTTCAGACCATTACCAGATGATGATGTAGCAGAACAGATTGGATATGTTGCAAACTGCGAGGGAGTTGAACTCGAATCTGATGCCGCTGAAGCGATAGTGATGATCAGCAGGGGAGATATGCGCAAGGCGATCACCGCCTTGCAGGTTGCTGCAGCGCTCGATCCTCATATCACCAGAGCGATGATCTATGAAACCAACGCCACTGCCCCTCCAGAGGCGTTACAAGGATATCTCTTGGCCTGTAGAGAAGATGGATTCCACGCTGCACGAAGGAGATTGCGAGAATTGTTGGATAAATTCGGACTTGCTGGAACCGACATGGTCAATCAATTACATCGTGAACTGTACAATTCAGAATTCCTCAGCGAAGCCGCTAAACTGGACCTGACCGAGTTGATGGCAGAGATAGATTTCCGCCTCGTGGAAGGTGGTGGAGAAGAACTCCAACTAGATGCGATGACTGCCAGGATATGCCAAGCATTGAGGGTTTGAGTTTCAATTACCACCCTCATTTTCTCAATTGAAGTTTTTCACTTTCAACTTGCTGGGATGACCGTCTTGGAAAAGAAGGTCTATTGAAACCGATTCGTAGTGTTGGGATGGAAATGAGAACTATCGTGAGAACATGTATGGATACACTGTGTTGGACCCCACTGATATTCTGGGTCAGAGCAGAACGGAGAAGAAAAATTGAATCTATGAGATATAGCCGTAGAGCGCGACTGATCTGTCAACGACTTCTCGATGAACATTCGGAATTATTCGCGGTGTGAAAATCATTCTTGAATCACTGAATTGCTCAAGAATCATCTTCGACCTCGATGATTGGTTGACTGACCACAAGATTCCATTCATAGGAACGCGAGTTTTCCCAGGGGTTTCCATCTTCGGTCAGGGTCAATTCGATGAGATATGTACCTTCCATCAGACCACTGGTAGATAATCGAATGGCGATTCCACGGTCGAAATCATGTGAAATCAGGGTCGGCCAAGCCAATTCGTTTGCTGAAGCATTCAGTGAATCACCCCATTGAGTCAGATTATCAAAGCGTTCTTCAGAAATGGTCAACGAATCTATGGCGCCATCAGGCATGGTCAATGAAGATGCCAACCTGACAGCATCCACATCTGAATTATCTCTGATTCCAAACAACAACCAGACTTCTCCATCAATACTCTGTTCACCTTCATCGAGAATGAATTCAATCTGGGTCTTTCCATCTAGGTCACTGTCTGTCAATCTCATCTCCTGACCATCGATGACGACAACCGCCCATGCACCAGCCACCTCAGGGTCACCGACATCAGCGAATGGTGGGTTCGATAACAAGAAGGTCAAGGCAAGCCAAGTGAAGATATGTAGGAAGGAGGCTCGAAACCAGGTTCCCTTGCCATAGTGTTCAACCAAACCTTCAGACATGACCATTCGGTGAAGTGGAGGCAAGAGGAAGACCATCGCCATAGGCATGAACCACAACAAGTCCTTGCTTCCAGCAGGGTCGACATTCGGCATCACCACATATCTCATCATCAATGATACCACGATGGCGAAGGCGATGACCAACCACATCGAATACATATCAGCACGCTCTTTGGAAACGTGTTTGACAGGATCGAAAGGTTCGATTCCATGGTCTCTTCCAGAGCGGCCCTTCTTATCGCCACCCTTGCCCTTCTTGCGTGAACCACGGTCTGCTCGTGCCGCCGACATCGCCGTCTGCATATCGACCATGACGCCTGCGACCCGCGGTCCGCCTTTCTATCCTACGGCATCGAATTGACTGAATGCTTCAGCAATCGGAAGGAGGGTGATGGCTGGACTGAGCGAAGCGAAGGAAGTGCGAGCCCAAGCTCTCGAAAGATACGACTCTGTATGACTCATCGTGGTGCCGGGAGCGGGGGGTAAGGACTGGACTGAGCGAAGCGAAGGAAGTGCGAGCCCAAGCTCTCGAAAGATACGACTCTGTATGACTCATCGTGGTGCCGGGAGCGGGGCTTGAACCCGCGACCTTCGGATGTCTCAGACATCACGGAGATTGACTTCAGCGCGAACATTGCCTTTCGGCTGCCCTATGAGTCCGACGCGCCACCAACTACGCCACCCCGGCAACAAGGCCGCCGACAGGCCTTACCGTCTTCAATGGTGCGGCTTGAATAGTACATCACTCGCGCAGCGTTGATGTGCCTCCAATCACTGGACTGCTACATGACGGATGCTGCGCCACCTTTGGAAGGTACTCGTATCCGGATGAATGTCGAGACCATGGCTGGGGAGACTTGGCATGAAGGAGTCGTTCTTCCTGCAACATCGCAGGGACACTTGACAGTCAAACTGGATAATGGTTACAACGTCAGTCATGCTCTTTCCTCACTCATCTCCTTCACCGAACTCAAAACCTCACCTCAACCTGAATTGATGCAATCCCCAGATAGGGTGTTCGATGAGACCTTGCCACTGGTCCGAATCATTCACACTGGAGGTACAATTGCCAGTAAAGTGGATTACAGCACCGGAGCAGTGGTCGCAAGATTTGAGCCTGGAGAGATGTTGTCAGCGATTCCTGAATTGGCTGATATTGCCCGGATCGAGGCAGTGAAAATAGGTAATATGTGGTCTGATGACATGCGTCCACAACATTGGAATCTCATTACTACTGCAATCACCGATGCATTTACCGATGGTGCAACTGGTGTTGTTGTGACCCAGGGAACCGATACCATGCACATGACTTCTTGCGCTCTTTCCTTGGCGTGGGCTGGAGAAGGTGGACGCCCCCCTGGAAGAATTGCCATCACCGGGTCCCAACGTTCCAGCGACAGGGGCTCGAGTGACGCTGCCGAGAATCTTATGGCTGCAGTTCATTGGGCTGCTGAGGGACCGGCTCCTGATGGTGGCATGGCAGATGCCGCGGTAATAGTGATGCATGCAGGAAGCGACGACGGGAAATGCATGGTTCTTCCCGGGTGTTCTGTACGCAAACATCATTCCAGTCGCAGGGATGCATTTCGCACCGTCAATTCACGTCCACTAGCAGAGATATCACTGACGAAGGAGGGGCCAGAAACTCGATTGATGGATTGGTATGAACCTGGTGATGAACGTGAAGTTTCACAACAACCAACATCATTCGACCCAGACATCAAGATAACTCAATTACTGGCAGGACCCCACCTTCGCGGTGAAGTCATCAATGCGATCGCCGCTCTGGATCACGATGCAATTGTGATTCAAGGCACTGGCTTGGGACATCTTCCGATTGAGGACCCGATGGGAGATGCTCCCGAGAATCTGGAATTGAGAAAGGCCATCACAGAATGGTGTGATAGCGGAAGAATCGCATTGGTCAGTACGCAATGTATCGGGGGGCCAGTGAACATGGCGGTTTACTCCAAGGGCCGAGGACAGATGGAAATCGGTATCATCGGCCATGATAGTCGCTGTGGACCGGACGCTGCCCTCATCAAATTGCACTGGCTGATCTCACGACATGGCCGTGATGCTGAAAAAATCGCAGCACTGTGGACCTCTGACCTTGTGGGAGAGAATCCGAGCGTGATGATGGAGTGAAATAGGTGTGGATTGACAACCGCGGTGGTCAAGAACCTGAGGCTGACACGAGGAGATGAGATGACACAACACGATTCACTCGAAGAGTTCCGTGAGCACCGAGCGGCTGCAACGGCTGGCGGTGGAATGAAGCGGCTTGAAGCGATTCGAAACAGTGGCCGCGGCACAGCAAGAGAACGGATACGCAGACTGATCGATGAAGGGAGTTTCAGTGAATTGGACACTTTTGTGAACCATCGTAGCAATGACGGTAATCATCACCTGCTTGGGCATCTGGGCGACGGAGTTGTTGCAGGACATGGAATGCTGGATGGAAGACGCATCTACTGTTTCGCTCAGGATTTCTCTGTCCATGGAGGTAGCATGGGGGAGATGCATGCACGTAAGATTGCAAAGGTGGTTGAGATGGCGGAACGCGCCAGAGTACCATTGATCGGAATCTGGGACGGGGGTGGACAAAGAGCACAGGACGGAATATCATCTCTGGGCGGTACTGGTGAACTGCTTGATAGATTGGTTCAGTGCAGTGGTCGAATACCGATGATCAGTCTGGTTCTAGGCCCAGTGGTTGGGGTATCCGCTCTCGCCGCTAGCCTCTCTGATTTCACCATCTTGGGGAGAGAACATGGCCAACTCTTCATGTCAAGCCCGTTGGAAACTCCAGAGGTTCTCTCTGGAGAAGTTGATTCCGCTGGTCTAGGGGGTGCTGACCTTCATGCCAGTCGCTCAGGAATCGCATGCCTGGTCGCTGAAGATGAAGATGATGCAATCGACATCGTGGCCTTGCTCCTTTCCCATCTTCCTGACCATAACATGGCTGAACCACCATACATTGCAAGTGCTGACCCATTTGACAGGACATCTCTGAAACTGGAGCAGATGGTGCCTGATAATCCAAACAAACCGTATGACATGCTGGATATCATCAAAGAAGTCGTTGATGATGGGGGATTTCTCGAACTGTTCGCATCTTATGCTGACAATATAGTCATCGGTTTCGCTAGATTGGATGGACAGCCGGTTGGAATCGTCGGCAATCAGCCACGGGTATTGGCAGGTTGTCTTGATATTGATGCATCGATCAAAGCAGCACGATTCATCCGTACCTGTGATGCATTCTCAATTCCGATTGTCACATTCGAGGATGTTCCGGGTTTCCTTCCGGGAGTGGTTCAAGAATGGGGCGGAATAATCCGCCACGGCGCCAAGTTGCTGTTCGCCTATGCTGAAGCAACAGTTCCCAAGTTGACCGTGGTGGTTCGAAAGGCCTACGGCGGGGCATATCTTGCTATGGCTTGTAAGCATCTGCAGACTGATTACAATGTAGCTTGGCCGACCGCTGAATTGGCGGTCATGGGAGCAGAAGGAGCAGTCAATATCATCCATCGAAGAGAAATCGCTGCGGCTTCAGAAGAAGAACGTGAAACGGTTAGAGAGGAATTGATCAATGAATACAAGCGCAAGTTTGGAGACCCATATGTGGCTGCAAAGAATGGGTGGTTGGATGATGTCATCGAACCGAGTGAGACCCGATTGAGATTGATTCGTGCACTACGATTGTTGAAATCAAAACGTGAATGGAGCCCACCCAAGAAACACGGTAATATCCCTCTTTGATCAACCCTTTCGACGAGCCAGATCAAGTAATCCACTGGGTTTGGTATCCTCAACCACTTCGATGACTTCTTCCTCGAACACGACATCTTCGGGATACTTCTCTACGTTCATCTGCTCGACAATCATCGTGGTGGTACTACGACGAAGGTTTCCAAGGAATGCCACTATCACAATGAAAACGATAGCAACGGCGGCGATTCGCAATTTCACATCATCGAACATCGACACCACCTCTTCCACTTCAGCAGAAGTATCATCCTGAGGAACATCTGAGATGGTGAATGACAATTGCTGCTCACTGGTACTCACTCCTTCAGTCTCTACCTTCATCCAGAATACGTAGTCACCGTGATTGGAGAACAAGGGTTGCAACAATACGGTACACGCTAATGCTCCATCCGTCCATTCAAGACAGGCTGATGAACTGACCAATAACCAATCATCAGCCCTCCAAGCAACCTTTACAGTATGTTCTGCTGGCTCATCCTCATCAAATAATGTGAAACCCAGGCTGATGTTTCCGTCATCTCTCACCTCTGGGTCATGCCATGACACCGCTGGAAGATCATCGATGGATGCTACGCTGAGATTCAATGTTGCATTGATGGTGGTAAGCCCATCAGAAACAGAAATCACCCAACAGGAATCATCCCCATGCCAATTCTCCTGTGCTGAAAGGACCAGGAATTCACCCTGGATGAGTGCAGTGACCGCACTACTTTCCGCACAGTTGCTCTGGTTGACGGATATTTCCAAGACATCTCCATCGGAATCGATAGCAATGCTATCAAGCGGAATCTGTCGAGAATCATCTTCATCGAAATCAAGGTCACCATATGTGAAGACCGGAGGGTCTGGAAGAGCGTTCACAACAACTGGAAACTGTACTGATATTCCAGCTGTTGAGCCATCGCTGACAGTGAGATTCAGAATTGCTGCACCAGACCAGTTCTCAACCGCACTGAGGTGCAATGAACCATTGCTCCAATCAAAACTGATATTTGCATCATTCAGACTACCAACCGCCTCGAGTGTTCCATTTTCAGGGTCAGAGAACCACTGGGAGATGTCAACGGAGATTCCTTCACTGTCCTCGTCAAATTTCTGTTGTGGTATCGGTCCAATGTTGACCACTGGGTCATCGACCGGAAGGAGAGTCACCACCGTGCTGATATTGAGTGAATCTGGCTGTGCAGATTGTTCACTCACCCACACCTCAAGAGCAACAGAGCCCTCCCATTCTGGCTCTCCAGTATGTTCAATTGTCAGATTGGTGCCATTGTTGCTCAAACTCAGGTTTCCAGATTCCTCCCCTACAAGATATGCATCCAGGAAGACGAGGTCCTGACCGTCAGGGTCCCAAGCGAAGACATAGGGTTCGATGGTTATGGAAGAATGCTGGTCGAAAACAATGACTGGAACAGGAAAAACCTGCTCTAGTGGAGTGTTTCCCCTGTTAAGAATGAACTCATGCGTGGTGATCATCCCATCCCATGATGCGAACAACACGATGCTCTGCATCCCTGGAGCAAGAGTATCAGAATCCACAGAGCATGAAGCACTGTCAGCACTGTCGTTGAAGACCCCTGGAATCAATGAACCATTCCAATGTAGACACCAAGCATCAGAGTTTCCCTCGCCGATACTGGAACCGTTGCGATGGGAGACATTCATCGTCAACTCAAGGGTCTGATTCAGTTCGATCTCCTCACTTGGACCAGTCGTGGAAATCACTCTCATCATCTTGGATCTGTTCAAGTCCTCATCAACATAAGCATCCTCATCAGAAAGGACCTCTGGGTCGATGTCTCGATTGGTTGCATTGTACCATCTGCTGTGGTCACCTTTGAGAATAAGGTCGAGATATGGTAACACATGTAGATATGCATGAGACTGCTGCTCTCCCTCATCCATGTTCCCCGAACCATCTTGGAAAGATTCCAACAAACCCTGCTCATCCTGATACTGGATATGGTTGGCCCCCAATGGTGACATCCTGTGCCAACCACCCGGCCAAACATCCACAACATTGTCAAGATGCTCTGAAGCCGGTGCTATCTGATCTGCAGTTCCGGTCAAGAACAATGCAAGACCTGGGTCTGCTGGTTCAGCATCCTGCAAGATATTGATGTTGACATCGGAGGTGTCGATTCCTAGAGCAAAGAAGGAACGAGGGGGTTCAAGATCCAGATTCGCAGCATGGGAAGACCACTTGTTGTAGATGAGTGCAGCATCCATCCCTCCAGTTCCGTGTCCAGCAACACCCCAGTGTTCCATATCGAAAGCCCCAACCATGTTAGCAGGACCACTACCATCCTCAGTCCCGTTGATGTTTATCTCAACCAATGCCAATATCAGGACTGAAATATCAGCCACGAGAGACTCATGATCACCGCTCTCCCATTCGTCTGGTGCAATCGCAACGAAATATCCTGCTGATGCAAGGTTGGCCACCCAACTGTAGATATCGATATCTTCTCCATCATCGACGAAGAAGATGAGGAATGGGAATGGCGAGAAAGTACTGTTGATCGCTGCACCAGGACCACTTCCATTCTCAGATGGATAATACATCTGTGTCAGCCATTCATCACCACTGGAAGTCGCTTTCTCAACATTGACATCAACAACACCTGTGGAGAAGGTTGAATCGGGATATGAGTCCACGAACGCACTGTTCTCAGGCTCGGCTGAAACAACCAGCATCGGCGTCAGCAACATCAGAATCGCCAACAAGCACCTGATGCCCATGGATGCCCGTGAACTCTGTACTGTTTTCAATCAAACGCCTCAATTCTTCATTCGAAATAGGCTTCCACAGATGCCAATCTAGCCAACAGTAATCCCAAGTCCGGTAATTGATATGGAATGTCAGGCCGCCATAATGTAGACCATGATATCAGATGTTGAGCAGCCAGTAACCAACGCCCATCAATTCCTGAGGACACATCCGCCAATTTCTCTACCCTCTGCTCGTACGAGCCATTCATGGCATCATATTTCGCCTTCATGACCAGACCTTCGGCCTCGAGTTCCTGATTCTCGAAATCAATGGTCAGTACGGCATCTTTCCCGTCCTTCGCCATCGATGCCTCCCATGGTCCACCTTCACGCAACTCACGGCGTCCTCCCAACCATCTGAGAAGTCCACCTTCCGCCGACCACGCCCACGCCACACTGCGTGCTGCACCGCCTCCACCTCTGAGATCAAGAACCGGTTCATCAGACATGTCGATACCAAGGTGCTCTGCCACGAGTATCAACCCAGGCCCATCTGTTGATGCTGCCCACCATTCGCGATTGTTCCAGCGCAGACAATTGATGCTCTCAATTCCCATTGATTCATCGACATATCTCAATGAAGCTGAACCCAACTGATGTTTGAGTGGTGAAGTCAAAGACAACCAGACCTCATCGCCTGAACCGGGTATTCCGTCTGGGCCGACTGGAAGGTGAGGAGATTCTCCACGCTGAGACAGTTCTTGCGGACATTCACTTATTGCCTCCGTAGCCTCAGCGACAGCCTTGTCAAGCCGCGATGTAGTGACGAAACGGTTTATCTCGGCCCCACTGAGATTCCACTCCACTGAACGCGGGAGGGCATCGACATACGCCCAGGCCAATGCATCCTCGACCTTTCTTGCTGGGATGACCATGACTCGCTTCATCTGCATGTCTGGACTCTTCTTGCCATCACCCTCTCCAGCGATGTGAGAAACCACCAAACGCGCCAATACTGGTGACAATGATTGGGCGATTGGGTCGCCCGCACTTCCATAGCGTACGGCGACCATGACTACAGGCAGTGAATGGAGCACTTGAATGAAACGCCTGCAAACCATCCGGCATCAACCTCATAATTGACCACCTGCACGGCAGTACGAACTCCATGAAGAATAACGGCTCACTCATCTGGATGTTGCTCGGCCTGACCCAGATATTCCTGATGTTCGGGATGTGGGAAGAACTTGAGGGGCCGATGACCACATTGTTTGGTTCAAGCGGTGCAGCAATGGTGGTTCTGGCCGGATATTTCTGGATTCAAGAGAAACGCAACAATACACTCACAGAGTTGCAGGGATACAACAAGCACGAACGTACCAGTACATACAGGAATGAAGAAGGTGCACTGATAGAGAAAGCAGTCGGAAAAAGGGACAAATCTAGTCTATGGATCACTTTCTTCTGGTTCATCATTTGCTGGTTCCTCACCAAATGGCTGTTCTGAGGTATCCGCATGGGAAGTGCTCTCAGTCGAATGATAGAAGATGAAAGTCATGAGTCTTTGATGGGTGGATATTGGGTCTTGATTCGGCGCTTCGTATGGGTGATGATTCCAATATTGATGGTCTTCGGAGGCATTGCATTGAAGTTATCATCACTGTGGATCGCCATCATCGTCGGAGCATCTCTCGGTCCACTGATGACCCTAGAGCGAAAATTCATCGAATGGGGTCAAAAGGGAAAAGGGGAAAGCAACAAAGCCTCTGCCACCAGTCGGAAGGGCAAGGTTAACTGAACTGGAGGTGAAATCATGGCATGGAATCTGTTTGAACTCGTCGGACTTGGTGATGTCTCCGGCCTGGATCTCCTTTTCGCTTCAGCAGCACTTGTTGGAGGACTTTTGTTTCTGGCCTGGTTCTTTCTGCTCATGATCGGCGGTGTGGCTGGAGGACTTCTCGATGGAGCGCTTGGTCTGGACGTCGATATGGGGGCGGACCTCTCATTCAAGGCATTCACATTTCAAGGA
>Ga0315334_10001204_pt1 | contig 15864 bp, 16 predicted proteins | sample M150034915metaG_FD_205555 | JGI IMG/M metagenome (GOLD analysis project Ga0315334, IMG submission 205555) | Ammonia-oxidizing marine archaeal communities from Monterey Bay, California, United States - M1 500m 34915 | ecosystem: Environmental > Aquatic > Marine > Intertidal zone | place: USA... | reverse complement strand
TTACATATTGCTGGAGCGATTTATCATCGTTTACAGGGAGATGGTGTCTGGAGTGCCATGGTTCCCATACTGAAGGAAGAGCCTGATAAGTGAATTTTTTAGAGAAGATTTTGTTACACGTGGACTACACAGTGTGTAGTTAGAACATGGTAGGTTATTGATAATGAAGGAAGGGTACAAATTGAAAATAACCTGTTTACAACACAGTCACAACACACTCTGTTTCAGTTACCCTCAAAGCCATGTGGCATAAGGGTTTCAGAAATCGTCACTATTGAGTGGGAGTAAATCATAACTTATATGGATAATTGATATGGTAGAAAAAAAACAAAGCACTTATATGTTGCTCAAAGACATAATTAAAAAATGGAGAACAAAGGGAGCGATTGCGCCAAGTTCAAGATTTTTGGTAAATAAAATGCTATCAAAGATCGATTATGCTCAAGATCTGGATATACTGCAGCTTGGATTTGGTAATGGCGTTTTCACCAAAGAAATTATCAGGAGATCTACTACGAACAGTTCACTCACTATATTTGAGGTAGATAAGAATTGTCGGAAATACAAACTAGATAATAAAAGAATTACCTATGTTGAGGACTCAGCTGAGAAAATTTCTCTGTATTTTGAGGATAAAAAATTTGATCATATAATATCAACCTTGCCTTTTGCTTCCTTGCAAAGAGAAGTTTCTCAAAATATTTTTAAGGAAATAAAGCAGCACTTGAAAAAGAATGGCAAGTTTTTGCAGTTTCAATATTCGCTTTTTTCGAGAAAAGATTTTAATAAACTTTGTAAAGAGAAACCAAAAATTGATTTTGTATTACTTAATTTACCGCCAGCTTTTATTTATGAAAAAACAAAATACTGTGGAGTGGGAGTAGTTTATAAAGGGTAAATAAAAAGCTTAGACTAAACTAAGTAAAACTATCTTCATTGTATTTCCTTCGATTAATTATTTCCTTTTTTTGTGTAAACATTGTTGTAAGATTATCTTTGTTAGTTGATTTTAAAGAGAATTTTGAAATGAAAAATACAAGTGTTGGTAGTAGTTCACAACAAACTAACAACAAACTAAATTTAATCCCTCGTAAAGTCTTATGCAGTAAGACTTTCGTGAGGGGTAAGTAGCGAGTGGGAATAAGATATGAGTAAATCAATTTTTAAAAAAGACGGTACAGCCCAGGGAGTGGCCAAACAACGTTTGATTGAAACACTAGCTAGACCTGATGAACGCATCATAAACGATCCTTACGCCGATAGGTTTGTAATAGGTGCTAGCTTTATCAAACTGATGGGACATAAGTTAAGCGTCTGGTTGACTCAAAAGTTCGCGCCTGGTTTTCACGAACATCTAATTTCGCGTACGCGCTTCATCGATGATCTGATTAAAAAAAGTGCTACTAGTGGGGCTGAGCAATATGTCATTCTGGGAGCGGGATATGACTCGCGAGCTCATCGGCTTGAACTTCCATCTTCACTAAGAATTTTTGAAGTAGATCAGCCTGAAGTTCAGACTAGAAAGCGCTCTAAACTTCCCAAAGAATTACCCAATTCAGAAAATGTCACTTATGTGACTGTTGATTTCACTCACCAGTCGTTAACTAAACAACTTATGGCTGCAGGTTTCGATCAAAGCAAATCCACCGTCTTTACACTCGAAGGCGTCTCGCAGTACATCACTAAAGAGGCTGTCAGTTCAACGATCAAAGAACTGGCTACGCTTACTCAAAAAGCCAGTTCAATTTTTTTTATATCTTACATCGATGAACTTCTAGATAAAGATCCTGAAGCTTGCTTTGGTAAGGGTTATCCAAAAGCTGCAAAGCGAGCTAAATTAATAAAAAACTTATCAGCGAAAGCCGGTGAGCCTTGGATATCATTCTACGGTGCTGAAGAAATGGAAAGCTTACTTTCGCAAAATGGTCATTCAATAAAAGAAAACGTGACTTTGGAGGATCTCAACTCTGTGTACTTTACCCCTGTCGGTAGAACCCTTCCTGAAAATCAAATATTTAAGCTCGAACATTTTGTGATAGCGAAATCTTAGAAATGAAGAAAAGATATTTAATTTATGGTGTGATGATTGTGATAGGATATTTCTTTAAAGCATTCGTTGCCAATAACCAGAGTTTATTAAATTAACTTTAAAATGATACAAACTTCATACAAACTTTTTTTAAATGCCTCTAAAACCCTTTATTTATAAGGACTTCAAATTACATAACTATTAGTGAGAATGAAGCAAATAAAATGAATAGTTTAAGTAAATGGATGTCTACTGTTGCTATCCTAAGTATTGCTCTTGTAGTTTGGTTGTTTTTTATTGAGAACGGTGATGAAAAACTACTGCTATGGGCAAGATATACCGCACGTGTTTCTTTCTTTTATTTCGTAATTAGTTTTAGCGCCAGTTCTTTGCATTATTTTTTTTCTAATAATTTCACTAAGCTTATTAGACAAGACAGAAGGTATATTGGATTGTCTTTTGCCTTAGCACACACAATTCATCTAGTTGCTTTGACTTCTTTTATTGTTGTTATGGAGGAAAATCCGGGAATTGTCACAATTATTGGCGGAGGCTTGGGGTATGTAGCAGTTTATGCAATGGCACTTACATCAAATGACAATGCCGTAAAAAAACTGGGATTAAAACGGTGGAAACAAATTCATTGGTTGGGCGCTAATTATATTGCTGTAATTTTTGCATTCACTTATGTTGGCAGATTGCTTGAAGGGCGGCTTAGTGCGAGCAAATCCGGTTTGCTGGCTGGCATTATATTTATGGTTTTTATTTTAAGGGTGATTCACTATTTAAAGTCTAAGAATTCACATGTTCAAAAAGAAACGTGAATAGCTTAAGATTTATACAAAAGTTATACAAAGCTATTTAGATACTACTGAAAGTATTTAGTTTTAATGGGTCCTTAGATAACGTTACTAATGAGTGAGAGTAAAGTAAGTGTATATTAGAATTAAAGAGGTAGGCATATGAATCAAAAAAAATTTAAGTCAAAACCCTTACTAAGAGGCCTTATCCATCAAGCTATGTTTTTTATTGCTGTTGGAGCATGTGCACCATTAATAATTAGTAGTAGCAGTGCAGAGGGTTATGTTGCCACTTCAATATACTCAGCTGCTATATTGATGATGTTTGGCTTTAGCACCCTTTATCACAGATTTAATTGGTATAACTCAACCGAAAAGTGGATGAGAAAATTAGACCGTGCAGGTATATTCATCATGATTGCGGGTACTATGACTCCCCTTTGTTTATTAGTATTACCCAGCAATGAGGGAATGATACTTTTGATAGTGATTTGGAGTATAGCTATCTTTGGAATTCTCCAATCATTTTTATTTTCACCACTTCCAAGAATGATAAGAGTTTTAATTTACGTGTTGATGGGATGCACAGCAATTCCTTATTTGGCTACAATTTTTCAAACGATTAGTATTACCAATTCTGTTTTAATAGTTTCTGGAAGTTTTTTATATGTATTAGGAGCTCTTGGATATACTTTAAAGTTTCCAAAACTTTCTCCAAAAGTATTTAGCTATCATGAGGTCTTTCATGTGCTAGTTTCAGTGGCTGCAACGATACACTTTATTGTTATTTACTCCATAATTTAAGAACTACACAAAATTAGTTAGCTCATGCTTTCAAGCATAGCTTGCATTTTTTGGTGGAGCATATTAACGGCTTGCAGTGGGCGTACCATAACCTTAATTTCTTTTATTTTTCCATCTTCATTCCAGCTAATTAAATCTATTCCATTGACATATATGCCATCCATTTCCAATTCAAACTCTAATAGGGCTGACTTTTCATCTGTGATTTCTTTTATATACCTGAATTTTGATTTGCCATCTTTATCGTCTGAACTTTTATCTTTATTTTGATTTCCTCCAAATACACCTCCGGCTGCCATCAAATACATTTTTGTAATTTCTTTACCTTTTTGTGGTGTGAAAACTACTGGTGAACAAAATACAACATCATCGGCAAGTAAATTATCTAACTCTTCTAAATTTTTTGATTTCATAACTTCATACCATTTTGCTAATTTATTCATATTTTCTCCTTCTCTTTGTGAGTAAACTTTAATTATAAAATTAAAATTTAGCTAATGAAATAAGATGTGAAATAGTTCTTTAGATTTATCTACAGAAGAATTATAACAAAATTAGCTAAAAAATTATCTTTAATCTAAACTTACTTAATATGAATTATAAAAAGTTATATGATTTTATCGAAAATAAGATTCGCATGTTGCACATCTATCAGCCATTAATGTTAAAAGTGTGACTACTGAAAATCATAGTTACTCTAAGGCAAATAATGTCAGCAACTAAAGAGCAAAAGCCGTCTCACTCACAACTCAACAGTCTTTTAGAGCACTATCAAAGTGGACGATATGAGGATGCTGAGAAGTTAGCAATATCGATCACTCAACAATTTCCACACCATCCATTTAGCTGGAAAGTGCTGGCAGCGGTGCTCAAGCAAACTGGCAGAATATCAGAGGCATTAGTTGCCAGCCAAAAAGCAGTGGAGATTGATCCTGAAGATGCCGAAGCCCATAGCAACTTGGGTAACACGCTGAAAGAACTTGGCAGATTAGAAGAGGCTGAAGCAAGCCACAGACAAGCGATAGAGTTAAAGCCCGATTTAGCCGAAGCCCATAGCAACTTGGGTAACACGTTGAAAGCACTTGGCAGATTTGAAGACGCGGAAGCAAGATACAAACAAGCGATAGTATTGAAGCCCGACTTTGCCGAAGCCCATAACAACTTGGGTGTTGCGCTGAAAGAACTTGGCAGATTAGAAGAGGCTGAAGCAAGCTACAGAGAAACGATAGCGTTGAAATCTGACTTTTTCGAAGCCCATAGCAACTTGGGGAACGCGCTACAAGAACTCGGCAGATTAGAAGAAGCTGAAGAAAGCCACAGACAAGCTATAGCAGTGAAGCCAGAAAATGCCGAAGTCCATAGAAACTTGGGTGTTACGCTGAAAGAACTCGGCAGATTAGATGAGGCAGAAGCAAGCTACAGAGAAGCGATAGAGCTGAATCCCGACTATGTTGAAGCCCATATCAACTTGGGTATTACGCTACAAGAACTTGGCAGATTAGAAGAATCTGAAGCAAGCTTCACAAAAGCAATAGCGCTGAAGCCAGACTTTGCAGAAACCTGGAACAATCTTGGTAACACGTTGCAAAGTCTCGGCAGGTTAGAAGACGCTGAAGAAAAATATAGAAATGCGATAGCGCTGGAGCCAGACTATGCCAATGCTTTTTGGAACCTGTCTGGTGTGGCAAAGACTATTCAAGATGCTGAACATTGGGTTGATAAATGTCTGACGGCAGATGCAAACAATATGAGAGCAAAATTAACAAAGGCTGCCTTAAGGTTTTATCAAGGAGATAGAGCTGACTTTGATAATTTGATGCAATCTAAGTTTAAAGATCATTCCTTCATGCGTTCATTCTCGTGGGTCTTCAGTCTACCTAACCTTCCTGAATTATGTTTCAACAGATGGTCTTTTTATGATGCAATTGTTAAGCAAAGTAAACGCTCAAGACCTTTTTATGAATTCGGTGTGTGGAGGGGAGCAGCCTTTAAATATCTTATTAAGTCTTTTAAAAAAGGCTATGGTTTTGATACGTTCACAGGCTTACCAGAAGATTGGAATGTTGGAAGTGGCATTGAGAAGGCTGGCACCTATTCGAGCGATGGAAATGTACCTAATATTAAAGGGGGAGAATTTATTGTTGGTAAATTTGAAGATACGTTGCCAATTTTCTATTCTGAACGCCGCCCCATGGCATCAGTAATAAATTTTGATGCGGATCTATACTCTTCGACTATTTGTGCTTTAAATTTCTCAAAATCAGTTATGGACAAAGACACTGTTCTTATTTTTGACGAATTCATTATCAATGAAAGTTGGGAGCAAGGTGAATTTAAAGCATTGAACGAATTTTGTTCTATAAATAACTATACTTACGAAGTGGTAGCGATCTCATTTTTTACAAAACAAGTCGCAGTAAAATTAATTGGTATTTGAAGAATTTCATGAAATAATTATATTAAACAAAATCATAAGATAATATCCATTTTTCTTTTGGTTGGGAATAGTATAAATTTTCTTTCCTTGCTGCTTCATATTCCATCAGCTCACGGAGGGTCTGAGTTTATTCGGGGGTCATCATAATCAGATCCTTCCCTTGGCAGGTTCTACTTCAAGCCACAGATGGTGGAAACCACGCAACATACTGGAATGAGTACGTTCATTTTCGGCGTGCTCTGGATGGCAAATGGTTTTATAGCGCCGGAACAGACCCTCTAATGCAAAGCGTGCTTCCATGCGAGCCAAAGGCGCGCCGATACAAGCATGGATACCACGGCCGAAAGTGTGGTGATCCACTCGACCGCGATCTAGACGAAATTCGTCGGCATTTTCGTAATGTTCTGAATCGCGGTTAGCAGAGCCGAGAATTGCATAGACGATATCCCCCGCTTTGACTTTTTGACCATGAAATTCAGTATCAGCAGTAGCTTTGCGATTAACCCAATGTACTGGTGCGTCGAAACGCAAAGTTTCTTCAACAGCTGCTTCGACCTTGTCAGGTTTTTCGCGCAATTCGTCCCACGTTTCGGGGTAAGCAGCGAGGTGATTAAGTAGATTGCTCAGCAGATTAGTGGTAGTTTCGTTGCCAGCAATTAGCAGCAACATATTGAAACCGACGATATCTTGATCGCTGATGCCTTCGCCGTCGACTTCCGCCTGTACCACCTTACTGATCAGATCATCACCTGGATGTTCTCTTCGCTCGGGAATCAGCGATGCAAAGTAATTGGCCATCTCCATGATATCCGGCATACGATCTTCCAGGCTGGTCGCTTCACTGGTACCCGTCAATGCATCAGACCAACGCTTGAAATCATCGGCCCGCTCTTCCGGGATACCCATCAGCCGAGAGATAATGTACACCGGCAGGGGGATAGTGAATTGCCCAGAAATATCGATGACAGTTTTTCCTGCCATACGATCCAACAGTTCTTCTACTAGCTTGGCAACCTCAATCTCCATGTCTTTTAATGTTCGGCTGGTAAAGGCTTTATTGACGACGGCACGTAACTGGGTGTGGCGGGGTGGATCATCGGTGAGCAGGGGCAAGGCAATCGCTCGCTGGTCCCCTTCACCCATGGCTTTGGAGGAGAACAGGGCGGCGTCTTTCAGTATGGCGCGAACATCGTCGTAACGACTGAGAACCCAGCCGCCAACATCTTCCGCCCACCAGATAGGGCTGTCTTTGCGCCACTTTTGGTAGTGAGGGTAGGGATTTTCGAGGATTTCCAAGTTATGAAACTTCATGTTTTAGCTCCTATATGCTTATAAGCGATTATTGAGGTTTAATCGGGTAAAGTTCTTTTATTTTTTTAGTTTCTCGTAAACCTGTATATAAGGCAGCATGTGAAAATCCATATTCATTGACACTTGTTGCTTCACCAGCAAAAAATATTTTATTTTCAATTTGATTAGCTAATTCAGTCCTTAATTTTAAATCGTCTTGATTGTGCCCTGGTGCTGAGTAGGATCCCAGTATGTATGGTTCCAACCCCCACCTCGTAATTAAGTATGATTCTGGTTCTGGAATATCATTTCCATAAGCAATTTTTAGAGATTTCATTGCTTCTTCAATAATATAATCGTCTGATTTTTTCTCCATATTTCTTGAAAAATCTCCTGAAAAGAAAGAATAGATAACCGGTTCATTTACCATTACCTCATTACTGAGCCAAGTTGAAAAGGCGTGCCTATCATCTCTCTCTATGAAAAAAGTTTTGGCGTCGCCCCAAAAGTTATAGGGAAATTTAAATATCACTTTATTTACATTTCCCCAGTTGATATTTTTTATGGCTTCTTTCTTTTTTTCCGGTAAATCAGGGACAAACTCAATGAGGTTTTTTTGTAAAACTCCAAGCGGAACAGTCACAACGACAGCATCAGCAATATAAATATTGTCACTTGAAAATACCTTTACGTTTTTGGATGAATAATCAATTTTTGTAACGGGGGTATTCAATTTTATATCTAGATTCTTTGATAAATGATTTGTAAATTGATCAAAACCTCCGAAAACCTCTTCATCATCTCCGGAATTCTCCATGTATTCTGCTTCAGCTAATAAAGTACCGATGGGTATATTTTTTGAATCTTCAGCTGCGCTTAACTCTAAGTTTTGGAGAATTGCTTGAAAAACTACATTTGGTGCAAATGATATTAATCTTATTTTTTTTAAAAAGCCTATTACATCTTCTAAGGTTGCAGTCGGGTAAATATAAGAAGCAATATAAGCGGTTAGCCCTATCCTGAATTCAATTTTTTCCAAGTCATCTTCTGATAAATTTATGATTTTTCCATTTTTATCGAACAATTTAAAATTATCGGCAACACTTAACGAAGTAATATTTGTTTTTAATCCTAACTCTTCTTTCATAGACATCAGGCGGTTACTTTCTAACTTATTACCATGAATCCAGTTTGCTCCTCTTTCTAATGGAAACCCTAATGATCTATCTGTATAAATTCTTCCGCCTATTATATTTCTTGCTTCAAGAACAGTAACTTCATAGCCAGAATCATGTAATTCCTTTGCTGCACCCAATCCTGATATACCTGCACCTACCACTAATATTTTAGTTTGTTCGCTATCAGCAAAGACACTGAAAGATTGCAGTGAAACAATCAGCAAGAGAAGCTTTATAAATATTTTCATGCATCCCATAATATTTAGATAAAAAATAAAGATCCTCTTATTACCATCATTGTGATTAAACATAAACTTGAAATACTGAAGATAGTTGCTCTCCAAGAAACATTATTTATAGACTATTTTTTGGAAAATATAAGTTTAGGATATATTAGATAAATGTTTAATTTTAAAACTATCTTTCCCAGTGTAGCTGATAACAATTATCAAGGCAGTAAAGTTGCTTTGTATTTTTTTATTTTATTAACTGCGGCAATGACTTGGCGCAGTATTATTCATATGTTCTTTGTTGACTATGGATTGCACGACATAGCAAATTTCATTCATTTTGATGGAAATCCAGATCCTAGTAAACTTATTCATTTTTTCTTTTCAATATGGGGTTTTGCAGAACTTATTTTTTGTATAGTCTGCTGGACAGTTATTATTAAATATCGTTCTCTCATCCCTGCTTTATATACTCTTTGGCTTACAGAATGGTCAGTAAGAGCTTTCTATTACTCCCAGGTAATGGGAATAGCAGATATGAGTGCTTATAAGACGGGAGTTACACCAGGAGCCGTTGGAGCTCCATATTTATTTGTAGTTTTATTAATTTTTTTTCTTTTATCTATTAGGACAAGAAAATAAGAATAATAAAAAAACTATTCCATTTGTAAAAACTGTATTGGGGTAAAAATAATGAATAAGATGGACAGTAAAGATCCAGGTTATGCATGGGTTATGGTGTTTTCTGTCTTCACTTTAAGCGCTTTGTCATTTGGTACCTTGGCTTCAATCTCTGTCTTTCTTAAACCGTTGTCATCAGAGTTCGGTTGGTCCAGAGCCGAAACATCTTTGGCGTATACTGTAATTTCTTTTTCATCTGCTACATTTGGAGTTTTTTGGGGTTATATAGCCGATAAGTATGGAACCAGATGGTTTGGAATTATTGCTGCTTTGATGATGTCTTTATCTTTATTTTTGTTGAGTAAGCAAACAAGCATTTTTTATTTTTATGGGTTTTATTTTCTCTTTGGAGCTTTTGGAAATGCGATGGTTACATCACCCTTATTTGCAAATGTAGGTTTTTGGTTTCGGCATAACCCAGGATTGGCACTTGGAATAACAGCTTCAGGCGGTGCCGTGGGACAAGGTCTTATACCATATATCTCTGGAATAATTATAGTGAGTGATGGTTGGCGAGAGGCCTACTCTTCAATGGCTATTATCTACCTATTAATAGCTATCCCAGCCGCATTATTTGTTAGAGAATCCCCTCGGCGTGAGGCAGCTCGAAAAGCAAAAACAGAAGAACCTACTGATTTTCCTCTCTCAGAAAAAGAAGCCATAACTTGGCTATGTTCTGCAGTGATTTTTTGCTGTATTTGTATGTCCGTACCAACTGTTCACTTAGTTCCTTTGTTAACAGATTCAGATTTTTCTATGGAATTCGCTACCAGTGTCTTAATGGTGCTAATGTTTTGCGGTGCATTTGGGAGAATTCTAGGAGGAAAGTTAGGAGATACGATCGGAGCCTTACCTGCCTATGTACTCATGTCAACAGGTCAAACCATCTCAGTCATTTGGTTCCCTTACGTTACTAACTCTATGGGACTTTATCTCTTAGCTGCATTTTTCGGATTTACCTTTTCAGGCGTAATGTCGAGCATCCTAGTTTGTACCCGAATGATGGTTTCAGCTAAATTTGCTGGTCGAGCTAATAGCCTAGGTTCGTTCTTTGGATGGACTGGTATGGGTATAGGAGGGTTTTTTGGTGGTTATTTTTTTGATCTTTTTGGCGATTATTATTGGTCATTTGCCTTTGCTTCCATCATGGGAAGCATAAACCTAATAATCCTGTTACGTTTCTTAGCTAGAATTAACAGCAAAAGTAGTGGGTTTGTGATATTAAAAATGTGATATAACATAAACCTGCAGGCGCTATAAAGTGGTAATAATAAATGTTAATAAGACAATTATTTGATAAGAATTCTTTTACTTTTACTTACCTAATTGGTTCCAAAGATAAAAACTCTATTATAATCGATCCTGTTTTAAATAATGTTGATGTTTATTTGACTTTAATCAATCAGTTGAATCTTAATTTAGTATATTCTCTTGAAACACACACTCATGCAGATCATATATCAGGCTCAGGGGAATTGAGAAATATACTTAATTGTGAGAGCATTGTAGGAAATGAGTCGGGTATTAAGTGTGCGTCTAAATTTATTGAAGATAATGAATATTTAACAATAGATGATATTAATATTAGAGTTTTATATACTCCTGGACATACAAATGACTCCTATTGCTTTCTTGTTGATTCAATCAAACCTGGCGCCCTATTTACTGGAGACACTTTACTCATTAGAGGAACCGGCAGAACAGATTTTCAGAGTGGAGATCCTAGCAAACTTTATGACTCAATAACCAATAAAATATTTACTTTGTATGATGATATCGAAATTTATCCAGGACACGACTATAATGGTTTTTCAAAAAGCACTATTAAAGAAGAAAAAAATCATAATCCAAGGCTAAATCTAAAATCCAAAAAAGAATTCATAGATTTAATGAATAACTTAGATCTTCCTGATCCAGAAATGATGGACATTGCAATTCCGTTAAATGAAAATTGTGGCTTAGAAAAATAATTATCTACAGATAAATTAGAATGAAAATTACGCACAAAAAAAAAGAAAACTTAAAACACAATTACAGAACACTTTTTTTAAATCCTTTAAAATCTTTTTCCAGTAAGGATTTTAATAATGGTAACCACTGAACAGGATTAACAGAATGTTTGATGTACACACAATAACAGGAGCACTAGGTGCAGAATTGCATGGCGTTAATTTGTGCCAAGATCTTTCAAGCGAGACTTACGCAGAAATTAGAAGATTACTTGTAAGACACCAAGTAATTTTTTTTAGAGATCAAGATATCAGTCGAGCACAACATAAAGCTTTAGCTGAATCTTTTGGGCCAGTTCAAACGCATCCAGCATACGATACAGTTCCGGGCTATCCAGAAATTACTATTCTTGAAAGCACAGCTGAAAAGCCTTCAAAAATTGAGGTATGGCACTCAGATATGACTTTTCGCAAGCACCCACCATTGGGATCAGTCTTACGTTCAAAAATTTGTCCACCAGAAGGTGGTGATACCATGTGGTCGAGTATGACAGCTGCCTACAATGGGCTATCAAAATCAAAGCAAGGTTTTTTATCTAATCTTGCAGCAGAGCACGATTTTAGTTTTGGATTTAAAGAAAGCTTAGCTGAACCAGGAGGAAAAGAAAGACTAGCACAAGCAGTAGCGGATAACCCTCCAGTTAGCCATCCGGTGATACGCATTCATCCAGAAAGTGGAAAAAAAGTAATCTTCGTTAATGCTCTTTTTACAACCAAAATTATGGGTTTGTCTGAAAAGGAAAGTTCGACAATTTTAAGTTTTCTGTATGAGCATATTATAACACCAGCATACACGTGCCGTTTTCATTGGGAGCCTAATTCAATAGCAATTTGGGACAATCGAAGCACTCAACATAAACCCATAAATGATTACTTTCCAGCTCATCGCCTTCTTGAGAGAATAGCTATTGATGGTGACAAACCTTACTAACTTTTTGTCAGAAAGTTTAGGATCCATTTAGTAACTTTTAAATCGTCTGTATGAGTCTTTAAAGACTCGCATGCTTGATGATACAAAGTTTCTCCAAAAATATCTTTTCTCATATCTAGTAAATCTTTTGCAAACGCCTTCTCAAACTCAATATGTCCTTGAAAAGTGAGCACATGATTATCAATTGACAGCATTGCAATAGGGCAAGACGCTGAGCTAGCTAACAACTTTCCATTTATAGGGAGTTTTTGAACTTCATCTTGGTGATTATAAATAAGGTTAAATTTTTCCTTAACGTCACCAAATAAAGTAGCATTTTTATTGAGTTGGACTGAATCGATTCCTATATGCCAGCCTTTGTCAGATTTTGCCACTGATCCACCCAGAGCTTCTGCAACTAGTTGATGTCCAAAGCAAATGCCAACAATATTTTTCTCTCGCTCATGTAAAAATTGAATAAAATTTTTGAGTTCTTTAACCCAAGGTATGTCATCGTAAGCACTAACTTTACTACCAGTGATTAGATAAGCATCACACTCATCAACATGTTTGGGATATTCACCATTGTGTGCTTCATAGCTTGTGACTTGAATATTTTGATCAGTTTGCAGAAGTATTTTACTGAACATCGCTGGATATTGTCCATACTTTGTGGCAAATTCAGGTTTAATAGTATCTGTATTTAAAATTCCAATTCGCATGCAAATCATATTCCTTGACGAAATCCATTATATTCCATTTATTAAAAGGGTAAGAATATAAAATGACAAAATTAGGTTTCATATGTTAATTGCATTTTCTTTAATTCTTTTGCTTTTGTCAGTTTTTTTAGGTTCTCCAGTAGTTGCATTAGGATTGGGCATTAGTTTGTCAATAATTTTTAATGTCCATCAAGACTTTTATACGAAAAAGATTGGCACTAGATTACTTCAGACAGGAATCATATTGATGGGTTTGTCTATCAATTTTGTTGATGCATTAACAATAACAAAAATTTATTTACCTGCCATTTCTATTTTTGTTTTATTGGTTTTTGTTCTTGGGTTAATTATAGGAAAAATAATAGGTATAGATAAGCGTTTTTCTCTTTTAATTGCTGCAGGTACAGCAATATGTGGTGGCACTGCTATGGCTGCAATAACTCCTATTATTAAAGCTAAACCTGAAGATTTAGCAGCAGGTATTTCTATTATTTTTATATTAAATGCATTTGGAATTATTTTCTTTCCCATGATTGGACAGGCCCTTAATTTATCTGAGCTTCAATTTGGTGCATGGGTTGCTACAGCCATCCATGACACAAGTGCAGTTATTGGTGCCTCGCTGAATTATGGACCTTATTCGGTTGAGACAGCCGCAACATTAAAATTAACAAGAACCTTGTGGTTAATACCTTTAATGATCATGTTGGCCTTTGGAATGAAGAGTGAAGAAAAGAAAATTCAATTACCTGTATTTGTTATTTTTTTTATTATAGCTATAATCCTAGGTTCTTTTATTGATTTACCATTTAGCAGTATGGAGATTAAGCAATTGAGCCAAGTGTTTCTTTTATTAGGGTTATTTTCCATAGGATCCCAGATCTCAAGAGATACACTGAAAAATTTTACAACTGATAGATTGGTATTTGTTACAAGTTTGTGGTTATTGGTTATTCCTATTTCTTACTTTCTAGTGAACGTAATTAAGTGGGAATAGAATTTTAAAAACTAATGAAGGGGAAAAGGTTTTAATTATGTTTGAAGTAGGAATAGGTATTTTTTTTGGAGCTCATTTAGTTCCATTTATTGGTAAATTAAGACTTTTTTTACAAAACAAATTAGGTGAAAATCCTTATAAGGGATTATTTGCCTTGGTGAGTTTGGTTGGATTATTGTTGATAATCTTTGGTTATGACAGTAATACAAACCTACTTTATGCAGTGAACGCAAGTGCCTATTTGTATTCCAAATACATTATGTTTATTTTCTTTACCTTATTAATTGCAGCGAATATGCCAACATATATAAAACAAACCATCAAACACCCAATGTCTTTAGGTATAGCAATTTGGGCTATTTTACACCTAATGGTTAATTCTGATATATCTTCAGTCATCTTATTTGGATCATTCTTAGCTTATTCTGTTATTTCGGTTTTATTGTCTGAACTTAGAGATTCCGCAATTAAAGAGATTAATCCGAAAATATCTTTCGATATTCTATCGGTTGCCTTAGGTGTTCTTTTAACTTTTCTAGCATTCAATTTTCATGAATACTTATCTGGAGTTAGTTTAGGGTGACTATTGAGTAGAAATAGATGAAATCTATTGTTAGAAATGTTCACAAATATTTAAGTTTTTCAATTTCATTGCAACTTTTACTTTGGACTGTTTCGGGAATTTATTTTGCATTTAACAAAATTGAAATGGTGAGAGGAGAACAATATATTCTATCACATTCGTATGCGGTAGATTTGAGTCAAATTAATCTTAATATAGCTGAAGCAGAAAACGTACGTTTGTCAAAACGTTTGAATGAAAAAATTATAATTATCACTAAAGATATTGGAAATGAATATTTAGATATAAAAGGCAATTCATTGGATAAACTGTCAACGGATGCGGCGTTAAAGATAGTTGGCAATAAAACAACCTTAAAACCTTTAAATGTTGAAGAGATAAAGATGGAAAAAAATGGTTCGGAGTATCGGGGAAGACCCTTACCACTTTATAAAGTAACCTCAAAAAATAAAGCAAATGAAAAGATTAATGTTTACTTAAATGTATTTTCTGGAGAAATTCTTGCAATTAGATCTGCTCAATGGAGGGTTTGGGATTTAATGTGGGGATTTCATATAATAGATTGGCAAGAAAGGGACAACATTAATAATTTTTTACTAAAAATGTTTTCAATCCTTGCTTTAATCAGCTCTCTAACGGGTTTACTTTTATTTTTTAAGGTAGATATTAAAAAATAATTGTCCGTGGAAATAATGAAAGAAATAATGGAAAGATGAAGTTTGGAAAGTTAATAACGTACAGTTTCCTTGCATTATTAATCATAATTTCTGTTTTTGGTTTACAGCCATTTCGACAAACCGTTGATGCCGATAAAACTTTGGTTGAACAAACAGGCGTTTATGCCACCGAAGTTAGGCGATTACCTGATGCAACCTATCTAGTTTCTGTAAGAACCACTATGCCTAACGTAAAGGCAGATATGGTACGTTGGTGGTTTGTTGATTTCCTTCAGACAACTCAACACTATAATTGGTGGCATCCGAAAGATCATGTTTGGATGGATTGGGAAAATAAAAAGCCTGGAGAAATTATTGGCGCCAGCCATTTAGTGCATGAATATATCGGCAGTGAACTATCAAAACTTAGAATACAGTTTGTCAATTCGTCTGAGTTCTTTGGCTATGATGCCAATGATAAAGAAACCTTTGTTATTTGTGCAAGAGTAGGTTTGCTTGATGAGAAGATTAATATTGC
>Ga0315334_10001200_pt1 | contig 15879 bp, 14 predicted proteins | sample M150034915metaG_FD_205555 | JGI IMG/M metagenome (GOLD analysis project Ga0315334, IMG submission 205555) | Ammonia-oxidizing marine archaeal communities from Monterey Bay, California, United States - M1 500m 34915 | ecosystem: Environmental > Aquatic > Marine > Intertidal zone | place: USA... | reverse complement strand
CCGAGCTCCGGAGGGCGCTGGCCTCGGGATCACTAACGACTACTCGGTGTTGCTGCACGCCGCCATGGAGGGCCAGGGCGTGGGGCTGGGCTGGCATCACCTGGTGGACGACCTGGTGGGCCGTGGCCGGCTCGTACGACCGGTGGTCGAATCGGTGACCACCGACGAGCCGCTGTGGTTGAACGCACCGCCCGGGCGATCCCTCGACTCGGCCACTGGACTCCTCCGTGACTGGCTGCTGGCCCACGCCTGACCGACCCGCTTCAGGCGGGCCGACCTAGGGTGAGCCGGTGTCCGAGATGCCCCCGTCCGACGTGACCCAGCCCGAGTTGCACGTCGTCGACCACCCACTGGTGGCGCACAAGCTCACCCGGATGCGACGGATCGAGACCACCAGCGAGCAGTTCCGTCGCCTGCTGACCGAGATCAGCCTGCTCCTGGCCTACGAGGTGACCCGGGACCTTCCGCTACGGAACGTCCGGATAGCTACTCCACTGACCGAGACCGACCAGCCCGAACTGGTGGCCGATCCGGTGGTGGTGTCCATCCTGCGGGCCGGCAACGGGCTGCTGGACGGCGTCCTTCAGGTGATCCCGTCGGCCCGGGTCGGTCACGTCGGCCTCTACCGTGACCACGAAACCCTGGAGGCCGTCGAGTACTACTGCAAGTTCCCTCCGATGGACGGTCGGACGGTCATCGTGGTGGACCCCATGCTGGCCACCGGCAATTCGGCGTCCGCCGCCCTCGACCGGGTGAAGCAGGGTGGTCCGGCCTCCGTCCGGTTCCTCTGCCTTTTGGCCGCTCCGGAGGGCATCGAGGCGTTGCACACCGCCCATCCCGACGTGGCCATCTGGACGGCGTCGGTCGACGAGTGCCTGAACGAGGTGGGCTACATCGTCCCCGGCCTCGGCGACGCCGGTGACCGGATCTTCGGCACGACCTGACCGTCGGGCTGGCGGCGAGACGGTGGGCCCGCGGCGGTGGACCGCTCCTGTGTCGGCCATTGTCGTCTTGCCACTCTTGGCGGTGCTGGTCAGCCTGTTCGCCGGGACGGCCGGTGCCTCGGTGGTCGAGCGTGACGACGGTCCGGTGCCCGACCTGCTCGGCCGAGACCCCGGGGTTGTGTATCTGACGTTCGATGATGGCCCCGATCAGATCCTCACTCCTGTCCTGTTGGACCTCCTGGACCGGCACGGTGCGCAGGTCACGTTCTTCCTCCTTGGGCGTAACCTCGCCGAGCGATGGGGGAGCGACGAGGTCCAGGACCTGCTTAACCGGGGCCACGCGGTGGGTAACCACACCACTCACCATCGGAGGTTGACAGAGCAGCACCCGTGGAGCGTGGCCGCCGACCTCGAGGAGGCGTCCCTCCTGCTGGCCGATCGGACCGGCTACCGGCCATCGTGTTGGCGTGCCCCCTACGGTGACCGTGACGCCATGGTGCACGAGGTGGCCACAGCGCTCGGGATGACCCATGTCGGATGGACGGCCGACCCCCAGGATTGGCGGGACCCATGGGTGCCGGTGGTCGTCGATTATCTGACCCGGGAGCGCCACGACGGCTCCGTGGTGCTCCTGCACGACCGGAAGTGGCTGTCGTTGCACATCGTGGACGACCTGTTGCCGGCCTTCCACGACGACGGCTGGCGTTTTGATGCACTGCCGACGTGCCGCGCCCCGGGCGAACGCGAGGCCCGCATGGCCACCCGGGAGGTCGACAGCAACCCGGTGGGTCGGGTGGACCGGGTGGCGGCCGTCGGCGGTGCGTTGGAGGTCTCAGGCTGGGCCTATGACGCCGACGCACCGGTGGGAGGCCTGTCCATCCGGGTGACCGTGGGGGAGCGGGGGCCCGAGACGCTTGTCCGTACCGGGGCCGACCACGGATTCACCTTCCGTCTCGAGGAGGTGCCAGATGTGCCGGTCTGCCTGTGGGCGACAGATGCCGGACGTCGTCAGGACGCCTCTCTGGGTTGCCACCGCTGGGAGATCCCTCCGGCCCGATGACGCCACCCGTACCCTCCGTCCGGTGACCCGACAGTTCTCCGACGGACCACCGGCCCACGAGGCCGAGGCGCTCCTGGTCGTGCAGCGCCGGGTGGCGCGCGCCATGGCGGTGGTGAGCCGTCTCGACGTCGGCCCTCGTCCTGAGGTGTCATCTGGTCCGGCCATCCATGCTGCCAACCATCGCAGCATGGCCGATCTGCTGCTGTCCACCGGCACGTTCAGTCGGTGGGGTTGGCCCATCCGGCCCCTGGTGGCCGGTGCCTACTTCGACAGGCCAGGAATCGGCGGGCTTCTGGAGCGCCTGCGGTGTATCCCGGTGCAGGGCACCGAGGCACTGGACCTGGCCAGCGAAGCTCTCGAACAGGGCTGGTCGGTGGCGATCATGCCCGAGGGTCGGATCGTGTCCGAAGACGAGTGGGGGCCCACCGGCGTCGGTCGTGCCCATCCGGGTATCGGGCGCCTGGCCATCGACACCGGCTTGCCGGTGGTGGCCAACGGCGCCAGCGGAACCGAGCGTTTCTGGCCCCGCGGCCGCGCATTTCCCCGGGTGAGACCGGGCCACAGGTACCACCTGGCGTTGTGCAGCGAGGTGGTGGGCGTGGTGCACGACGACCGGGCCCGGGACGCCACGACCCGGATCATGGATGCCGTGGCCCGCTGTGTCGTCGATGCCGACCGGATCACCGGGCGAATCACCTGAGGGCCGTTGCCGCCGGGGCGCTGATCCTCGTCTGATCTGGTCGGTGTCCTCAGGAGCGGTTCAGTCGTGGCCGTGGCCGTGGTCATCGATGAGAATCAGGTCGTGGTCGTGGTCGTGATGGGCATGGTCGCCCAGCACCCGTTCGCCGTAGGCCTCCCGAAGCACGTCCGGGACGAGCACCGCGTCCGGCGGTCCGGAGGCCACCAACCGCCCGTCCAGGACCAGTACCACGTCACAGTGCCGGGCCTCGTCGAGGTGGTGGGTGGACAGCACGACCGCTGCGCCGGCGTCGCGTTCCTCGTCGATGACGGCAAGGATTCGTTCCTGGCTGACCAGGTCCAGGCCGGTGATTGGCTCGTCCAGTAGGAGGAGGTCGGCCTGTCGGGCCAGAGCCTGGGCCACCAGCACCCGCTGGCGCTGTCCGAACGACAGGGTGCCCAACGGCGTGTCGTACAGGTCGGTCACGTCCAGTCGCTCGGCCGCCGTGGTCACGACGGCATGGTCCTCGGGGCGGAGGCGACGGGGGACCATGGTGGGGCGGAAGCGGCCCATCCGGATCACCTCGCGGACGGTCAGGGGCATCCAGCCGCCGACGTGGCGCTGGGTCACGATGGCCACTGATCCCCGCGGCCGATCACCGCGGTGGGCCGTTCCCGTCGTCGGCGAGCGGAGCCCTGCCAGTACCTCCAGGAGGGTCGTCTTGCCGGAGCCGTTGGGCCCGACCAGGGCGACCGATGTGCCGGGGTGTATCTGCACGTTCATGTCGCGGAGTGCTCGGTTGTCACCCCGGATGACGGTCACGTCGGAGAGGGTGACGAGGGGAGAGCCTGGGGACTCCGGCTGCGTGGGTGTCATGATGAGAATCATTCTCGCTTGCCGGATGCCCGGCGCCAACCCGAGCCGGGGGAACCGATCGCCCTAGTCTCGCCCCATGACCGTCACCGATCCTGAGCGGGAAGTGCTGGCCACCTATGACGGCGGCCGCAACCTGAACGGAGAGCGCCGCTGGGTGCCGGGCGGACGCGTCCGGGTCGGGCCGACCCGCCACCTAGTCGCGGAGCGACGGGCCCTCCTGGCGAGGACCTGGGAGCACTTCGACGCCGACATGCTGGGGACGACGGTGGGTGCGGTGCTCCACGGCATCGACCTGTCGGCAGATCTGCCGGCCACCGCCCTTGTAGAGGTCCAGGCGGCCCTGGACCTCTACAAGGTCGTCTTCTTTCACGAACAGCACCTCACCCCAGACCAGCACCTGTCCTTCGCCAGACGGTTCGGGGACCTGGAGGTCCACCCGTTCATCCCGTCCAACGACGTGCAGCCGGAGCTGGTTCGTCTGGCCAAGGGATCAGACGCCGGCGGCTACGAGAACAACTGGCACCACGACGTGACGTGGCGGGCCAGGCCATCGAAGTCGACCATCCTCAGGTGCGTCGAGGCGCCATCGGTCGGCGGCGACACCCTGTTCGCTGACATGTGCGCTGTGCACGACGGGCTACCTGACGAGCTCCTGGCCGAGATCGACGGCCTGTCGGCCGTGCATTCCTTCGAACGGGCGTTCGGCGCCCAGGTCCCCGAGGATCGCAAGACCGACATGCGTGCCCTTTACCCGGAAGTCGAGCATCCGGTGGTGTGCACCCACGAGCGCACGGGACGCCGTCACCTCTACGTGAACCGGGTGTTCGTGGAACGGTTCGCCGACCGCAGCCACGACGAGAGCATCGACCTGTTGGATCGCCTCTGTCGCCAGACCGACTATCCCGAGTACCAGTGCCGTTTCCGCTGGGAACCCGGGTCGATCGCCTTCTGGGACAACCGGGCCGTCCAGCACTACGCCAGCAGCGATTACTGGCCCGACGTGCGGGTCATGGAGCGGGCGAGCATCATGGGGAACCGGCCGGTCCCCTAAAGCCCGTCTTCAGGGGACCGGTCACCAGAGGCCGGCGGCCAGCCCTCCGGCCAGCGAGCCGCCCAGTTCGGTAGCCGCTGCCAGATCGGCCTCGGTCACGTCGCCGGTCACCACGAGAGGTGGCACCACCGGGCGCCAATCCAGGCCGGTGGCCAGCGGGACGACGGCGTCCACCGCGGCGGTGCCCACACCCCCGGCCTTCACCAGCAGCCCGTAGGGCCGACCTCGGGTGTGTTCGAGGCAGGGGTAGTAGGTTCGGTCGAAGAAGTCCTTGAGCGCCCCGGACATGTACCCGAAATTCTCCGGGGTAGCCAGTAGGTAGCCGTCAGCTCTCAGTACGTCGTCCACACCGGCATCGAACGCCCCGCGGACCACCACGTCGACCGGAGAACCGGTGGCTTCGGCGATGGCCGGATCCCGTGCCCCGGCGACCGCTGCGTCGACCAGCGCCCGCGTGCCCCCCGACGCCGAGTGCATCACGACCAGCAGACGGGGTGGCCCGTCGACGATCGACGTCGTGGCCTGCGGATCAGAAGTGATATGGGAAGTCCCTGAAATCCTGTGGCCGCTTCTCCAGGAAGGCGTCGCGTCCCTCCCGGGCCTCATCGGTCCCGTAGGCCAGACGGGTGGCCTCACCGGCGAACACCTGCTGGCCGACCAGGCCGTCATCGATCATGTTGAAGGCGAACTTGAGCATGCGCTGGGCGGTCGGGCTCTTGGCGTTGATGGCCGCCGCCCAGTCGAGGGCCACCTCCTCGAGTTGGTCATGGTCGACCACTTCGTTGACGGCACCCATGGAGTGCATCTGCTCCGCGTCGTAGTCTCGCCCCAGGAAGAAGATCTCCCGGGCGAACTTCTGGCCGACCTGACGGGCCAGGTAAGCCGATCCGAATCCACCGTCGAAGCTGGCCACGTCGGCGTCGGTCTGCTTGAACCGTGCGTGCTGCCTGCTGGCCAGGGTGAGGTCGGCCACCACGTGCAGACTGTGGCCGCCACCGGCCGCCCACCCGGGCACCACGGCGATGACCACCTTGGGCATGAATCGAATGAGGCGCTGCACCTCGAGGATGTGGAGCCGCCCCGTCCGGGCCGGGTCCACCGACTCGGCGGTCTCGCCGTCCGCGTAGCGGTAGCCGTCCTTTCCCCGGATTCGCTGGTCGCCGCCCGAGCAGAAGGCCCAACCGCCGTCCCCGGCCGACGGCCCGTTGCCGGTCAGCAGGATCGTGCCGACGTCCGACGACATCCGGGCGTGGTCCAGCACCCGATAGAGCTCGTCGACGGTGTGGGGCCGGAAGGCGTTGCGAACCTCGGGGCGGTCGAAGGCGACACGGACCGTCCCCTGCTCGACGGCCCGATGGTAGGTCAGGTCGGTCAGGTCGAAGCCCGGTACCTCCTCCCACCGATCGGGATCGAAGATCGCCGAGATAGTGGGGGCCGAACCGTCCGTCGCCATGGGCCGGGAGCATACGACCCGATGCCGATCAGATCGGAACCGGTCCGTAGCATCGGCCGGTGGACGTCTGTCGGGAGATCGTGATCGAGGCGGCGCCCGCCGACGTGTGGGTCGTGGTATCGGCCCCCGAGCGACAGGCCGAGTGGTTCCCCGGCATGGTCTCGTCCGCCGTGGATGGCTCGACGAGGACCATCGTGACGGCCGCCGGCGGCTTCCTGCTCGAGGAGGTGCTCGACATCGACCACGCCCGCCGTCGGTTCGAGTACCGCATCACCGGGCCATTCCGTCTCGACCACCACCGCGGGCGGATCACCGTGTCGGACGACCCGGGAGGCAGCCGAGTGGTCTACGAGCAGGAACTGGAGCCTAAGGCGTTGACCTACGTACTCGACGGGGCGGTGGGCGACGCCCTCGAGGGGCTACGGGACCTGGTGGTGAACGGGCGGACCTCCCGTTCCTGGGTTCCGCCCGATTCGACTTCCGAGGAGGGGACTACCTGATGGCCACCCGCATCCTCTTCGTCACCACTGACCAGCAGCGGTTCGACGCCCTGGGTTGCAACGGTGGCCGGATCGCCCGCACCCCGGTGATCGACGGCCTGGCGGCGGCCGGCGTCCGCTACGAGCGTGCCCACCCCCAGAACGTGGTGTGCATGCCGTCACGAGCCACCATGCTCACTGGCCAGCACGTCCGCAACCACGGCGTCTGGATGAACGGCGTGCCTCTGCCCGCCGACGCACCCACGGTGGCCGGCCTGCTGCACGACTCGGGCTGGCGCACCGGGCTGTTCGGCAAGGCCCACTTCGAGCCGTTCCTCGATCCGTTCCTGCGATTTCCACAGAACCGCATGGGGGTGTCCGGCGCGACCGACGATGAGGGTCGACCCCATCGGGGATTCGACCGCATGGAGTTCGCCGGACACGGATCGGCCGGACTCTTCCACTACGGAGGCTGGCTCCGCGAGCATCACCGCGAGCACATGGGCTCCTTCTATCCGGCCCTGGACGGCACCCTGGACGTGAACAGCGCCGGAGGGGGCGACACTGGGGCCCCGCAGGTACACCGCAACGAGACGCCCCGCGAGGCGTACCACACCGACTGGGTGGCTGATCGGGCCCTGGGCTGGCTGGCGGGGCTGGACGACGACGATGACTGGTTCTGCTGGCTGAGCTTCCCCGACCCCCACCATCCGTGGGATCCGCCCGCCTCCGAGCTGAACCGGGTGTCGTGGCGCGACCTGGACCTCCCCGCCGGGTACCCCTCGGACGTCACGGAGCGGGAGGCGGCGCTGGACGCCAAGGGAGCGCACTGGCGACGTTGGTACGACGGCGACCTGGTATCCAACTTCGAGGCGCCGGCCCACTGGGTGCCGGCCACCATGACCCCCGATCAGGTTCGGGAGGTTGACGCCATGGCCCACATCGAGAACGAGTTGATCGACGAGGCACTGGGCCGACTGCTGGCCGCCGTCGCCGCCCGCGGGTGGGACGACGACCTCCACGTGGTCTTCACGACCGACCACGGGGAGTTCCAGGGCGACCACGGACTCCTGTTCAAGGGGCCGTTCCACGTCGACTCGCTGATGCGCCTGCCGTTGGTGTGGCGTCCCGCCCCGTCCGCCGGGGTGACGCCGTCGGTGGTGGCCGATCCGGTGGGCCTCGTTGACCTGGCGCCCACTTTCTGTCGGATCGCCGGACTGGGCGTTCCGGAATGGATGGACGGTGCTCCGCTGCCCATCTCGTCGGATGACGCCATGGCCCGGAGTCGTCCGGCCGTGCTCACCGAATGGGACAGCGTCCATCCGGATGGCGCCGAGGTACACATGCAGACGGTCACCCTGGACGGCATGGTCTGCACCCGGTACGAGGCCGGGACCTGCCACGATGGCACCGAGGGCGAGTTGTGGGACCTGGCCGCCGATCCGCTCCAGCGGACCAACCTGTGGGACGACCCCGACCGGCGGGTTCTCAGGGACGACCTGGTGGCCGAGTTGGATGTCCTCCTGCCGGATCGCCCGTTCGAGCCCCTCCGGGTGGAGTCACCGGTCTGACCGTCGGATTCAGAGCGGTAGGCAACCGGCCAGGTTTTCCGGAGTCGCGTCGACCACGCCCAGGGCATCGGTCGTCCCGAGGGCAAGGAGGTCGTGGTGGGTGGCGGGCAGCAGTGCGTCGACGGCGGAGACCACCCGGGAGTCATCGCCCGCCGACGGGAAACCCTTGCCGAAGCCGGTGACGACGGCCATGCCCGTCGGCTCCACGTCCAACGTGGTGACCGTCAGGTCCGGCCGGTGTCGTCGCAGTATCACCACCGCCTTCCAGACGTCGCCGCTCCACACGGTGGTCGTCCGCTCCCGGGTCGAGGTGACCGCATCGATGGGGAGGACGTCGTGAACCAGGACCACCGTTCCCGAGTGGGCGTGGCGTTCCACGGCCAGCACGTCGGCTAGGGCCACCTCGAAGTGGTGGAGGCCGTCCACGAAAGCCAGATCCACCGGCCCGCCCAGTAGGCCCTCGACGTCGTGGGACTCGAAGAACTCCTCGGAGGTGACGGGAACCACCGTCCAGTCGGGGTGCTCAAGGACCCCGATCCGCGGTTCGGGGTCCACTCCGACGATCCGGGTCCCGGGCCCCACGAAGGCCAGCGAATGTCCCTCGTTCACCCCGATTTCCAGATAGCGGGCCGGTCGGAGCCGACGATGGACATCGGCCAGTAGGTGGAAGTAGGTGGGATAGGGACGATCGGAGGAGGGGTGAATACTCATTGGCTACGCCGCCACCAGACGCCGGTCCAGTCGATCCCGATGATCTCGTCGGTGATGCCGTGGCGGGTCCGGTAGTCCGCCACGGCCCTCCGGCACGGTTCGAACGCCCCGTGATCGTCCACGATCACGATGCCGCCCACCGAGAGCTTCGGGTAGAGGTGCTCGAGGGCCTCCCACGTGGACTGGTACAGGTCCCCGTCCAGCCGCAACAGGGCCAGCTGACGGATTGGTGCCGAGGGGAGGGTGTCGGCGAACCATCCCTCCAGGAACCGCACCCGGTCGTCGAGGAGTCCGTACCTGTCGAAGGAGGCCTCGACCTGGGAGCGCGACACGGCCAGGGCCTCCACGTCCGACAGGTCCACGCCCTCGTCGGCGGGCCATGACTCAGGATCGGGTGGCGGGAGGCCACGGAACGAGTCGGCCACCCACACCGACCGGTCCTCGTCGCCCCACGCGGCCAAGGCGCCTCGCATGAGGATCGTGGCTCCACCGCGCCACACTCCGGTCTCGATCAGATCACCGGGCACGTCGTCGTTGAGCACGGTGGCCAGACAGTCCACGAGGTTGTCGAGCCGGTGTCGACCGATCATGGTCTCGGCCGCCACCGGCCAATCCCGACCCTCGGCACGGACCTCCGGGTCCACTCCTGGTTCCATCTCGGGAAACAGGTCCCGACATAGGCAGCCGGCCAGGAGGTCCAGGTACCGGTACCGCAGCATTGTGGCGTGGTCGCCCACCGGTCTCAGTCCAGGGCCTCGAGGGCGCCGGAATCAACCAGGCCATCCACCCGGTCGGGATCCATCCCCAGGTCCTCCACGCAGAACCGCCGGCTGTGCTCGCCGATCAACGGTGCCTGGGAGATCGCCGGCGGCCCCATGCCCGATCCGGTGAAGCACGGTCCGGCCAGCACGATGGGCCCCAGGCCCTGCTGGTCGACGTGGGCCAGGAAGCCCCGATCGGTCAGATGCGGGTCGTCCAGCTGGTCGATGCAGAACACCACCCGTCCGGCCGGCACCCCCTGGGCCTGGCAGCGGTCCTGTACGTCAGCCCTGTCCAGTCCGACGGTCCATTCCGCCACACGGGCCTCGACCCGGTCCCGATCGGCCAGGCGTCCGGCCGTGGTGGCCAGCGCGGGATCCCGGGCCCACTCGGGGTCGCCCATGGCCCGACGGAGCCCGGCCCAGTCGTCGTCGTCCCGGACGCACACCACGGACCACCGCTGTTCGCCGGCGCACGGGAAGGTTCCCCAAGGAGCACCGTCCGGCGATGCGTTGCCCCGGGGGCGTACCGAACCCGGCTGGAGTGCCTCGGCCAGGAACTCGTCGGCCAACGTCACCATGAGTGCCTCCACCTGGGCCACCTCGACGTGCGCCCCAGTGGCACCCCGGTCCCGTCCGATGATCGCCGCCAGGGCCCCGAGGGCGCCGATCCGGCCCGTCAGGTGGTCGGGATGGATGGCGTTGCTCCCCGGGGGGCCGTCACCGTCGTCGAAGGCCCACAGCCAACTCAGGCCGCCGGCCGTCTGGATGGTCGGTCCGTAGCCGGTCCAGTCGGCCTGCAATCCCCGAGAACCCATCAGTTGGCTGGACATCATGACGGCACTGGGGTTCATCCGGTGGACGTCGGCCCAGCCGATGCCCAGGGCGTCCATGGTGCCCGTGGAGTTGTTCTCCACCAGCACGTCTGCCCATCCCACCAGGCGCTCCACCACCTGGTGGGCGTCGGGATGCTTCAGGTCGAGGCCCAGGCACCGCTTGGTCCGACTCGACGATGCGAACGGAGCGCTCATCTCGCCACCAAGCACGATCCGGATGAAATCTGGGTAGGCATGGCTCTCGATCTTGACCACGTCGGCCCCGTACTCGGCCAGCATCCGGGAGCACTCGACCCCGACGCCACCGTGTCCGAAGTCGGCAATCCTCAGGCCCCGCAGCGGCAGGTCGGCTGCCGAACCGAGGGGTGACGACAGAGTGAATCGCGGGCCGTCGAACGTAGCCTCGTGCTCGCCCAACCGGGGCGCCCGGTTCCGGTGTCCGATCCGCACCCCGTCGATCTCCATGGCCCCGGAGACCACCGGGGCCTCCACGCCCGGGGTGACCTCAGCGGTGGTGAATGTCCCCCTCGACGCGTAGTGCTCGTCGGCCAGGATGTCGGCCGGCGAGAGGAGGGGAGTGGCCACCACGCCACGTCGTTGGGCCTCCCGGCAGCCTTCGATCATGGGCAGGTCGGCCCAGTGCTCGGCGTACAGCGGGTTGATGACGTCGGTGTTCATGAGCCGGTTGATGTAGCTGGCCCAGAAGTCGTCGGCGAACGCCGCCGGGGACCCCATCCACTCCCAGAGGGCACGCCACTGGCCGGGGGCCATGACCACGCATCGGACCTTGCCGTCGGCGCAGTCGAAGGTCGGATACATCGGGCTGTCGCCTGACCGCACGGTCGGCGGTACCGAGCCACGCCTGAGCGTGTCGCTGGCACTGGCCAGCCCCCAGGTGTTCATCTGGGCCACTGCCTCGAGGGCAGACACGTCGATGTGCTGGCCGCCAGCCCCGCGGGCCCGGTGGACGAGGGCCACGAGGACCGCGTAGGCGCCGAGGATGCCGACAGAGTCACTGGCGATCGACCCCGGAAGCAGCAGCGGCGGCTTGTCGGGAACCCCACTGAGGGCCTGCCAACCGGACAGGGCGAACACCACGTCGTCGGTGGAGGCCAGGTCGCGGTCCGGACCCGTCTGGCCGAAGTCGGTCAACGAGACCACCACCAGTTCCGGGTTGTCACGTCGCAGTACGTCAGGGCCGATGCCCATGGCATCGGTGGTGCCGGGCGCCCAGGACTCCACCACGACGTCGGCCTCGTGCACGAGGGCCATGAAGCGGTCCCGATCGGCGGGGTTGCCGAGGTCCAGCACCGCTGATCGCTTGTCGGAGTTGCGGACCGCAAAGTGCAGGGAGGAGCCGTCAGGGCCGAAGGGCGCCCGTCGTCGGGTCGCCGCGCCCCGTGGGGGCTCGATCCGCAGCACGTCGGCACCGAGGTCGGCCAGCATTCGTCCGCAGAGGTCGCCCCGACCGTCGGTCAGGTCCAGAACCCGTAGGTCGAGGAGGGGACGATCCTGGGAGGGCACGCTCGATGGTCTACCACCCACCCCGGAACGTCACGGAACCCGCGGGCCTGCCCTCATCGGGTGGAGGGCCCACGGGTACCCTCTGGACCGGGACGACCCCCGACCATCACCGTGCCACGCCGACTCCACCCCACCTCCGTGCCATCGCCGAGACGGCGAGCCGTCCCGACCACCGCGACGGTGCTGGCAGCCGTGTTCGCCGCTTCGATGCTGGTGACCGTCCCGGCCGGCGCAGTCAAGGAGACCGACTCCATCCGGGACGCCCGGGACAAGCGGGAGGCCGCCAAGGGACTGGCCGCCGAGACCGCCGAGGCCCTCGAGTTGGTGGAGGCCGCCGACGATCAGGTCTCGGCCGCCCTTCACGTACTGGACGACGCGGTGGCCCTCCAGGAGGCCAAGATCCTGGCGGCCCGCCAAGCCATCGAGGCCGCCGAGGCCGAGGCGACCCTCCGGTGGGTCCAGGCCGACGAGATCTCTGCCGAGGTGGCCGACCTGCGCCGGCGGATCCAGGAACTGGCCGTCGACGTCTACATCGGCCGGATCCGTCCCGGAAGCCTCCTGGAGTCCGAGGACCTCACGGCCGGGGTGCGTCGGGCCGCCATCCTCAACGCAGTCACCGGCGACCGGGGAGATCTGGTCGATCGCCTGCGGGCGCTGGAGTCCGACCTGGAGGACGTGGCCCTCTCAGCCGATGAGGCCATCACCGACGCTCAGGCCCGCCAGCGCGAGTTGGAGTCCTCCATCCGGGTGCTGGACCGCCGGATCGCCGCCAAGGAAGACGTCAAGGGCGAGCTGGAGGACCGGATCGGCGCCTACGAGGACGAGATCCGGAGTTTCGAGCGACAGGAATACCTGATGGCCATCCTCATCGACAACCTGATCGCCGAGGAGTTGCGGAAGTCGGCCCCCGACCTGACCAAGGAATCCGGTCAGGGGTTCATCATGCCCATGGAGGGGAAGCTGGGTTCCCGGTTCGGTCCCCGCAAGCACCCCATCTTCGGCACGATGCGCCAGCACAACGGGATCGACATCGGCTGCGTGCGGGGTCAACCCATCTGGGCGGCCAAGGCCGGCAAGGTCATCTTCGCCGGGTGGAAGAACGGCTACGGCAACGTGGTCCTGATCGAGCACGAGGGCCCGGTCATCACCCTGTACGCCCACCAGGAGAAGCTCCACGTGTCGACTGGGTACCGGATCGACAAGGGGGAGGTGCTGGGCAAGTGCGGATCGACCGGCTGGTCGACCGGGCCCCACCTCCACTTCGAGGTCCGCGCCGGCGGCGAGCCCAAGGACCCGTTGATCGTCCTGCCTGGCTGAAAACGGCGAGAGGGGCCCGCCCGGGCCCCTCCACGTACGATGTCGACTGACCGGGTCAGCCGACGAATGCCGACGCGAACACCAGCGACACGATCGTCATCACCTTGATGAGGATGTTCATCGCCGGACCCGAAGTGTCCTTGAAGGGATCGCCCACGGTGTCGCCGACCACGGCCGCCTTGTGGCAGTCCGAGCCCTTGCCACCGTGGTGACCCGCCTCGATGTACTTCTTGGCGTTGTCCCAGGCGCCGCCGGCGTTGGCCATGAAGATGGCGAGGCAGAAGCCGGTGACCAAGGCGCCGGCCAGGAAGCCTCCCAGCACGTCGACGCTGATGAATCCCAGAATCAGCGGAATGATCACCGCCAGGGAGCCCGGGATGATCATCTCCTTAAGCGAGGCCGTGGTGGAGATGGCCACGCAGCGGGCCGAATCCGGGTTCACGCCCTCAAGGCCCTCGCGCAGGCCCGGGATCTCGCGGAACTGTCGACGTACCTCCTCGATCATCTCCTGGGCGGCCCGGCCCACAGCGTCGATGGTGAGCGCAGCGAACAGGAACGGCAGCATTGCGCCAAGGAAGAGCCCGATGAAGACTTCGACCTCACCGACGTTCAGGGACAGCGAGCCGCCAGCCTTGATGACGGCGAACTCGAAGCTCTTGAACAGGGCAAGGGCGGTCAGGGCCGCAGAACCGACGGCGAAGCCCTTGGCGACGGCGGCCGTCGTGTTGCCGAGGGAGTCCAGGGCATCGGTGACCTCGCGCACGCTCGGGTCCAACTCGGCCATCTCGGCGATGCCGCCGGCGTTGTCGGCGATCGGCCCGTAGGCATCCACCGACACCACCATGCCGGTGGTGGCCAGCATGCCGATGGCGGCCACGGCGATGCCGTAGATGCCGCCATCCAGTGCCCCGATCGAATCGAAGGCCATCTCGCCACCCCAGTACGCGACGCCGACGCCGACTGCCAGAAGGGCAACCGAGGCGGCGACCGAGACCATTCCGGTGGAGACGCCGCCCAGGATCGTCGTGGCCGGACCGGTCTCGGTCTGGCCGGCGATCTTCTTGACGGGACCGAAGTGGTCCGAGGTGTAGAACTCGGCCGTCTTGCCAAGAGCCCAACCCACGATGAGGCCGCCGATCACGGCGACCGCGAGGCCCAGCGGGTTGTCGAAGGCGTCGTTGTCGCCGAACAGCCAGTAGGAGACCCCCACGGTGGCCGCAGCGGCCAGGACCATGGCGACGTTGGTGCCCATGTGGAGGGCCCGGGCCAGCGCCTTGGTGTCGGTGGACTCGGATCCCTTCACGAAGAAGGAACCCACGATCGAGGCCACCATCCCAGCCAGGGCGATGGCCATCGGGAACGACAGCAGGGAGATGTTCGTCATGGCTGAGGCTTGCTCGGCTCCCAGCCCCAGGGCGAACGCCACGAGCGAGATCGGGGCGATGATCGACCCGGCGTAGCTCTCGAACAGGTCCGCACCCATGCCGGCCACGTCACCGACGTTGTCGCCCACGTTGTCGGCGATGGTCGCGGGGTTGCGGGGGTCGTCCTCGGGAATCCCGGCCTCCACCTTGCCGACCAGGTCAGCGCCGACGTCGGCGGCCTTGGTGTAGATGCCGCCGCCTACACGGGAGAACAGGGCAATTGAGGATGCGCCGAGGCCGTATGCGGTGACGACCTCGAAGGCGTCGTCGACCTCGAGCACGAGAACGAAGACGATGTAGACGGCCATCAAGCCCAGAAGGGCCAGGCCGGCCACGGAGAAGCCCATGACGGCACCGCCACGGAATGCGACGGGCAGGGCCCGACCGGGACCGTGCTTGGCGGCTTCGGTGGTACGGGCGTTGGCCATGGTGGCCACCGTCATCCCTATGTAACCGGCGAGGGCCGAGAGGAAGGCGCCGATCACGTAGGTGACGGCAGCAGCGGGGGCGATTAGGGCGGCGATGAGGATCGCCATGGCGACCACGAAGACTGACACCCAGCTGTATTCCTTCTTGAGGAAGGTCTTCGCACCCTTCTGAATCTCGGTCATCAGAAAGACCATGCGGTCGTTGCCGGGGTCGGCGGCCTTCACGTTCTTGAAGAAGAATCCGGCGAGCAGCAGGCCGAGTACGGCCGACGCGGCTGCCAGATAGGGGATGGCGTCCAAGGAAGGATCTCCTGGTGAGTGGAACGGATCTCTACCCGCCCGTGTTCATCGGGGCGGGTGGGCACCCGGCGAACGCCCGGGAAGGCGGGATCGCAGCGAGGCCGCAGGCACTCTAGTGAGAACATCCCGATGGTCCGACGATTCGATGTCGGAATGTCATCGACCCGATGCTGGCGGTCGGTGGCTCGTTCGGCCAGCATGCACGGGTGGGTGACCGGGACGTCGATGACCTCAGGGGCGAGATGCTGGCCCGTCGGAAGGCCCTGGCCCCCGATGTGGTGGACCGGCACTCGGCGGCCGTCGCCCAACGCGTCCGGTGGCTTCCCGAGGTGTGCGCCCCCGGGGTAATCGGTGCCTATCTCGGGGTCCGCGGTGAGGTAGACCCCTCCTCCCTGCTCGACGACCCCGACCTGCAGGTCGCCCTTCCGGTCACCACCACCGGCGAGCCGCTCCGGTTCGTGGTGCCCA
>Ga0315334_10001199_pt1 | contig 15884 bp, 17 predicted proteins | sample M150034915metaG_FD_205555 | JGI IMG/M metagenome (GOLD analysis project Ga0315334, IMG submission 205555) | Ammonia-oxidizing marine archaeal communities from Monterey Bay, California, United States - M1 500m 34915 | ecosystem: Environmental > Aquatic > Marine > Intertidal zone | place: USA... | reverse complement strand
AGATCAACCGCAAGAGTGTGATTGTTCTGGCCGAGGACGGCCCCAAACAGTACAAGGTCTCGCCGGAGTTATTAAGGCCTCTGCGTGACGTGAAGTAGGTCAACTACGTCGTGGAATGAACGCTTACACCGCAACCGCACCACCGGCGCGGGGAATCTTGATGCGGATGGTGCTACATTGATTCGAGACTGACAGGGTGTCCGGCACAGGCGCTACGGCTGGCAGACGGACCGGAACGAATCCAGGTGCTTCCGGAGTTTTAGCCGCCCTTCGCGCTTCGCTCATCCAGCGCCGGACCATGTTGGCGTTGAGACCGTTATCCAGCGAAATCCGGGAAACAGACGCCCCGGGCTTCAGACATTCGGCGACGATACGAGCCTTCAGCTCTTTGGAGTAACGACGACGTTTTTGGTAGGGCTTGGTTACGCTTATGTTGGTCATGTTAAGTGTCCACTTAAAAATAAGTGGACACTATCCTGACGGCCGCAGCGCCTGGCTCAAGATGGGTTTACCGGACGGTTACTGCGGTAGAGCAGCCCGACGAGGTCTGATGTGGTGACATTACGTACATCTGGAGCGGCCAGCGATGGAGTTATCTGGCTGTGGTACTGGATCTGTACGCCCGGCGAGTTGTTGGTTGGGCCATGTCATCCAGTCCGGATGCGGACCTGGTTGTAAAAGCTCTGGATCACGCCTGGGAACAGCGTGGTCAGCCAGAGAAAGTTATGTTCCACTCGGATCAGGGAAGTCAGTATGCCAGTCGTAAGTTCCGTCAGAGGCTCTGGCGCTATCGAATGACACAAAGCATGAGCCGGCGCGGCAACTGCTGGGACAACGCCCCGATGGAAAGGCTGTTCCGGAGCCTGAAATCCGAATGGATACCGGCCCTGGGATATCGGAACTTGCCCGAGGCAAAAAAAGATGTAGGTGGCTATCTGATGGACTACTACAACCGGCAAAGGCCTCATACGTTCAACGGTGGCATTTCTCCCGTTGCAGCAGAGGAAAACCTTAAAATACTGTCCGGGATTAGTTGACCACTACAAGTGGACACTATCCTGACGTTGGCAGCGCCTGGCTCAAGATGGGATTACCGGACGCTTACCTTGAATTTAAAGGTCCCCCATCTTGTGCAGAGCCAACATGCATTCGAACTTCTCACCTGATCTAACCAAATCAAAGGTGTACCAAGCTTCCAGCTCTGGATGCCACCGCATCAATTGATATTTCATTCCAGTGTAAGCACCAAAAACGTTCTTGGCATTCACCCCGGCACAAGCTGTTTTTCCCAAGATCATTATTTCCCCAAAATGAGCGCTGTATGGATCTCTGAGAGACTCACTTAGCGCTTCGATAATAAGAGAGCGCTCATCATTCGTCGCATCTCTAATAGGCTTAGCTTCCTCAATAGGCTTGGCTTCTTCTGACGCTGGAGCAGCGAGAAAGTGCTCATCGACATTAACCTCTACGTCTTCCATCGCTCGCGCAAAACCAGCTACTGAAGCGTCAATTTCCTTCTGAGTCAAACCATTCTCGATCAACATATTTTCGAGGTCGGTAATGTTCTTTCGATTTTCAATAGATTCGGGAGTTACAGGTGTATGTTTGTTGGCATACGCTCCAACAACATATGCCTTGAGAGCTATATCTAGGCGATCTTCCGCATTAATTTTCTTTGATGCTTCCCTTGCAAGCGTGCTAGATATATTATAAATCTCACTTAACTCTACGTCAGAATTAAAGTTATCGGATACAAAAAAGTTCCAATTATCAAAGTAATCTTCAGATTCGTTTTTTTGATTGGGGGGTGCCCCATTTACTCCAGCATCGAAAGAGTCTGACCGTACTGCAACTAATTTACCATTAATTCGACAGTAATCTCGGCCGCGAGAGGACAGAGCATTATGAGCAGCGGATTTTATTTTTTCGTTGATATCAGAACCTATTACCTGACAAAGATAAAATATAGGCTTTTCTTTAAATTCCAAATCTAAAGACCTCTTGTCAAGATTACTTAACTCTCTCTCGTCCGGAACAATCCTTTTTTTGCCCAAAGCGTCGCACTTAAATACATTTCTCCGCTCTAAAATTTTTTGTATTGTTTTTTCAGTGTCATGCCCAATCGCAACATGGTTAAACGCACTGCATAGTTCAACATTTGAACGACTCCGCAGCGAAGATGCTCGCTCCGGTTCATCCATATTTTCCAAAACTAAAGATTGTATCGGACCGCATCCTGATACTATTAATGCAAAAAATACGAGTATGGCTCTTAACATGCAATCATCCTTGACGTAAGTGGTAGGTAGCACTATTCAAGCGTTCATCTTGGAATCTAACCACAACGATAGCTAAATTAAAGTTTTTTCGTCGTACCTATGACCCTCACTCCGTTTCAGGTCCACCCAGAGTTGGAAAAATCCGGCTCCAGTTGTTGTTTTCGTCGAGAAACCGCATGTTTCCTGGCGTAGTCCGAGGGCGTGGACCACTGCCAGGCGGAATGGGGTCTGACTTGATCATAGAACGTCCGCCACTAAGCATGATACCCCCGAGCCTCAAACGGAGCCCATTTGGTGGCCTTGATCGCCCAACCTGAATGTCCGCTTTGCGACCTTAACGTAACGCCGATTATGCGCAGCGGATTTTCATCTCGAACAGACGGCCACCACAGCCGGCAGCGGGATCAAAGGCACATCCGTGTGCCCGCTTCGTTATTTTTTCTTCCGAGGCGATTTACCCTTTTCCCTTACGATTTCCCGCGGGAGGATTTTAATAGTCGTCAGCCAATATGCTACTAAACAATCCAGCGGTCTCTGTGGCATCAGTGATGGCTTGTCGTACCTCAGACTTGGTCAGGTCAAGTACTCTAAGTTTATCCTTCACTTCTGCCACTGATTCAACGCGGCGGTATGCACCGGCGTGCCTCTCTGCATACATAGCTAGTCCTTGCAGTTTGGGCAAAGCATCGGCTAAGTGGAGTCCATGTGGGTCAACAATATCCGCGACGACTTGGCCATCTTGCTCGGCAAAGAAGATGAAATCAGGGCGCAGGATTTTGTATTGGCCAGCTTCCTGGTAGGCGATACCCAGCGACGACTGCCCTGGCTGCTGCGGATTGCGGTACCAGGATGTGAAGCCCGGCCTGGCCGATTCAGTCTCGACAACGGTACGCTCCCAGTCATTCATGTCAGCCGGGTACTTTCCTGCTTGATCGCATAGCAAGTGACTATCCCAGACCGGGAAGACTCTCACCTTGCCGTTTTCGTTCGCCTTGGTCGCCTCATAACGGGCCTCTGGCTTCAGCAACCCTGCGTCTTGCGGCTCCGTGCTCATTTCGATGATCTGCCGATAGGATTCCCTTCGATCATCGCTCAGGGCCTTGATCTGCTCCCGATACTTGGACAGCCAGGCCTTCGCCAGTTTGTCCGCCTCGGCATCGAAATAAGCTTGTGCCTCCATAACCAGGCCCAAGCCAGCAACGGTTACGCGAGCTTCAACGATGGCTTCCAGGAATGCTTCCGGGTCGTCATCCCGGTCGGCCTCCTGGCTGGCCAAATGGTCAACATACGAATGGGCAATCGCCGGGCTGAAAATGCGAGCTGCGCGCCGGTAGGCGTCGTCGATTACCGCCACGTCGGCATCTTCCCAGAACTGTTCCAGGCTGCGCCCCTGGCCCAGCATGTCCGCTTTCACTGTCTTGCCGTCCACAACCAACACGGACTGCCGCTTATCCTTGATCTTGGCTGCGTTGTCGGCCTGAAACTTATCCAGGGATGCGTGCATTTCGGCATGGGCCAGCCTGCCTGCACCAGGGAGGATATCGTCGGACGCCAACTCATGGGCCAGCGCAGTCAACCTGACAGCAGGCTTGGCACCACGCTGCGGGCGTGTCTGCGACGGCAACGCCTCGAATGCCTCCCACACGGCAGGCGAAACAGCGGGATTTGGCACCACTTCAATGTAGTCAATCAAGACTCGGCCTGGCGTTGCCGCCTCGCTGCCGGTCGTCAACTCATCAACAACCTGCTCTACAGCCTTGCGATTGAATTTTGGCAGTAAGCAGTCCACCGCATTCAAGCGGTCATTACCAGGGATACGGCGAGCCAGTGGCGAACGCACCAGACGGCCCAGCAACTGCGTAATGTGGGTCTTGTCCTTGGCTGCACGGAAAGAAACCATGACCTCAGCTCGCGGACAATCCCAGCCTGTGCTGATTGCATCCTTGGCAATCAGCACCCGCACCCAAGAAGACTCCTCGACTCGCTGAGGCTCGATGTAGGGCACGTCGCGGTTACCGAAGCGCTGCGTGGTGTGGTCCCCGAAAACGTGCGCCACGCTGGCAGATGGCAGCTCAGGGTAGCGCTCGAAAATGGTATCAAGCGCCCGCCCGATTTCATCAGGGTCAGGCGTGTTGGGAACCTGCAAAACCATCAACGGCACGACAACATGGGCTTCCTGCTGTTGCTTGGAGTAAGCTGCCCAGGCCGCGGTGGACTCTTTCAATTTGTCGGTTGCTCGACGTACCAGAACGGTATCGAAGTCACCGACATTGTCCGGTATATCCAGCAGGATGGTGTCTTTGATAAGGCCGGACTCTTGCACCTTGGAGGCATCAACTTCCACATTGGGCAGCTTGATGTGCTTGCCTGCTGACTCAATCGCCTTGTTGAATCGCTCCACAGTGGCCGAGATACCCCATACCGCTGGAATGCCGGGCACGCTGCCCACGCCATTGATAAGCCGCTGGACGATAGTGCTCTTGGCGTTCTGGCTAGCTGCCGTCTGTGTTCCCATGCCTCGGTGCGCCTCATCCAGCACGAGATACAGCGTCAAATCCGGGTCTTCAATCGTGTTCTGTATGGTGTCCCAAATGGTGTACGCACGGAGATCGGGGCGCATGTTGGGAAAAGTACCATCCACCTTGGCTGCCATTTCCTCGGGATCATGACCACGCACCAGCAGGCTGTTCTTGCTGAGCTTCTGAGTATTGAGAAAGTAGATTTTCCCGGCCTGGAACTTCGGCCTGTTGAAGGTGTTTTCTACCACCACCAGGTCGGTGTAGTTGATACGGTCACTGGCCTCGATGAAGCGAAAGCGCGTCTGCTCATTCAGCGATGGGTCATCGCTGAACCAGATTACTACTGCGCCAGGGTCGGCATCAAAGCTGAACTCATCGTCACCATGAAACAGCGCCTCGAACGTGGCAGCAGCCATTACCGTTTTACCCGCGCCAGTTACCGCTGTAAGCGAGAACGCAGTCCTGTCGGCCTCGCCATGCCAAAGGCGGCGAGCCTTGCCCAGGTTATTCAAGGAGTCGCGGACGGCGTCGCGTTGATAGTCTTTGAGCGTGAACTTCATCCGTTACTCTCCGTTGGTGAAGCTGAAGTTGGTGAGATATGACTCGTACAGGCGCACCGGCTCAACGTCATCGGGCAGCCGCTTGGCGATTGCCTGGAAGCGGCGGTCATCGTCGGTAACGATATAGGCAATGCGTAACCCATCCACCTGGGTCAGTGCCTCGATAAAGGGTGTAGCTGCATCCACGTTGTTTAACAGTGCATAGGCATCGGCCACAGCCCATCCATCGGCGGGAAGCTTCTCAATACGACGCCCACGCGCCCCAGCGCGCAACCACAGCAGCGGCGCAACTCGGCTAAACGCCAGGTTGTGGCTGACCGATAACGGGGTTTCATACGTCAAGGTGAAAAACTCGGCGTTCTCCTCGAAGCCATCCGACATAGGGAATTCATCAGTAAACTTGTAATCTCCCTTAATCGGCTCACCGTCCGGTATCTTCCCGGTGATAGCCGCAGCAACGCGGGGTTTGGTGATGTAGTCGCAGATGCCTAATTTTTCCCAGCCCGGATCGCCAGGCCTTAAGCCTTCTTTACGCAATGCTTTCTGCTCGTCAGCGGCAACCTCATTATTTGTTACTGAAATGCACTGGCGGCGCCCACCATCCTGCTTATTCAGGCGCATTACAGCGTGGGCCGTGGTACCTGAACCCGAAAAGAAGTCGAGAACTATGGCTTCGGATTTTTTGGCCACAAAGAAACGAAGTGCATCTTCGACAGCATAGAGCGATTTCGGAAAGGGAAATTTTCTATTCGGAATTAACGAGCGCAGCAATGTCGAGCCATACAAACCGGCGTCATGAGCGGGACTTGTCCAGACTGTTCGCGGCCTTGTTAATCGAACAGCCCCTTCCCTATGGCGAAGGATCAGCGCGCCTGACTCATCCTTCCCAAGAACATCAATCTCACCATTTTCAATGCGACGTTTTTCAGCCGCCCTAAGATAATTTACTGTAAATCGTGTCCCAGAGACATTAAGCCGAGCAGAGCCTTCTCGAAATGCAGCACGAACTGATACTGAGCCAAGTTGCCAAGTATTCTCAGAACCATCCGGACGAATAGGCCAAACGGCACTGACATCCGGGGATGGAGGTTTTACCTCTTCTCTGTCAGCGCCCAACGGAATTGTCTCGCCTACTGAGTGCAAAGAGCCATCGGATCTTACCCATATCGGATAAAACAAATTTGGTCGAGCTTCTCGTGAACTATTCGATCCAGTTCTCATGAGAGAAAACCATATCGGGGAAGTATTCTTTACAGGAACCTCTTCCCCCGACATAGGGGCCGCCAACACACTCGACGAGCCAAATTGGACGATATATAGATACTCTTCAGTTCGCGTAAACTCATCAGGCCTCGCCACGCCAGCGCGAGGATTGATAACAGCAGTCACCATCTGAATGCGCGCATCTGGAAAGGTTTGCTCTAACAACAAACCCAACCGCAAATATTCTTTTTCGTCAATCGCAACTATTAACACTGAATCCACCGGATTCAGCAGCTCTTTCGCCACTAATAAGCGGCGCTCCATCATGGCCAACCATTTGCTGTGACGATATTGATCATCGCTTTCAACATAGTCGTTGTTATACTTCCAGTCCTTCGCCCCGGTGTTGTAGGGTGGGTCTATATAGATCGCATCCACTTTGCCGCGATGGGTGTAGGTCAGTGCTTTCAGGGCATGGTAGTTTTCACCATTAATGACTGTATGGCATGGCTTGTCTCCCCCACGCTGTACCTTGCCCGTACTGACTAGCCCTGGATAGATGGTGTCGCGGAACTCGGCTACCACCACCAAGTCATCCAGCGCCACGGTTTGCGTTTCGCTCTCTTCGGCACCCAGTAACTCCAAAACAGCGAACTTCTTAGCTCTTTGGATGCTCTTCACCTGCCATAGCCGCTGATCGCCTTTCTTGGTGGAGCCACGCTCCGGCAATACGCGTACCTTGTCACCCTTCCGAATCGGTCGCAGCGGCAATTCTACCGCTTCAGGGCTATGACGCTCGAAGTTCAGCCCGAAGGGTAACCGTGACGACAGCATTCTGAACTCTCGATCCAGCTCGGCCCCTAACGCCGCGTCTTTGGCTTTTGCCTTGGCAATCAAATCGGTCAGTCGTGACACTAACGGCTCCTAATTCTTTTGGTTTTGCTATTAATTGGCCAAACTTGCTTATGTTTTCCACGGGTTGATTGCTGTTACACCCGCGGCCTAAAAAGTGCTGCTATCTCTTGTGGCTACTGAAAAGCCATTGATGACCGCAGTGGCAGCAACCACTAGCTTTGCTTTTAGACCTTGGAATAGATGTGAGTGGTTATATTCGAGCAGGGTCGTCCTCTAATTAACGAATGCGCTATGCCAAACCAAACCTACCAAACCATGGATATTTTCCCGCGCTTTACATAGCGTACCCTTCACGCTTAAGTGAAGTGTTCAACGTTGTCCGGCTGACGTGGAAGTGCAGGGCAACTTCTGTTTTGGTCACCATCGGATCGGACAGCATAGCCGCCGCTTTTTTCACATCTGAGCCGGTCATAACAGGCTTTCTTCCACCCATTCGCCCACGAGCTCGGGCAGCCTGTAATCCAGCCATCGTCCGCTCCCTAATCAGATCACGCTCAAACTCAGCCAGTGCCCCAAAAATGTGGAACACCAGGCGACCACCCGAGCTGGTTGTGTCGATTGATTCCGTTAGGGACTTAAAGCCGATTCCGCGATCCTGGAGATCCTGAACAATCTCCACCAAGTCCTTCAATGAACGAGCGAGGCGATCCAGCTTCCACACGACCAAGACATCGCCCGGCCGGAGCATACGGAGGCACTGCGACAATTCGGGTCGCTCACGTAGGGTTCCGGTAAATTTTTCCTGGAATACCTGTTCAGCCCCGACTTTCTCCAAGGCGTCCACTTGGAGTTCGGGATTTTGGTCGTTAGTGCTGACGCGCGCATAACCTATGATCATGAAAGGTACCTTTTCTGCTCATAGATTGTTGTACGTGATTGTTGAACATGAAACAAGCAAAATCGAGTATTTTTGAGGGTTAGCCTTAAGCGTCCAACAAACGACCGACTTTCTTCATCAGTGTACTTGGCTATGCTAGCAAGATGCTCCGGATGCCAACAGGCATGTACTGCTCGGAAATCCGGCAAATCCAGATACACCGGCAAGGTTTTGAACCACTCGATCATGCTGTGGTGCAGTTCGCCGCCCTCACCTACTTGCTCCAGAAAGGCTCTGTGCTGATTCAGGTTCTTTTCGACATGGGGGCGAAGGTATTCGCTAGGGTTTTGCGGATATTCCGTAGCCCAGGCTACTGCATTGAATTCGTGGTTGCCCATCACGGCCAGGGCCTGGTCCTTCTCAACCATGTTTTGGGCAATGGTGACGGTTTCTACCTGCTCCGGTCCGCGGTCTACAAAGTCCCCCAGGAAAATGACCTTGCGCTCGGGGTGCTGCCACACGCTGTTTTTTCTCGGTAATCCATCTTGGTGAGGAGGGCTTTGAGTTCAGTGGCGTGGCCGTGAATATCGCCGATCAGGTCGTACATCTTTCGTCCTTGTGTGCTAAATCTCTCTGCGCAGCCGGTCCGCCAAGTTCAGGAAAGTTAGGCTGCGTTGCATTCCGAGTATAAGCAATACTGCGTGAAGTTGGAGCGAAGTCCAACAAACGTAACTATTGTTTACATGTTGCAAAGTATTTTTCGCCGATCACGTTACCTTTCGGCTCGTCCAAGTATAGAACCTTGATCGCTCGCTATTCTTACGGGACCCTGCGACATTAAATGTCGCCTTTCTGCTCTAGAATTATCGGAGCTGAACTGAACAGGGAGAAAACGATGAATCGTGCCGAAAAAGAAATGCTCAAGAAGCGCACCGCAGAACGCGAGGGTCTATCTGAGGAGGAGTGCCAAAAGTTGGATGAGCTCAACAAGCTTGTCCACGATGTACACTACGAACTCTTCCCGGAAGAATACGATGCCATGATGGATTCCATTGCAGACGCCAATTACCGTCGCCGTGGTATTAATCCCATGAGTTTGGATTATACCGAGAAGGTAAACGCGCGCCGGAAAGAGCGCGGGGTACCACCGCTGGGAGCTAACGGATTGCCTACCGACGATTCCAGCTGGGACGTTGCACGGGAAGAAGCGCTGCGGAGAGTCAACGCTAAGGCGACATAATTTGTCGCCACTGCACTTTAAGCTTTCGCTCCGATACACAAGCCTGTGGAGCTCGCTATGCGCAAAGTCGCCGTTATTGGTTCTCGCCACTTTACTGACTACGACCGCTTGGAGCGTGTGCTTCAACCCTGGTTGCCCGCGCACATCATCTCTGGTGGCGCAAAAGGCGCGGATGCTCTGGCGGAGCAACTGGCCCGGGAACGCGAGCTGCCCATTACCGTGATTAAACCCGACTGGAAACAATACGGCCGTGGTGCCGGCCCGATTCGTAACCGCACCATCGTCGATACGGCGGATTTGGTGATCGCCTTCTGGGATGGCAAATCCCGGGGTACCGCGTCCGCCCTGAATTATGCACGGGCCAAAGGTAAAACGGTGATTGTTGAAGCCGTGGGGGAATGACTCATGCGCTACCGGTCCTTCGCGCCCGCTTCAGTCCCTGCTCTCTTCCCCTGAGCCCGCGCAGCTCAGGGGGGGGGGCACCAGACAGTGCACTCCACTTCCCTCAAGTTCCTAGTAGTGCGTTTACTTAGTTCCGCCGACGAACATCGCTAGTTCGAGCGCTCTGAGCCCGGAGACGCTATACCCCAGCTCTTGATTGATGTGCGAGTGCAACTCCAGGAATCGGGGATGATGCATTAGCTTCAGCAGTCTTTCCCGGTAAACGGTATAAGTTTTTACATTGTTGACCCGATTCGGGTGCGGCTCGGTGGCAGGATAAGCAAATCGAAAGATCTTTGAATCCCAGATTGGATACTGCTCGGGGTTGATAAAGTGAAGCAGTTTAGAAGCACCAACGATAGAGTTGTTGACACACTTCTTCACCACTTCAAGCTCGTTCGTGTTGAGGGCAACGTCGTCCTTCGCGGATTGCAGAATTAGGATGACCTCTTCCAGCTTTGCGCCATTCTTATTGAGGTGCACTATGGTTGGCATCCATCCGTAGACCATGTGTGCACCGACAACGACATCCTTCTCGGTCAGCTGAGGTATGTCGCGAAAATATTCGAGCATATGGGGGTAGCTTCTGATGTACGAAGCGTTCTCGACAGTAAGCTTCGCTATGTACTCGGGCTCAAGCACCCGCTCTAGATCATCCATTAATTCTCTCCTAGTCGATAAACTACTTCGGTGCGATCATGGAAGGCCTCAACCCGAGGCAAAGCCTCTTTCATGTGAGCGAACCGACGGCTGCCGCCCGGGAACATTTCAACTTACTTTTCATGGTACGGTTTGCAAGCGACAAAAAGTGTCGTAGCCAGATGATAGTGTTTGGTCACTGATCACCGAGTTCGAGAGTACACCACCATGCCCTACCCCATAGAAGAAAAGCTCGTCATCGCTGTAGCCTCCAGCGCCCTGTTTGACCTGTCTGAGTCCGACAGGGTGTTTCAGGAGCAGGGTGCCATTGCCTACCGGGACTACCAGGAAGAGCATCTGGAGGTCCCGCTGGACAAGGGGGTGGCGTTTCCGTTTGTTCGGCGGTTTCTGAACATCAACAAACGGTTTCCGGAGACCTCGCCGGTAGAAGTGGTGCTCTTGTCCCGCAACTCTTCAATTACTGGCAAACGGGTGTTCCGGTCGATTGAGCACCATGGGCTGGATATCTCTCGAGCGGCGTTTCTGGAGGGCAAATCGCCCTACCCCTACATTCCGGCGTTCAATGCGTCGCTGTTCCTGTCGTCCAATGAGCAGGATGTTCTAAAAGCCATCGACTACAAATACCCGGCAGGCACGGTGCTGCCGTCCCCTGTGGTGGATGACGAGGACGATTTCGAGCTGCGTATTGCTTTCGACTTCGATGGGGTGATTGCCGATGATGCGTCGGAGCGAGTTTACAAAGGTGGTGAGCTGGAAGCATTCCATGCCCACGAAACCTCCAAGGCCCGCATTCCCCACAGCCCTGGCCCACTGGCTAACCTATTCAGAAAGCTGTCACTGCTGCAGCAACTGGAAGATGAGGCCCAGAAAGCCGATCCGGACTACCAGCGCATCTTGCGCACCGCCATCGTCACCGCCCGCAGCGCCCCTGCCCACGAGCGTGTGATTACCACCCTGGAACACTGGGGCGTGGATGCCAATGAGGTGTTTTTCCTGGGCGGTATGAAGAAAGACCGCATTTTGAATGTGCTGAAGCCCCATATGTTCTTTGATGACCAGCGCAGCCATCTGCAGTCGGATGCGGGGAATGTTCCGATGGTACATATTCCGTTTGGGGTGGCGAATCATGCTCAAAGCGACACGAATAGTCGCTAACAAGACTTGGCCTGCCGCGTCCGCTTCAGCCCCTGCTTGAGCGTGTTTTCAATCTCATCCCGCAACCACGCCGGCTCCAGAATATCGCAATGCACCGCCTGAGCGGTGAGCCACCAGCGCAGGTCCTGGGTGTCGCCCACGGTGACGGCCATTTCGAAGGCCTTGTCATCAATCTCGGTGGTGATCTGATCAAATCCCAGTGGGGATTCGATCAGGTGGTTCAGCACCGGTTTGTCGCAGCGTAACTTCAGATACACCGGCTCATCGGATTTCAGGATGCCCATAGCGCCGGAGTGGATGTACAAATCCAGATCAAAATCTTCCGGGCGCTCGATGAGCTCTTCCACCACTTCACCTGCCGTCGCCCTGTGCAGCACCAGCTGGCGAACCCCTTCCCTGCCTTCGATGGTGCCGATCAGGTACACATTCGGGTCCCGGAAGATGAGCCCGAACGGATGCACCACAACCTCTTCAGGTTCGGGCCAGCTGCGGGCCTGGTAGGTGAGTTTGCACTGGTATTCCCGGAGCAAGGCTTCGGTGACCGCTTCCAGAACATCGGCATCAACGGGCGGGCGCGCACCTCCTAATCCCCGATTGATCACCCTGACCCGGTCTGGCCATTGGCCCAGGGGGTTCTTTTCACGCAACAGCGTGCGGTGGGCTTCATCGAAGTGAGGCTTTAAGTGGGACAGCGCCCTTGGGGGCAGCATTGGCGAGAGGTAGGCCTTCGCCAGCTCAAAGGTCAGGGCTGCTGGCAGATCCAGCGCCGGGATGATGTCCATGGTGGCATTGCGGTCGAACGACCAGCGGTAAGGCCGGGAGTTCTCATCAACCAACAGAGGGAAATCCGCACTCAGCTTTTCCAGGTCCCGCTGGATAGAACGCATGGTCACCGAGAATCCCTGCTCCTCCAAGCGACTCGCAAGCTCAGGTGTGGTGATCGACTTCGGGTAACGGGGCACCATCCGGAGCATGGTGAGATAGCGGACGGCGGTGTTGGACATAACTGGGTCCTTGTCTTTTCTCGAAGTCGACAGCTTAAGCGACACATTCTGACGCTATGTCATGCTAGACTCTTGTGCTGGCCAAGTAAAGCCGGTGGCCAATTCTGCCAACAACACAAGGAGCCCTGCCCTGAATAAACACAATTTTGCCTCCCTCCTGCTAGAACATGGGTTTACCCCAAAGACCTACGATTTCGACGCCACCATGCTGGGGTTCCAGCACGACATCTTTAATGCCCTTATCCACAACGACCCGGTGTTCAGCGAGCAATCGTTCATTCGGGAGCAGCCCGATTGCCCCGATGCCCTCTTGCGCTGCGAGCTCGTCTCCAAGTCAGATGATCTTTCCGCAGCCGTTCAGCATTTCTATGCCCGATGGTTTGAGGAGCTTCGCTATTCGAATTCTGTGCTGGAGTTGCTCAATTTGGAGATGCACGAAGATGCCGCCAGCATTCACGTGCTAACCATCAGCAAAGCCAATGCGATGACGTTTGTCTTTAACATCCAGCGAGGTGCGTGATGATCCTGATATTAGCTGCGTTGGGTGCGGTGCTCTGGGTTGTGGTGTCGATGCTGTGCATCAGCTATTTGGGGTTTTTCTACAGCTTCAACGCGCAGCTTTGCGGCAATTTTGGAGCCGCAAAGCGGTGGAAAAATTGTCCGGCAACAGCGTCTGGTTAGGCCTCAATCTGACCCGTGACAAAATGTCTTTCCACATTCACCAATGTTTTGTTCTTTTCCTCAAGATATTTCCGTCGTTTGACCATATCGTCGAAAAGAGAATACCTATCTGTCACCTGCCCCTGTGTATCGAGCCTCATAATTGATAGCCCAATAAGGTCAGAATCGTAATTCTCTGCGAAATCTTTGAGGCAATCAGAGACGATCTCTTCAGAATCATCAGCGAGATCTTTGGTTAGTGTGCGCACACATTTATGTATCCGTCCGAACGCCGACATATTTTCGCGTGTCAACAGTCTTAAATCGATTCTTTCGCCCATACCTTGGAGCTCTTGCAGAATCTTCTTGCTGAAACTTTTGTCCTTCGCCAACTCTTCCACAGATACGTAAGGAATCGCATTGTGACGACAAGCCTCTCTTGTATCTAACCAGCTTCCTCCTAAAGTGAAAGAATGAACCGGCAGACCACAGTGTTGCACGTGGTTCCGAATTTCATACAAAGCCCGGTACCCCAAAAACTCGGAGTAGACGGTTTTTCGTTCGTTGTGAAATGCATCCTTCTTTTCTGGCAGATCTGGAAAAATCGTAGATAAATGCTGTGGAGCGTGATCGACATAAGACCTACACATTGCCAGGAGGTTCATGACGGCAAGGTTTGCGGCCTGGATATGTTCAATAAAATCTGACCATGATCGTTCTGTGTACAGCAGGCCATTAATGGATGAATCATAAACCACCTGCTCGAACCCAAGGTAGTTCCTAACAAGCAGGTCATACTTTTCCTCAATCGCCAGAAGCTCAAATAGATTTTGGCGAGCCGTAGAGATCTCCTTGAAACGGGCCTCACTTATTTGTTTTTCTACTGTTGAAGCAAGAACTTCACGACGAAGGACATATTTCATAGCATCTAAAACCTAACGCCCTGGGTAAGCTGCCGTTACGGAGCGCAGCGTAGTACCGCGTACTGCTGCGCCTTGTTAAATGGCCCTAGGCACACGGTCCGATTGAGCCACTGTTTGATTGAGTTGCCGGAGTTTGTTGAGAGAGACTTGAAACTGGCCATTACTAGGTAGCCGTTTACCTTTGAATTGCTCCCAAACAAGGGCTCCTGGCCCGTTATAAATTTCCTCGAACGTACCGTCACGCAAGATTTTGATGATAATCGCGTGCTGCGGCTGACTGCGGAATGCAACAGAGTTGGATTGCGTAGCTTTGATCTCAACTTCCACGCCGGTTTCAGTGAGAGCGTCATAGCCTTTATTGGACGCTGTCTTCAACTCAAGATTGTATGCATCGGCCACGAGGCATTCACCCAAACTGCCAACCATATGACCATCCGGGGTAAAGTGCCTGCCCGGGAACATGGCCTCCAACTCATTTACCGTGGCATAGAGCTGAGTGACCAAGGCCCGGAATTTATCGTGATCGATCATAGACATTTAACGCCAATATTCAGCGGCGGCCTTTGCGTAGCGAAGCGGAGAAAAGGCCGTCCGGTGTAGGCCCGTCGGGCCGAAACGAACTGGAATGACTGGTTATATTTTACCGAGCCACATTCCGAACTATCCGATCTTGAGTGCCATCCTCATTTTCCCACCGTAGAGAAATGCTGTAGGCAGACTGCCGAACGCTCAACGGGATCTGAGCAAGAAGGTAAAAACTCTCACCTGAGGCCAATGATGGGAAAGGAGTCTTCTTCTCAAAATCTCCATGAACCAATGGATTGTGCTCATTATTCTCTTCGAGCCCAAAGTAGATATCCGTTGCGGTGGCTTGGCCCGTATTCGTGATAACAAATTTGTTGTTATTGCCCTGCAGCTCCATATGGCAACGGAGTTTCGCTTTCTGTGCCTGGCGCTCCTGCTCTTCCATTTCTGCAAGTTGCTTTCGGCTCAGCTCTGCGTGGACCCGCTCAAGCTCGATTAGCTGTGCATGGTTTCGCCTTGACCGAATGAGCGCAACAGCCGAAATAACCACGGCGACGACCGAAACCAGTAAGCTGATGATCTCGAAAGGACTCAAGCTATCTCCTCAAAATATAACGCCGCGCACAACGGCGGCCCGAAAGGGGCGTCCGGTGCTGCGACTTGTTAATCCTTATCCTACTTTCTACGTTTTTTGTCGTGGAGACGAGCCAATGCATGCACCACGTATGCCCCTACAGCGAATGCAGCTACAGCCGGTGCAACTACCACTATCAACGGCGGCGCGGCGAAAATAGCGAAGATCCCCGCTGGAGCAAGAAAATAGACAGAAATAGCAGTGATGCCTGCCGCCACCCTACTAGCCCGGATTTCTCATAGGTCCCCAGCAAGTCTCGCAGACTGTGCGGGTTACCGCCATTACCGCTCATTGGCGGCCGTGACTGATCAATAATCGATCAATTCCTGTTGTCCGGACACACGGCCCC
>Ga0315334_10001198_pt1 | contig 15891 bp, 21 predicted proteins | sample M150034915metaG_FD_205555 | JGI IMG/M metagenome (GOLD analysis project Ga0315334, IMG submission 205555) | Ammonia-oxidizing marine archaeal communities from Monterey Bay, California, United States - M1 500m 34915 | ecosystem: Environmental > Aquatic > Marine > Intertidal zone | place: USA... | reverse complement strand
CTGTGACTTCGAACTTGCTCAAGTTTTTCCTTCCAGTTTTCTGATTTGTAACTCATAGTGTTATTTATATATTCTCAATCCTTATTATTAGATCACCATCTCCTTTAAGCCATCTATAAGACTGCTTGGCCGATAATGGATACTGTTGACCTACTTCTAGGGCTACAGGTGATCTATCTTTATATTCCAACTTCCAATTATACCCACTTAATACATTAAACTTGTGGGGAGCTGAATCCCTTTCGTATATTAACTCATCTTGAGAAGTTTTAAAAGGAATTCTCCTAACAATATAATGTTGGGTAGTTCCGTGCTTCTCTAATAATTCGTCTCTGTATGGTTTACGAGTAATAGTTTCCATCGTGCTATGTCATCCATTATGTCTTTTCGTTGTTTACTGTTAAGTTCCTTTACCACAAATTCCTCATTATAAGGAAAACCTTTTAACGGATTTTGAAAAACTTGAGAGAAATTCTTCTTCAATCTTTTCTTTTGTTCGTGAAATGCTTTTTCTTGTTCTTTAACGAAACTGTCTACTCGTTGGCCGGGCGTATCTTCAGCATAGGATATTCTAACTTCATCAGTTCCTATTTCTAATACACCGTTATCGTGTTTGTTGCCTAATTTTGTCATTTGTTTTTAAACGCTGCTACAGCCATTTGTATGATTTTATCCTTAGTCTTACCCTTAAATTGAGGTGCATCTGAATCTAAAAAATCCTTGATATAATCATCCTGTGTTGCATTTTTACCTAAAGCCTCTGTTACTTTAAGTCCTAATTTCTTTTGATACTTATTGATCTGTTTTAATAGAGTCTTTTTTTCGTTCTTATTCTTTGTGTTAAGATACTTTTGCATGAGATCAATCATTGCATCAGAATCGATACCTTCTCTTAACCGTGGTTCTTTTCTATTAAAGTTTTGTGATACAATAGAAAGATTAGATTTATCGTTGTTCATAGGATTATTATCCTTGTGATGAACATCCTTTCCTTTAATGTCCTTTCTATTCTTTAATGATCTTCGAGCTTCATTCCGTTTAGCTCGTCTTGCAATCTGTTCTTTCTTACCATGGTAATTTGCGTATTCTCTTTTATAATCTCTTTCTTCTTCCCTATATCCCTTTTTTTTCAAGTCTTTCTTAAACTTTTCAAGTGATGGTTTGTTTTTGAATATTTCCATATCAAAGAAATCACTGCCATCTTTGTGTTTCTTTTTACCATCGTGGTAACTTACAGTATATTTTGCCTTACCTATACCATCTGTTTGACGAAAGGTTTTCTTACCTTCTTCAATTTCGTCACCAGCCTTAATTGCATATTTCCTTTGTAGAGTTTCCATTTCTTTCTTCTCTTTCTTAAAGGCAGGTGAACCGTATGGTAAATCCATAAGTTTGTTCATGTGTTGAAGTATTCGAACTCTGATCTTCTCGGGCATTTTAGAATGAAATTCACCTAAGAAGTCTTCTATTTGATAAGAATTTCCTCTTTTAGAAAGTTTAATACCAAATTCTTTTGCCATTTTTACTTTTTTCTGAAAACTAGCTTTCCGTAATTGAGCCAGCAACCTGTCGGCAACCATTTGATCTGCTGCAGATATAGTAGGAATAACTAAAGGTTTTTCTTCAAGTGATTCGCTGGTAGCCGATGCTTTTGCTCTGGCTTCCTTACGTCTAGCTTCTGCTTCTGATTTATTTTGTTGTTGAATTTGATCATTTGCAGCTTCTTTTTCATCACCTCTTTTTTGTGCATCATTTTCTCTCTCGTGACGGAGTTTTAATGCATCAACTTCTTTCTCATGTTTTGCTTTGAGATTTTCAACCTCACCTGATTGTTTTGCTTTAAGGTTTGCAGCTCCAACTGCGTCTTCATAGAGACGCCATTTCTCATGGTCTCTAAATGGTTTAGTATAGACAGGTTCCTCTATAGGAGTCTTATTTGGTATCTGTCTGCGAATGTATTCTAATTGATCCATAATACTATTTATGTATTCTTGCCGGCGTTTGCTTTCTTAAGTAGTTCAAACTCTTTCCATGCTACTGCTTCTTTATTGGAAGGAAACTTAGATGCCCATGTCATTACAGAACCAAAAAGTTTACTTGCTTTCTTCAAAAACGCTGCATAAGTATCATCATTTTTAACTTCAACAAAATCCTTACCAAACATACCTTTAAATGCTTTAACATTCTTTTGTGCATTTTCCCAATCAGCTTGAACAATCTTTTCGGGAAGTTTTCTTGCTCTTTCAGAATTTCTATCCTGTGCATTTGCAAGTGAAGTGTTTACATAGATCATCTTATATTCATATCCAAGTTTATCTAACATCTTCTTATACGTTTGAATCTTACTTCTCTTTGCACTGGTAGTGTCAAAGATTAAACCAAGTCTACCACCAATATAACCATCTAACTGTTTCCCAGTTATTTCTTTTGCTCTAGCCCGAATAGGGTCTCTGATAATTGCATCCATAGTTCTCAAATCTAAAGAATGTCCTGCTTTCTTTAATCCCCTCTCAAATGCAGCGTCAGTATTAACTAATCTAAGACCTAATGATTTTAAGTGAAGTGCCTTTACAATGGCTGATTTACCACTGCCGGGCCCACCCATAAGGAACACTGCCTTGAAGATACCTTGGTCATATACCCCTTCTGTTATGAGGTCTTCTACCATATAATGAGGTAAGTTACCTTCGTTAATTCCCATACCTTTTCTGACTGCCTTATATAACTTCTCAGCGTGCTTTGCACCTGATTTAGGGACTCCTTGTTTAAAGTTATCAAAGTCTCCGTCTTCTGCATACTGTCTCATCTTCGATGCACTCATACCTGATACATCATCTGCATCAGGATCACGTTCTCCAGCTGAAACTACTTCAATATTATCAAAGTTATAAAATCCATGTCTTGCTTTAACACTATTGTATTTCTTAATAAGAACATCAAATTCTCTAACTCTATCAGACCCAACTACCATTCTTATGTTCTTATATCCCTGTTCATATAACTCATGGACTATATTGAATATCGTTCTTGATGGTGAGTCCACCACATCAACTTTTCTACCAAAGAATAATCTTAAATATTTGATCTTATCTTTATGTGAAAGTGGATTTTTTCTTTTATCGTTTGAATGAGAAGTAAAAATTATAGGTTGAAACCCCTTACTCACTTTAATAAGTCGGTCTACTAACTTTGCGTGTCCTGTAGTAGGCGGATTGAACCGTCCAAAGGTGAAACAAGCACCCTTATCTTTTGCTTCAAATATGTTGTAAAATGTTTTCTTCATTAATCACAGTCCTCTTTCATTTCATCTGATGCCTTTGTTTCCCATATAGATGGTATGATTCCGTGTATGAATAATATAAAAGCGAATCTCCACGCACAATATAAGTGCTTTGTATAACTCATGTTGGTATCTTTTAAATGTTGAAACATTAGTCTATAGCCTCAAAACTATCCTTTTTTACTCCACAATCGGGACATTCCCAATCGTCGGGAAGGTCTTTAAAAAGAACTCCCTCTTCTTCTTCGTCATATTCATGCCCACATATAATACATTCATATATCATAGCTGCCTCATTAATAAATTGATCATAATTAATAATAGAATTCCTAAAAAAGCAAGAACCCACCCTATATGAAATTTATAATTTATTATCTTATTCCACACGGTTTAATAAAAGCTCTCCCCACATCCACACTGACCACTGACATCAGGATTTTTAATTTTAAATGACGATTGAAAACTTGATTCTTCAAAATCTATTTCCACGTTTTCTACGTAATTATAACTAACAGGGTCTACCACTAATCTAACTTCTTCTCCTATAACGTAATCATCCATCTTAATTTCATTGTCAGATTGAACTCCAAAGGTATATTGAAAGCCAGAACAACCACCACCTTGGACAGCCAATCTGACTACTTCTGATGAAGGTTTTATAAACTCTTCAAGTCTTTTTATTGCCTTGTCTGTTAACGTTATCATTTGTCCCAGCTTTTTGCAGCGTTAAAATTATTTGCACTAAACTCCATTCTGTCCACGAGTTTTACTGCTTTACCATCATTATCAATAGCAACATATCCTTCGGGACTAACTACTTCAAATCCCTTATCGGTTTTCTTAAAGGTTCCAATACTCTTTACTCGATTTAAGGCAGTGACAATAATCTGTTTTGCAGCCACCAACTTATCTTGAAATGTCGCAAGATTATTTATCATTTTATCTATTGATCTAAGTTCTCTCAACAGTTGTGTTTTTATTTCTTCTTTGGTTGCTCTAGTTTGTATTCTCTTAAGTTTTGCAATAACTTTCTCATCCCAATAAACTTCTGCGTGTTTCAAATAATCCTTTGCATTTGGATGAAATGATCCACCTCGTATTAAAGCATTAGTATACGTTTTATATGATGCTCCAGCAGCACCCTTATTATTGAATTCCTTTTGAACTGCATTAAATTTATCTAAATCTTTCTTCTTAATCCCGTGGAACGCTTTTCCAGCTGCAGTTAAAGCCCGAGTCAAAGCTAAGGTTTCTTTGGCTGTCATTGAACTATTTCCGTGGACATCTTTAAATGTTGCATCATCAACCCATACATCTGAACTGTGTCCTAGACCTTTAATGTTTGCACCAAATGATGCACCTAAATCTTCTAGTGATCCACCTGTATATGTGGTATGAAATACTATCCCCAGTTTTGCACTAGAAACCTTCTTGCCTAAGTCAGAATCAGCTTGAACTGCATATAGTATAGTATTAGGTTGAAAAGTGATATAATTTTCACCATCTATCTTTTTCGTTTTCTTATCGCTACTGGTAAACATAAGATCACCTTGTAGGATGTTTTTAAAAGATAGTTTTGAAAGATATTTGAATGATTCTAAGAATTTAGATTCAAGATCACCACTCAACTCTGTTGCATCTTTGATTTGTTGTTCTGATGAATAATATAGTGGTGTCTTATTGAATAAAGATTTCTTTGCAACAAAGAATTGATTAGTTTCGGGATGTTTACCCGCCCAAATAGCTGGAGCGCCATCCCATTTGACAGTCATATTGACTCTTGAGTTTGCTCTACCCTTCATCATATCTCTTAGACCTAATAAAAAGTAAAGAGATTGACGACCACCATCAATACCCTGATTGATAATTTCGTCTTCTAGATGTTCTAAATGTAGATTTTTATCTGCCATAATAGTAGAGTATACACCTTTTAATGTGCTTGTCTACTATTTATAAAGGAAGCTAGTCGTGTTCAGTGCCATCAAGACCCGCATCAATCTGTGCTTGAGCATGATCCCGATAAGCTGTTAGTTTTGTAACTTCTGCTTGAAGTGTAGGAATTTCGTCTGTGTCTGCTGAAGGTATTGCTGAGCCGGCATCGTCCCATGTTTTCCAATTATCAAACCAAATCTTTTCATTACCTGTAGATGATGTAGATGCAGATGGATTTGCAGTTCTCCATGCAGACCAGTATCCTACAGCACCGTCTGCTGTTATTGGGTATGCTGAACCAGTGAAAAACTCATTATTATTTCCACTTATCCAATCAATAGTTTTAGAACAACGGTTGATTAACGTGTTTAATGCTGTGATATCTTCTGAATATAAAGGCATAAGTATCTCCTATAGAGATATTTATGATTTCGAGAGCGGTGCCGAGTGCAATTTCTCGTCTATTTTCAATATTTTTTTTGAAATTTCTTTCTCTGAATCAGAATCTGACTCTTCTTTTGCAGCGCGTAAAGCCTTCTTAAGTAGGATTTTTCTTTCGATACTCCTTATAACTTCTTGAGACTTCAAGTTCTTGGTCATCACTCTACGCTACAAAATCCTCACCGACCTGCCATGCACATCCAGTTAGACCGCCTGCTTGTAATGCTTGTAAAGTTCTAAGAACTTCATCAACGTTACGACCAGTGTCTAATGCATTTATTGATGCGTGTTGTATAACACCATCGTCATCAACAATATAGGTTGCTCTATAGCAAACACCATTATCTTGATCAACGATTCCTAATTCGGAAGATAGACCTAATCCTGTATCTGCAACTAATGGATGTCTGATCTCTCTAATTAGAGCTAGAGAATTTCTCCATGCCTGTTTACAGAATTCATTATCTCCACTAAATCCAAATACATTGACTCCTTCATCCACTAATCTATCAAACTGAGCTATTTCAGTTGGACATATGAATGTAAAGTCTTTTGGATAGAAATAATAGACAGACCAATTTTCATTTTCACTGTCGTTAAAGACGCCTAGATTGTTATCTGCGTCTACCCCTTCGAGTTCGAAGTTGGGAAATTTTTCACCTACTGTTATCATAATATACCCCTGTTTATTATTTATTACATATTAGCTTGGCAAGTTGGGTAAGCGTCACTGCCAGTATATCGTTGAATTAGACTACCGTTAGTTCGACTTATTTTCTCACACCATTCTCTTTCCATGCCTGATTTATAATTATAGTTCCAAAGATGAACACTCTGTTTTTCAAACACCAATTCATCATCATTCATTAGATAATAAGTCATGTTATCCCTTTCGTTTATCCCTGTAGGCATTGCATAAAGATCATTAAAAACTTGATTGATTGTTGAAATATCTCTGCTTTGAACAACGTCAGAAACGTTATAATCAAAATAAGAATTCAAGGTATTTAAGAACCTCAACTCTGTATATGCTTGATTAACACATTCATTTGTTGCACGTTTTTCGTTTCCCCACGTCTCTCCATACTGAGCTAGGGTTAAATGACAGCTGTTATCATTGTCTTTTATAAATCTGATAAAGGTTCGACCTATACCATTATTATCCTCTATAGACATATGGACATAACGTCCAGTGACAACAGTGTCACCTAAACTCTCATAGTTTTCTGATATCGTTGTATCAGCATTTGCTTTGATATTTGCTAAAGTTATTGAAACTGGATCACCATTTCCATCTAGAAGTTGTCCTGACGAATTTGCAACTAAGTTGCTATAAGCATGACGCCTAGAGTATTGAAAATAGTTATCTAATTCCTCAGGAATAGTCTTCGATACTAAATGAAATGTTACCGTATCGAACGGCGTTCCGTTTAGTATCGTGTTAACCAATTCTGTTGATGGATAAGACAACATCTGTCTATCGTAAAATTCTTCTAATATACCCTCAATTTGATGAATGGTAATAAGAAAGTCTACAATAAACTCACCGATTTGTTGTTTATTTGCATCTAAACTTTGGATGAAATCATCGTAGAAATAATCAGGGAGAATTCCAAAGGTTCTTTCTAGATCATTTAAAACTTCTTGAACTCTATCTAATACTGCATCGGCAGTTTGTTCTGCAACTGAACCACAACTGTCTACAACTGCTATGGTATTATTTCCCAAAGAATCTAAAACAAACCCTGTAAACAAAGTTGTAAATGGTGTCACATTTGCGCGTTCCTCTACTGAGTTTACTTCTTTAGGGAAGTAGACCATAGTATATGCTTCAGTTACTGTTCCTCTGACGCTATCCTCAGCCCCTACAGGAACTTCGGCAATTCTAGGTCTATTGGCTGCACAAGCTTCTGAAAAGTTGTTTACCGCAGCAAACTCCGCAGGTAAAAAGTCGTATGTTTGACTTATAATATCTTCTGTTGCGCTGGGTTCACCCGAATCTTGTATAAAATTCCAGTTCATATCAACGTAAACATTAGCACCTGATATATAACCGTCAATGACGGCAGTAGGTAAGATTGTGGAAGACACATTCACCTGTGATGTCACTGGTGTTGGTGCCGTATTGGTGTTGCTTAGTTGTGGTATAACCACTTCAACGGAAGAATTTCCGCCTCCACACGATGCAAGAACCAGTGTGGATATTAATAATATAGTATATCTCATATCACTTCTCATAGTTAATATAGTAATATTATACACTATTAAGCCCCCAAGTGTCTAGGGGCTTTTGGCTAAATAAGGACTACAAGGATGGCTATGCAAATAATCCCGATTAAGGCGACTAAAGCAAGTTCTAATGCGTTTAAATCAGTGAACCACCATTCTAGGTCATACCATTTAAACAATAACCACCGTCTCAAACTGTTTCTGTGTTTGTTCATATTTTAAAATCTTGATATTTCTCAGCTCGATCCATCAATGGAACATCGTCTGCTTGTTCTATTGCTGATTCTATCAGTTCTTCTTGTGCTTCCTGTTCACAATCGTATAATTTCATGCGACTTCTGTCGACTCCAATTACAAATCGTTTAAAGATCGTTGGATCATTATATCGATTCTTTAATTGTTTAATCACCAACTGATCTAACTCTTCTAATTCATCGGATGTTATCAATGCAAACATAAAGTCAGCAGTTGCTGGTAATCCAAATGATTCAGATGTATCTGTTAAACCAATATCAGTAGACGCATATCCAGCTCTCGTGGTTTGAGTTGCACTTATAATTGGAACATTATATTCCACCGCAAGACCTCTCAATTCTTCTGCAATACTCTTAACTAATGTATATGAGTTTGCACCAGCGCCTGGCCGAATTCTATTTGATGCACAAATGTTTAAATAATCAATGAAGATTACGTCGGGTTGAAAATCTTTTTTAACATCTAACTCTTGTAATAAATGTCTAAAGTGCCCCGCGTGTGCAGCTGCTGTTGGATATTCTTTAACGACTAATTTGCCCTTAGTCTTATCCTTAATTCTGTCAATTCTTTTACTATACATTTTCTTAGAAAGATCAGGCAGTTCTTTCATTGGAACGTTGAGAATATTTGCATCAATTCTTTCAGCAATTTTTTCTTCAGCCATTTCCAACGTAATATAAAGAACATTTTTACCCATCATCAAATGACTTGACGCCATATGACACATGAATAATGATTTACCTACACCTGTTCCAGCAAGACAAATGTTTAACGTCTTATTAGGCAATCCACCTTTCGTAATCTTATTAAAGTATTCTAGATCAAAAGGTATTTTTGTCTCTGTTGTAGTATAAAATTCATATCGTTCATCTGCGTCTTCTAATACATCATGTCCGATATGTGTATCAAAAGACACGGAAAGCGCATCCTTTAGAAGCTCTGGTATTTCACCTGTAGACCTTTTTGATTTCTTGTCAATGACCTCGATACTGTCCATGACTGCAATATAGATTGCTCTATCTTTGCACCACTTTTCAGTTTCGTCAACCAACCAGTCTTGTGGAGTTACGTCTAGCAGAGATTTACCAATCTCATCAACAATAGCTTTTGATGTCTTAACAACTACTTCATTAAGTGAAGTATTATTGTCAAGATTTATGAGAAGTGCTTCTATTGTTGGTGTCTTAGTATATTTCTGAAAGTATTCCTGTATCTCATTGTATACAGTTTTTTCGTCACTCTCGGTGAAATACTCAGGCTTCAAGAAAGGAATTACCTTCCGTGAAAACTCTTCACTCTGAATCAGATTCTTGAGTATCGTCTGTTCTATTCTTGCTTCCATATTTAAAATATTCTTTCACTACGTCTTCGAGTTTTTCCATCACATCAGTTGTGAAGTATTTCTCGGGATTGTTATTAATTGTCTTACCAAATTCTGTTTTACCATTTGGAAGTTCTATTCTTGTTGAGGACTTCTTAAAGATACCCGCTGCAAGAGCAAGGTCTAATAGACCATAATATCTATCAAGTCCTTTATCATAAGATAATCTTACATCGACTACTCTATTCTCAACCGTCAATCTTGATTTTGCATTTTTGCAATGTATAATCTGTCCTACAACTTCTGTTCCCTCTTTTTCTTTTCTTCTAGAAAGAAATATTATTGAAGAAGCTGCATACTTGAGTCCACTTCCACCACCCATTTCTTTCTGAGGAAACATAGAACCTATCACATCATATGTGTGATTAGTTACAATCATCGGAACCTGAGCACGTCCAAGTTTAAGAGTTAACACCCTAAATGAACCCTTAACTATTTGGGCTCGGGTCATATCTCTTGTTTCTTTTCCCGCTGCAGTATCCTCAATCTCTTTGGTTGTTGATAACATACCAAGTGAATCCAATACAAATAACATTGGCGGTCTCTCTTTTTCGGGAGTCTCCAAGTATTTGTCAAGAATATTTAAAGATTGATTTCTGAACTCTTGCACTGTGATCACTGGAACGATTACAATTCGATTGGAGTCAATACCCCTATCTTCAATCATTTCCTGTGTAAGTGCTGATTCAGACTCGAAATAAATCACTGCAGCTTTAGGATGATCGTCTAAAAATTGTTTGACCACTCCTAATGCAAAGAATGTTTTGCCTGTTGCAGATTCCCCTGCGAGTGCTGTGATTTTGTTTTGTGCTAGTCCACCGTATAGTGAACCACTTAGGAGTGCATTGAAAATGTATGATCCTGTATCAATAAATGAATCTACATCCCCTGCTGTCACCCCTTCGGAAACGAGGTTTGCATATTCGTTTCCACTTGCCTTAACAAGGTCTTTTATAAATGACATATAACACCTCTCATAATGTATACTACATTATACTACGTAATGCGGGATTTGAAAAGGTGGTTTTTAGTCAGTTCCTTCTTTTTTAAAACCATTTTTTATGTCTGCTAAAGTATTGTCGTATCTCACGTGTTCATGCATCATAGTTTTTAACTGTTTCATTTCAGCTTCTATATGAACTATAAAACCGAATATAACAGCAATCATAAAAATATAAAAAATGTCAAGAATTTCAATACTCACAATACCACTTCACCTCTCTTAATCAAAATTTCACGATTTTTTAAATGACCCTTTTTGATATCATCCTTGCTTTGGCCATGATAAGGAACTGCATGATTTGCTTCGATCGCCATATCATTCCAACATTCTGTCTTATCAGGATCGTATAAATTCCCTAAAATCCTACCAAATTTTCCCTTTGAAGCACTTTCAACCAAAATATGTGGATATTTCTCTACCCAGTCTACTAAAAATTGTTTCGCTGCTTTACCAAATATCTTTTCTACTTTATCTCTTGTGCGACTCTCAGGTGTATCTATACCTACGAGCCTAACTCGTCCTTTTTGAAAGAAGTTGAAACCTAAGTCTAACATTACATCTATAGTGTCGCCGTCGACTACTCTCAATACTTTCGCTTTGTATATAAATGGATTCATAACTAATTACTATTTAGGGAATTTTTGGATTGGCTATCCAAAAAACGAATCTAGACTGGCAACTGGTTCAACATTCCAATCAATTAAACTGATAACAGCCTTCAATGGTTCGATGAATGCCTTATCAAATTGCATATCATAATCTACAAATCTGTGTAAATCCAATTCTCTTGGTAAGACATTCAAAAATGAAATCACATTTTCATTGATAGGATTTGGAACTGTAAGATAAGAGAAATGAACCTTTTCACCCTCTTTAACCAACTCATATCTTTTATCAATATTCTTCTTTTTAAGATGATGATTATACAACAATGAACCCCTTACATGAATCGGAGTTCCTTTAGAATAAATGTGTGTTGCATCACTATACTGTCTTAGATTCTTACATCCTCTAGGAAAGGCTACTTCTTCTGGCGGAAGGTTTCTGAATTCCTTTCGTGAAGCTTCTACGAATTCCCATAAGTCTTGTTCGGTATCATTCATGACTACTTGAAACGCCTCAGTTAGTTTTGTTCTAACCCACTGTGGTGTAGAACTCTTTGCCGTTTCAATACCCATCATTTTGAGTTTGGGTTCTGCCAGTCTAACCCCTTCGTTATCATGAACATTTAAAATGTATCGTTTCTTTGCAGTCCATATACCACGATCTGCAATAATTTCTCTACCCATTTGCATTCTATCTTGAAATGCGTTGGTGTATTCTGCAAGTTCTTTAAATCCGTCTGCAAGAACACCCTCAATCTTGTCTTCTGAAATCGTATTAATAAAGTCAATAATCTTGTTCTTTGGTGTATCTTCGGGAAAGACTTGTTTAACTAAATCATCTAGTGTGATATACAATGAATCAGTATCCATTGCAATTACATAATCTTTATCCTCAGTTTGAAGAATCTGATTAAGATATTTGTTAATGGTTTTTTCTGCCCATTGAATGACTAATTGTCCGCTAGTAGTAATGGCTTCAGCGAGATCAGTTGAGTAAAATGCAAAGTATTGATTAGCCAATGCTCCGTAGGCTGAATTCAAAGCAATCTTTCTCACCATCTGATTATTGTTTGCACGTTTAATTAACGTATCAAGTTCTGCCCTTCTTTCCTTATCTGCTCTCTGATATTCAACCTGATACTCAATCATCTTTTTCTTCCACGTTCTACGTTCGTCATAGAATTTTTCCATGAGTTCGGGAAGGAATCCTTGTTTATCTTTTCTAAATGTAGCTCCGTTAGGTGTAACCGTGGTATTCTTAAGTTCTGATAAATCACAATCTTTATTCAGTAAAGTCTTAACACTAACATCCAACTTGTCAGCCTTTATCATCTTCTCAGGTGAAATATTATACTGCATAATCAAATGTGGATATAGACTATTCAAGTCAAACGATACCACCCAATCGTGTTTACCAACCAACGGTTCTTTAACATATGCACCAACAATACGATTCATCTTATCGACTTTAAGTTTCTGTGGTGGTGTTTGTATATTCTGTTCTTTTAAGAAATTGTAAATAATGGTTTCCCAATACTTAACCATCCCAAACGTATCATTATAATTACAACGTGCGGTATATGACATGGCCTCGACCAGTTCAATCAACCCAAGTTTCTCTTCTAACTCTTCAATTAGAACTGCATCTTGAACATTATACTCAAGAAACTTTCGATAATCTTGTCGATAAAGCGTATGGAGATTTCCATATTCAGAATAATCTAACTTACCTTTACCCAACTCTACATTTGCAATATGATCTAATCGATATGATTCCTGATTAACAAATGTATGTTTACGATACAATTCAAGATAATCAAGAACGTTTATTCCATATAAATTGAAGATTTGGTTCTTTTGATAACCCTGAGCTACAAATTCTCTAACATCACTCATACCCCATGGCGAAAGTTTCTTATGTTGGTCATCACCAAGAATCTTATCAATACGATTACAAAGATAAGTTATGTCAAATGAATTAACATTCCATCCTGTAATAATATCAAATGACTGGTCTCTCCAATATTTGATAAACTTTCTAAGTAAGTCTGATTCATTCTCACAGTTAATATAATTTACAGCTAAGTTATCCCACTCATAATCGATACCAAAAACTACAGGTTTCTGTCCAAATGGTTTGATGGTTAGTGCATTTACCTTTTCAAGAGCTTCCATTGGATCAGGAAATCCGTCCTCACATTCACACTCAATATCAAGTGAGGCTATTCTTATAAGGTCTAAGTTGACTTTAATGTCTTGGAATTTGTCTGCAATATAGGTGTAGACATACCTGTCGTATCCATGAATTTCAAATCCTTGAACACCGTTATACTTCTCTCGGAATTTCCTAGCACCACCCATAGAGTTAAGATTAACTGCTTCAAGAGGCCTACCATCTAATGACTTAAATGGAGTTGTTCCTCTCTTGGATGGAACGTAGTGGTTAGGACGATAGGCAACAGACAACTTTTGTTGTTCGTTTCCTTTATATCCTTTAACTAGAATCTTGTCGCGGGTGCGACAGACATTTGTATAAAAATCCATATAGCTATTATACTACAAGGATGTTGTTTCGTCTAGTTGTTCTTCTACTAAAGTTTCTTTCTCACCGAAATCAAAGTATTGGCCTAAGACTATAAGTTTGTCTTCGGCTTCTGCTATTTTTTCGACTTGAGTGTCGATTGACATTAAAATTTCGGGATGTTCTCCAATTCCTGCTGAATTGGTTAAGTAAATCTCGATGTTTGCTTGGGCTTCTGCTATTGCACCTTCGTATTTTAAACGTAGTGCTTTTACGATCACTTCTCTCATTATTTTCCTCTTTGTGTTTTATTTCCTGTGGCCACTTTAAAGTTGGTTTCCAACTGTGGCTTTGCGTCGAATACCGACATTACTGACCACCGCCATACTTGAAAACTGTATTCCTTTGCATATGGTATCCACGGTGCAAGGTTTACTTCAAAGTTTCCATCTTCTACGGATGTAATCAAAACCTGTGCGTCTGTTATCTTATATGATAATAGACCACTACTTACGAATCCTATTAATACTTCACCTGTATTAAGACGGATACATTTAACTTTTTGGGACATTTAATACCATTGTTTGTAAGTTTCTACTCCTAACTCCTACCTGATTAAACCAGCGAGAGTCTTCCATTTGAATTGCCATTTGAGTCCAATCGTGTTCTCGACAAGCACTTAACATATTTTTAAATTTTGCAAGTCGAGGAGCTCCAAGATTAAAACACATATCAACTAAAACGTGTTGTATGGGTTCGGGTAAATCATGAAAATCTTCTTGACTGCCAAAGACTTTAATAGTTTCATCCACGTGTTTATAAAAATCTGCATCAAAATAACCATCAACTATATCTTGATCTATTGATGTTCCTACAGCTTGACCAAATTCATCATCAGCTTCCGTGATCAAATGACCTACTCCTAATGTTTTATACCCTAGAGAATCTTCATAAATTTCTAGGACTTCGCCCTCATGTTGCTTTATCTGCTGTTGCAGTTTCTGCTTGTTCATTCTTTACCTGTTCTTCAATTAATTCCACTAATATATCACCCATAAGGTCATTTAGCTCCTTATTATTTAGGAGTTCATCTATGTTATCCTCATGCTCTATTGTTCCTTCGGGAAGTCTTCTAATCGTTCTTTGAAAATTTAACTCAGGTTTTCCATCCATAAATTGGACATCACCATATTGATAAACCAACCCTTTCCATGGATCGTTTTGTAATTCTATACCAGCTGTGTCCTCATTAGGATTTTCCACAACGATGTATATTCCGTCACTGAATAATTTTGCCATATATCTCTTCCGTTATCTGAATTTGCTGTTCAATCGTATTATTAGTTCTTGGTTGTAAAGAGCCCATCAAATTCATATTAGTCATAATATTATTTATCTGACTTCTACGCCCCTTTAGCCAAACTTCTGATTGAGTATCACCCCTTATAACGTGTCTGTTGTTTTCAGCTTCTATATCCACATTAAGGACATATACCAATGCTTCATGATTGTCTAATAACCATTCAATATGATCTGCTTTAAAGTATCTGTCACCTTCTATAAGTGTGTGTTTATACCCTATCGATACTCCGTTACAAAACTCAGGAAAGAATGGAATAGATGCATATGATAGGCGATCAGTTCCACCATGTGGTTCACCTTTATAATATTGACCAAGAACTAGAATGTCTCCATGTTCTTGACATTTAAATAAAGGCATCGGTTCAATAAAAGTTGGTTCATCTAAACGTTCAATCAACTTCTTCATGATCGTGGTCTTACCACTTGCGGGAACACCGCCTATCAATATAATCATTTATACACCGTTTAAGCGGTAATCCTCTTCAATACTTGCTTTAGCTTCTAATAAAAATTCATCTAAATTATTAACTTCCATAGGTTTACCACCAGCAACTGGCCAAATATATTTTACAAGACCTGATTCAGTTTTGTTTCCATCTTTATTGATAGACTCGTCTTGAGGTATGAATCCGCCCCAAGGAAATATCTCATCAAACTTCCACTCAAGAAATTTTGTTAAATCAGAAGTGTCTAAAGTATTAGAAAATCTGAGTTCACACTCTTGGATGAACCCCTTATAATGTTCATAACACGTTCTTCTATCTGATTCTAATGTTGTTGAACTTGGATTTTGAACATAACCGAAAAGAAAAACTGGTTTCTGATATTTTCTGTAATACTTTAAGCCGTCCCACAAAATTCTGTGGGGATTTGGATTTCCAT
>Ga0315334_10001197_pt1 | contig 15894 bp, 12 predicted proteins | sample M150034915metaG_FD_205555 | JGI IMG/M metagenome (GOLD analysis project Ga0315334, IMG submission 205555) | Ammonia-oxidizing marine archaeal communities from Monterey Bay, California, United States - M1 500m 34915 | ecosystem: Environmental > Aquatic > Marine > Intertidal zone | place: USA... | reverse complement strand
AAGAATTTCGTCGAATCAGTCTTAGAAACTCGGTTGGCACGTCGTCCCGCTTACTTGCGGGGACACGAGTGTGTTCGATGACCTCAAACTCCGATAGGTCAATCGCCAATTTTGTGTCACCTTCTACTGTCGACCAGACCCTAGTCAGGCATAATTCGCTGCAATGGGGCAACATTTGACGATAAATTTCCGCCCCACCTACCACAAAACAGTGGTCTTGTCCCGCCATCTGGAGCGCTTTTTCAGGGCTTGAGGCACGCTCGACACCCTCGGCGGACCAAGTTGTGTTCCTGGTGACCACCACGGTTCGCCTGCCGGGAAGGGGGCGGCCGATGGAATCGTAGGTGCGTCGACCCATGATGAGCACCCCTCCCATTGTGATCTGCTTGAATCGTTGTAGGTCGCTCCTGAGTCGCCAGGGCATGCCACCATTTAGCCCAATTACCCCGGTCGGCGTCATTGCCACCACGGCGGTTACCCGAGATTCGCGTTTGGTTTGCGGTGCGGTCTCAGTCAAACGGCCACCGGAGCCTTGATTCGAGGGTGAGGGTCGTAGTCAGTCAGCGTGAAATCATCAAATGCAAAGCCATTAAGTGAATCTGGCCGAGCATTGATCTGCATGTTGGGCAGCGGTCGAGGGTGTCGCGAGAGTTGCTCACGAGCTTGGTCGAAATGGTTGCGGTACAAGTGTACATCACCCAGAGTGTGAACAAACTCGCCCGGTTTCAGTCCAGTTACCTTCGCCATCATCATCGTTAGCAGTGCGTAGCTGGCAATGTTGAATGGCACGCCGAGAAATAAGTCGGCGCTGCGTTGGTAAAGTTGACAGGAAAGCCGGTCCCCGGCGACGTAGAACTGGAACAGCAGGTGGCATGGTGGAAGTGCCATGTCCGCGACATCTGCGACATTCCAAGCAGACACGATTAAACGTCTGGATTGTGGATTCGTGCGGATTTCCTTTTCTACCTCGGCGATCTGGTCGATTGCTGCACCATCGGGAGTTTGCCAGGAACGCCATTGGTGCCCGTAAACCGGCCCAAGTTCTCCGTTTTCGTCGGCCCACTCGTCCCAGATTGTGACACCATTATTGGTCAGCCATTTGATATTGGTGTCCCCTTTGAGGAACCACAATAATTCGTAGATAACCGACCTAAGATGGACTTTCTTGGTCGTGAGCAGTGGAAAGCCTTGCGAAAGATCGAATCGCATTTGCCGACCGAAAAGTCCTCGAGTCCCCACGCCGGTTCGGTCATCCCTATCGAGACCATGGCTGAGAACTTCGTCGAGCAATTGAATATAGTTGCGCATGAATCACACCAGATGCGGTTGTCCACATTCGAGGACTAGGTTTGGCGACACCAGTCGATGGTCCAGTGTCGGTCGCTGGTCATTTGAACGTGATCTTCCGGGATGCCAAGGCCCCTCGCAATGTTCCTGATTTCATTCAGCGTGAGGGCGGCGTGCAAGGACTGACGGAAAAGTTGTTGGCCATTCTCGCTTTCCTCGGGGCAATAGGCGGCAACCTGAGCTTCGATCTCCTCTTGGTTTTCTGGGCGAGCTAGATCCCGGATGAAGATTCGGCCACCTTTGCGTGTCAGTCGCACTGCGACCTCCAACCCTTTCTGAGGTTGGTCGAGGTGATGCAGCAAACTGTTGCTGATCACGGTATCTGCCATCCCATCCTCATACATTTCCATGCATTCGACCTGGACGTGATTTAGCGAGATTTGTCCAAGGCAGCCCGCAATATCGATTTCCCGTTTTGCGATTTCAAGCATTTCCACCTCGCCATCGGTGGCGATGACCTCGTATTGCGTGGAGCGTTGGCAGAGTTCGATCGGGATCCCTGCTGGACCGCAGCCGAGGTCTACCACCAACGGTCCGGTTGGTCCCGTGAGTAATTCATCGACAAACTGTCGGTTGACACCGGAGTGATCCATCGCGTGATATTCCGCGGCTTCCTCGCTGGGGCTGAAAATATCGGGTTCGGGTGTCCTATCCATTTGTCCTGCCAGATGATCAAGGGATCAGGCTGCTGAGAGCCATGTTGCCAACTGATTTGCGGGTGCTTGCGGGAGGCGGCGAGTATTTTGTCCTCGGGAAACCGATTGCCGTCCCGTTCTGAATGACCGTGTAACCGTTACGGAACTGCCAAAAGCATGCACAGATTGGAATCGGTGGCTAGTACCGTATCGCCAGCAAATGCCACAACTCGAAGGATGAACGATATTTGTCTATTTCAAAAACACCGATTTGCGATGTGCTATTCGTTCCACACTTCGATTAGAATTCGGATCCCATCCCTGCGATCGCGCCCGACCCGGGACGCTGCGATTGTTGATTTACCCCACTGTCCCGATTCCCAATGGATTTCAAAGTCATGCGTTTTGCCCGTGCCGCTTTGTTCGCTTCTGCTCTGCTTGGATTTATCGTTGTTGCTGGCTGGAAACTTGTCGAGCCAACCGGCGAGCAGATGAGGGCATTCGCCAATTCATTTATTTCCACACTGAGTGATGAACAAAAGTCTGTTGCTCTGATGCCCTACGATTCTCCCCAACGAGTTGATTGGCATTTTATCCCCAAGAAGACCCGGAAAGGTCTGGTGATCAGCGACATGAATGCCGCGCAACGGACTGCTGCGTTGCGGATGGTGCGAGCAGCATTGAGCGAGGCTGGTTACGACAAGGCGAACAAAATCATGCTACTTGAGGGCGTGCTGCGAGAGTTGGAGGGTGAAAAGAGTAACTGGGCCCGTGACCCTCAAAAGTATTACGTGACCATCTTTGGAACGCCGAGCAATACCAAGGCTTGGGGTTTAAGTTTCGAGGGGCATCACTTGTCACTGAACTTTGTTTGTCGTGACGGGCGAATTGTCGATAGCACACCGCAGTTCTTTGCTGCGAATCCGGGCACGATCATGAATGATGTCTCGGGCCCATTGGGCAAGGGGACGCGCGTACTGCGGAAAGAAGAGGATCTGGCGTTCCAGCTCGTGAATTCCTTGAATGAAACGCAAAGTAAGCAGGCGATCATTGCCTCACGAGCCTTAAAAGAAATTCGTTTCGCTGGAGAGGCTCAGGCGATTGTTGGTGAGCCCGAGGGAATTGCTCAAGCCAACTTAAATGCCGAACAAAAGGCATTGTTGAAAGAATTGGTTGACATCTACGTTAACGCTGTTGCCAATGGCGTTGCCAAGCAGCGGAGTGATTTGATTGAGAAAGATGGCTGGGGTGATGTGCATTTTGCGTGGGCCGGGGCGACGAAACCAGGAATCGGGCATTACTACCGTATCAGAGGAGCCAGGTTCCTGATTGAGTTTACAAACACTCAGGCTGATGCTGCTGGAAATCCGGCGAACCACATCCACTGTGTTTGGAGAGATCTGAGCGGCGACTTTCACTTGCCAAACAAGTAACAGCACGCGACTCAAAACTGAGGAACCCTCGCGAGGGTGTGACGGCTAGTTGTAACCAGGCATCGCTTGGTTGCGGGAGGCATGTCGATCCGCGTGCTCTCCATTTTTTGTCATGAAAGTGTGCCAATTTTCCCGAGCCGAAACCTAATGGATGACTTTGTCTCAAGGGGTTGATTCGCTGCCAACACGGTTTGCTTCTTTTACCTTTCAAGTTCGATTGCAGTGTCGGGAACCGTTTTTTTGGTCTTGATCTCTGATGATCGGCGGAAGTTCGGAGATTCGGGGTTGCTGATGCCAACCGGGGTCTGTGCGACTTTCTAGACTTCCGAAGACAGGAAAATATTCATTATTCGATGGCAGGTAAATCAGTGATTGCTCTGGTCAAACATCTTCACAAACGTTGGGAGAATTGGTGTGGCGATCATGAAATGGAATTAATGATTCGTAGGCACCTGACGGATAACGGATTTTTTGGCGGAACTGCCCAGTTGCGGAATGTTCGCTTGGTTGCTGTGAAGCGCCCCGGTTGGCTGCAGGTTTTCCGGTTCGATGCTACGGTCCGGGTCAGACCGGCAGAGGGGGCATGTGTGGGGGTGGAGCCGGCGGCTGAGTACCGGGAAGTCTTTGGATTGGTCAAAGATGATATTCGCCACCAAGGCAACTCGGTGCGATTTTTCGAGGAAGAACAGGACCGTAGAGAACTGTTCACCCTATGGAGCGAGGGGCTGATCTGCTTGCGCGGTGCCCACGGGCTCTCGGTGCGTTAGAATCGCGGGAGTCCGCATCGCCCCAGCGGGGTCGATTCAGTTCGATCCAATCACCGATTTGAGCGTAGAATCTTTAAATAACCCCGGTCGTCCACTGACGGACTCAGAGCCGTGAAGAACTCCGGCCGAAAACTGTGTCTTGTCTGGGCCAACAACGTCCGGGTCAACAACCGTTAATTACAAAGAATGATGAATGCGTAACGCACTGCTCACACGTCACATTGCGGTCACGACGCTGATCGTCTTAGCACCTGGCAGCTTTCTGTGGGCCCAGGGAAAGCCCTCGGATGATTCGGCAACGGCAACGGTTGCTGAAGTCGATGGTAACGCGAAGGCCGATGAGAACGAATCGGTGTTGCTGTCGAAGACACGGCAGTTGACTTTCGAGGGGCGACGGGCCGGTGAGGGATACTTCAGCGGAGATGGTTTGCGGATGGTGTTCCAAAGCGAGCGTGATCCGGCAAATCCGTTCTATCAAATCTATGTCACTGATTTTGAGACAGGCGATATCGAGAAAGTGTCGCCTGGATACGGCAAAACAACGTGCGCTTGGATTCATCCATCGGGTGATCGCGTTCTATATTCGAGTACTCAGGAGGATCCGGAAGCCCGCCAGAAACAGGAAGCGGAAATCGCGTTGCGGGAGAGCGGGAAACAGCGGCGTTATGCCTGGGACTATGACAACCAGTTTGAGATATATGCGAAAGAACTGAAGGATGGCAGCTTTCAGCGATTGACCCATGCGAAGGGATATGATGCCGAGGGCAGCTACAGCCCTGATGGCAGCCTGATTGCTTTTGCCTCGAATCGTAACGCGTTCACTCGCAAGTTGACGGAACGCGAACAGCAGCAGTTCGAGATTGACCCAGCGTCGATGATCGACATCTTTATCATGAATGCTGACGGAACGAATGTCAGACAGTTGACCGATGTGGCTGGTTACGACGGTGGTCCTTTTTTCTCCCCGGACGGCAAAAGGATTTGTTGGCGTCGGTTCTCCGAAGATGGAGCAACTGCTGAAGTTTACTCGATGACAATCGACGGCACTGATGTCAAACGCTTGACCAATATTGGAGCCATGAGTTGGGCTCCGTACTATCACCCCAGTGCTGACTACCTCATCTTCACAACCAACAAGCACGGGTTCGGCAACTTCGAGTTGTACTTGGTTCGTGCTGATGGTCAGGGTGAGCCAGTTCGGGTCACCAACACTGATGGTTTTGACGGTCTGCCGGTGTTCTTGCCGGATGGAAAAAAATTGTCGTGGACTTCAACACGCACGTCTTCCAAGCAGTCACAGATTTTCATGGCTGACTGGGATGACTCGGCAGCACGACGTTTACTGAAAATTGGTGTAGACGCGGATGATGAAGATCGATCGGCTGCTTTGGCGGCGGCGAATTCCTCGAAGCCTGAATTCCTGCCGATCGACTCCATGCGTCATGTTGATTTTCTGACGCGGCCTGAACTGGGAGGGCGTTTGACTGGTACTGAGGGAGAGAAGCGAGCGACTGCTTATGTCGCCGCCTACCTCGAAAGTCTCGGATTCAAGCCGGCAGGTGAGAATGGGACGTTTTTCCATTCGTTTGACTTCCCCGCCGGTTCAACGCTGACTGATGCGAATCAGATGGCTGTCTCGGGAAAAAAGCTCGAACTTAACAAAGACTGGCGACCGTTGTCTTTTTCAAAAGATGGTGATACCGGTGAGACCGGCATCGTCTTCGCCGGCTATGGCATGCAAATTCCCGCAACCGATGGGACGCCGGAGTACGACAGTTACGTCCACCTCGCTGTGGGTGGGCAATGGGTGATGGTCTTTCGGGACATGCCCCAGGATATCACGGCAGAGCAGCGTCAAAAGATGGCTCGTTACACTTCCCCCCGACGCAAAGCGTCCATCGCCCGCGATTTGGGAGCGAAGGGAATTATCTTTGTCTCCGGACCTACCAGTAAGGTAAAGGATGACTTGATTCGCTTCGATCAGGCAGCCTCGCAGGCCAGCGTTAGCATCGCTGCAGTCTCGATCAGTAACGAAGTGGCAAAGCAAATCTTCCGGGCTGCTGATCAGGACTTGGCAAAAACTCAGAAGGAACTCGACGATGGTTCGTTGCAATTGGGTTTTCCATTGCAGAAAGCCAAGGCCTCAGCAACCGTGGGGATTGAGCGAAAACGTGGCACTGGAAGAAACGTCGTAGCGAGGATGACCGCCGGCCCCGAGGTGAACAGCGAGGCACCTGTTCTGATTTTGGGAGCACACATTGATCACCTGGGTACCGGAGGTGGCGGCAGTAGTTTGGCCAAGGATGATGAACGTGACCAAGTCCATGTTGGTGCAGATGATAACGCCAGCGGTGTCGCGGCCATGTTAGAGATCGCTCAGTACCTTGCCGCCGAGAGAACGTCAGGTCGGCTCAAGCCAAAACGCGATATGTTGGTTGCCGCATGGAGCGGAGAGGAACTGGGGCTTTTTGGCTCTCAGGCTTTCGTGGATGACTATTACAAACTCTATCCCGATGCCCCGCACCCACCAAAGGCAACCGGCAAAGAAGCAGAAGCGACTGCTCAAGCACACGCGCATGGAACGACGACTGACGCGGAGCCGTTGACTACTGCGATTGCTGCCTACATGAACCTCGATATGGTCGGCAGGCTAAGGGAAAAACTGGTGATCCAAGGGATCGGATCTTCGCCGGGATTCGCGAGCGAAGTACAAAGGCGGAATCTGCCAGTCGGACTGGAATTACAGCTGGATAAAACCAGTACCAGATTACCAACGGATGCCTCTGCTTTTGTGGCTCGCGATGTTCCTATCCTGTCAGCCTTTACAGGGGCTCACGAGGATTATCACACGCCCCGTGATACTCCCGATAAGCTGAACTATGAAGGTGTGGCTGAGATCGCACGCCTGTTCGCACTGATTGGCCGTGGGTTCCTGACAAGCACCACCCCGCCCGAGTTTAAACTTGAGGAAGGCGAGGCACAGCGGGATGCCCCGCGAGCAAGACTGACAGCTTACTTGGGAACGATTCCAGATTATGTGGCTGGCGACATCAAGGGACTGAAACTGAGCGGTGTTGCCGGTGATGGCCCCGCGGCCAAAGCGGGGATCCGTGGGGGGGACATTATCGTCAATCTGGCGGGTCGGAAAATTGAAGACATCTACGACTACACCTACGCGATTGAGGCTTTGAAAATCGGTGAAGAAGTGCAGATCGTCGTTCAGCGCAGAGAAAAGACGGTCACCATGAAGGTGACGCCAACGTCTCGGGATTGAGATTTACAACCACTCATTAGGATTTAGCCAGTCCGGGACAAGAGAGTGCGAGTTCAAGCGAATAAAGAAGAGGATTGTGTACCGATGCATTGATTTTTAACGGGAATGGTCCGGCAATTGCCTGTGAGTGCAAGGTGAGTCAGTTGGACTGTCGTTTTTGCGATGGAGTTGCCATTTGATGTTATTAATGAGGAATCGCCATGTTTTTTGATCCTGTCTACTTCTTGTTTATCATTCCTCCCTTGTTGCTGGGGTTCTATGCGCAGTGGAAGGTTAAATCATCTTTCGCGGCGATGAGCAAGGTTCGAGCACGGATGACTGGCGAACAGGCTGCGCGTCGTATGCTGGACAGTGCTGGACTGTCCGATGTGGAAATCGAGCAAGTCAGTGGCCACTTAAGTGACCACTATGACCCGCGGTCAAAGGTGCTCCGGCTAAGTCCTGATGTTTACAATGGTCAGTCGATGGCGGCTGTTGGGGTCGCCTGTCACGAAGCAGGGCACGCGTTTCAGGATGCGAAAGGTTACGCGCCTCTTGCCATCCGAAATTTGGCGGTGCCAGCGGCCAACTTCGGCTCGAGTGCTGGCATGACGCTGTTGTTTGTTGGCTTGATTTTCAGTTTCAAGCCACTGGCATTGATTGGTTTGCTGCTGTTTGCGTGTGTGGTCTTTTTTCAATTGGTGAATCTGCCGGTGGAATTCAATGCCAGCAGTCGCGCTCGCGAGGAATTGGTTTCTCAGGGAATCATTGCAGGCAACGAGGAACAGTATATTGCCAAGGTCCTGAATGCCGCGGCACTGACTTATGTTGCGGGAACGCTGCAGTCGGTCATGACGTTGCTTTATTTCGGGATGCGGGTGTTTGGTAATCAACGATAACGTGCATTTAGAGTTCGCACGGCAAAAACCGGTTCGGCTCCGGTTGCCAGCTAGTTAGCCGGCATGACGTGATCGTTGCCTGGCTGCGACCGACTAGACCTGCGTCCTAGTCATTGGGCTATCAGCCTTCGTTAGCCCTCGCCGCTGTCAAACCAGTCCAGCCCCAAATCCAATGAGGTTGCTTGGTGCGTCAGTGCACCACTACTGATACGGTCAACGCCGGTGGCAGCGATCTCGGGCAGGGTGTCGATGCGTACGTTACCCGATGCTTCCAATTCGACCGGGGATTTCATCTCATCCCGAATGGCAACTGCTTTACAGAGTTGGGCGATGGGAAAATTGTCGAGCAGGATGATGTCAGGTTTTGTTGGCAGCACCTCTTGGAATTGTTCGAGGCAATCGACCTCGATTTCGACAATGGTCGGAGCAGACAGGTGTTCTACTTTGGAACCTTGCCAACGCAGGGCCCGTTGCGCGGCCGCACTGGCGGTGATCGGCCCCTTTGTGCCTCCTGCCAGTGCCAGGTGGTTGTCTTTGATTAGAAAACCATCGTAGAGCCCACTGCGGTGGTTGTGCGCGCCACCGCAGTGCACTGCGTATTTTTCAAGTAGTCGCCAGCCTGGTGTGGTCTTTCGCGTGTCATACAGTCTTGTCGGTGAATCCCCGATGGCGGCGACATAGCTTGCGGTAAGGCTAGCAATGCCACACAGCCTACTGAGAATATTCAAAATGGTCCGTTCACTGGTGAGCAGGTCACGCACGCTGCCTTGCAGAGTGGCGATTGGTTCGCCGGGTATCAGCAACTGTCCATCTGAGAGCGTGATTTCTAAGTCGAGATCGGCATCAAATTCGTCGACGATCCATTCCAAGGTTGCCAAGCCGGCGCAGATTCCTTTTTCACGCGGTACGATGTGACAACCACCCCGCTGTTCTGGCTCAATCAGGCATACGGTTGTCCAGTCGAGCGAGTCACGGAGATCTTCAGCGATCGAAAGTCGAACCAGTGATCGCAAGTCACCCTCGAGCAAAGCGTTGGCTGTGACAGTTTGATAGTCAGCGGTTGGTTTGCCGGACGTTTCGTTGCTCATTGGAATTCGCGTCAGTGGGGAAAAATCGGGGAACCGGATGGCATCGATGAAGAGTCCCGTTATCCATTGATACGGAGGGACCACTCAGCGGGCCAACGTTGATCCCGATGGGTACGCAGGAAATAATACCGCAGGGCAGGCCCGATTCTGGTGTGAAGGGGTCGAGTCGGGCAACCCGTGAGACGACAACTGCAGCGAAAACAGTGGAACTTCACGGCTTTGAGCACGGTAGGGGTGCTTGATAGCGAGGCGGTGGACGGACTTAGATCAATGGCGGGGGCACACAAGATGGTGGAAGAACGTCTTTTGAGCAATTCAGCTTTCCGGCAGCGGTCGGTCCAGTTGACGATTGTGGCTGCGATCTCCTGTGGAATTCTCGGTATCCAGTATTCCCGGTGGGTAGCACAGTCACCGCGGGGCCGCCAAGTTTTGGAAGCAATTCACACTGGGACGGGCATCAGCGGATCAAGAAAGTCATCCTCGAGCAGACGGAGCTACCGCAGTCCTTGGTTGGTGGAGATCAATTTGAATTCCGCCGACGTCATGGAACTCGCCCTGATGCCTGGGGTCGGGCCTGTTCTGGCGAGTCGAATTGTGGAGGATCGTCACGAGCGAGGTCGCTTCAAATCGGTAGAGGATTTGTTGCGGGTTCACGGCATTGGTCCCAGAAAGTTGGCTGAGATTCGAATGATGGCCGTAGTCAATCAATGAGGTGTCTTGACCCCTGAGACGTTGGGCCATCGTTCACCCGTCGGCCACCGAGGGGGGGTTAGCCTCCTACGAGTTGACTCGTCACTTCGCTAGGATGAAGCAGTTGCGGGTTTGACCGACCTTTGCTCCCGTCTCTGTCTCTACTGTAAACGGATCGTTCTTGATGCCAACATCAGACAACAGCAAGAGTGGCACTGATTTGCATGCAGAATTGGAACCTGCCCGTTTCCATTTGCAGCAACCGTTTGAACCGGCCGGTGATCAACCCCAGGCCATTGACTCGCTCACGCGTGCATTCAAGGCAGGCCGCAGTTCACAGGTGCTGCTTGGGGCAACCGGAACGGGCAAGACATTTACGATGGCGAATGTAATTGCCAATCTCGGGCGTCCTGCCCTCGTGCTCAGTCATAACAAGACTTTGGCGGCACAGTTGTACGGTGAATTCAAAGAGTTCTTTCCGGAGAACGCTGTTCACTATTTTGTGAGTTACTACGACTACTATCAGCCTGAGGCCTATATCCCGCAACGTGATGTTTACATAGAAAAAGATTCCTCCATCAATGAAGAGATTGATCGATTGCGGTTGGCAACGACGAGTTCGTTGGTGAGTCGTCGTGATGTTGTTATTGTGGCTTCGGTAAGCAGTATTTATGGTCTGGGTTCCCCCAAGGACTACAAGGAATTGATCGTACCCTTGCACCGCGGCGAAAAAACTCGCCGCGATCATCTGCTTTTGAAACTGGTGGATGTCTTGTACGAACGCAATGACGTTGCTTTTGAACGAGGGAAATTCCGTGTGCGGGGAGATTCCATTGAGTTGTGGCCAAGTTACGAGGAGTTCGCTTATCGTATTGAAATGTGGGGAGACGAGATCGAACAAATTTCGATAATCAAGCCCGTTTCTGGAGAGACGATCCGGACATTGGATCACGTTTATATTTATCCCGCGCGGCACTTTGTCATGCCCGAAAGTCGCATTCAGACCGCACTGCGGGGGATTCGCGAAGAGTTGGCGCAACAGTTGGAGACGTTTCAGTCGCAGGGGAAATTGCTGGAGGCGCAGCGACTGTCTGCCCGGACGCGTTTTGATCTGGAAATGTTAGCGGAAGTGGGGCACTGTCCGGGGATCGAAAACTACAGTCGCCCTCTCTCCGGAAAACTGCCGGGCGCGACTCCCGACACGCTTTATGATTTCTTTCCAGATGATTTCATTACATTTGTTGATGAATCACACGTCACAGTACCGCAAGTTCGTGCCATGTACGCGGGCGACAGGAGTCGCAAAGAAACCTTGGTCAGTCATGGTTTTCGGTTGCCAAGTGCGTTGGACAATCGGCCCCTGAAATTTGACGAGTGGGAAACGCGTACGGCGCAGATTTGTTTTGTCAGTGCGACCCCCAGTGACTACGAATTGGAACGCACCAAAGGCGAAGTAGTAGAGCAGATCATTCGACCCACAGGCCTGCTGGATCCAGTGGTTGAGGTTGTCTCGGCGCGTGGCCAAGTTAAACATCTGCTTGAACAGATTCGAGAAAGAGCGGAACGGCAGGAACGGGTACTGGTCACTGCCCTCACCAAGCGACTTGCGGAAGACCTATCGACATTTTTTCAGGAGCAAAATGTACGCTGCCGCTGGTTGCACAGTGAGCTGAATGCTTTTGAACGCGTCGATCTGTTGCAGGAATTACGGGCAGGCAGCTTCGATTGTCTGGTGGGGGTGAACCTGCTCCGCGAAGGGCTCGACTTGCCGGAAGTTTCACTGGTGGCGATTTTGGACGCCGATAAAGAGGGCTTCCTCAGAAGCGAAACAAGTCTTGTGCAAACGATTGGTCGTGCTGCGAGAAACGCGAACTCCAAGGTCATCCTGTACGCCGATAGAGTCACAAACTCTATGAAGTTGGCGATGGATGAAACCGAAAGGCGAAGGTCAATTCAGCAGGCTTACAACGAAAAGCATGGAATTACCCCTGCCACAGTGCGAAAGAAAATTTCCGCGAGTATCGAGGCTGAGGCTGACAAGTGGAAAAAGAACACTGCGGCGGCTCAGGGTGAGTCCGAAGCGGTTTACATTACCGTCGAATATGTCGATGCTCTGGAACGGGACATGCTGGCAGCAGCCGAAGCGTTGGAATTTGAGCGAGCGGCATCGCTCCGCGACCGGCTCCTGCAACTGAAGGGGAATATTGGCAAACCTTTGGCCGATATTGAACTGGAAAAACCGGCGGAGAAATCGTCGGGTCAGCAGCGAAAGCGACGCAAAGGCATCAAACCAGGTGGGCGTACCAAGGTGCCTCGACCGAAACGAGGGTGAGCGCGTCGGATAACTTAGGCAGCTTTGTTTTGTCGTTTCAGTTGTTTGCGGAGACGACGTCTTTCAGCTTTGTTCATGGATGTCCAGTCAATGGTGTTGGTATCGACCGACTGTTCTTCAGAGCCTTCATGTTCTGTTCGCTCAAGCACTTGTTCGTTCGTTGGTCGTGGCTTGGATGAATTTGTCTGGTCTGCTGATTCCGAGGCGATCGTGTCTTTCTTTCGACGCCAGCCCAACAGTCCCTTCCGTGCTTGCCCCCCCGAGGCTTGTTTTGATGCGGATGCAACGTTTGGGTGATTCGATGTGTTGCCGTGGTCGCCGGTGGTTGATTTTGGCTTGAGCCGCAGCGAAGAACGTCGGCGTTTTTTCTTGGAATCGTCCTTCGGTGATTGGCTTGCCTGTGTTTTAGTCTTGGCATCGGTTTCGGATTTGCTTGCTGCAGGTTTTGCCTTGCGCAGCCCGAACCATCGACGTTTCATTCCCGGAACAACCTTTGACGATGATTCATTGCCATCTTTCAACGCGTCGCGGTCCGGTTCGGTATCCCGGTCGTCAGCATCGACCGGTGCTTTTCGTTGGCGTTTCTCTTTTGATTTTCCTTTGGCGTCTGGAGTGCCTTGTGGCCTCCATCCGCGTTTCGGGGACGCGTCAGAATGTTCCCCTGACGGGTTCTCGTCAGTTTCGGCTTCCCGTGTCTGAAACAGATTCAGACGCAGTCGATGAAAACGATCCATCAAGGAACCTTCTTCGACTTGCTTGACTTCCCGATATAGCATCCGCAGGTAAGCGAGCATGGCGATCAAGAGTGATGTGCAGCCGAGCATCGGCGCCGTGGTCGCCATCGTCCAGTAACCAATGGATTCAACTTTCAGAATGTTCCATTTGACAGCTTCGGGAATCGCGAACATCACACAGCTGACCAGCAACATGACCAGAGCTGTTCGGCAACGCCGTATCTCGGCGACCATCCTCAACGCCAGGACGGCACCACCAAAGGTCACGACCAGTCGTATCCAATCACTTCCTGCCAGAGCAACCCGCTTGCCGAATCCAGCATCGAGAATCGCCCCACCCCACTCAAGCATTGAAACCAGAGAATTGACACTTGCCAGAATGGTCACGACAACCACAAGTCGCCAGAGTCGATAATGCCCACGGAAATCGTCGTTTCGGTAGCGGCGCAACTGGTAGGTCATCAAAGCAATTCCCGCCGTGACGCAAAGCATTGCCACCATGCACCATCGTCCGAAACTGTCTGGTCGATCGAGACGTAAAGGTCGAGCAATCGTGGGCTGCGTGGAAAGTGAGGGAAATGCAATGGCAGCGTAGTGAGCGATGCACAGGGTAGTCGCAAGGATGCCCAGGCAACCGGCGACCAGAATCATCGAACGTCGTCGAATGGGTACCAGCGAGAACCAACGACCACGAATGCGGCGATGCACACGCGATCCATACGCGGTTTGAGGACATCGTGCTTCACGTAGTTTCTCTGCTTCAAGGCGACTCGTTTTTGTCGCGGATGCATGATCGGCTTGTTGCGCCGAATACAGCACGCGGCGGCGTCGGTCGTTAGTGCGGCGCCCTTGCTGCATGGCTCTCTGGCGTTCCTTACGTGTCTCGGATCATTCATTGCGGTGATTGCATTCTCGATCCTGATCCGTCGTTCATCGGACTTCGGTAAGGAATGCAAGTCTGCACGTTAGGAAAATGCCGTCACCAAAGTCAATCGAACTCCAGTTGCTATCAAGGCAAGGAATTCAATTCAGCGGCGTTTCAGGAGAGAGCCCACTGGAAAAAGAACACTCAGAAGAGAACGCTCAGTATGGCGATCACGATGATCATGGCACCGGCCGTGACCTTTCCCAAGGTCCCAATGGTTCTGCCCCAGAAGGCTGCATGCCCGATGGGCAGGCTTTCCCGCCATGATCGGCCGTTGGACCACTCGCCCAACATGGCACCCAGCGTGGCACCCAATCCCCCGAACAGAATGGCGGCGAGGACTTGTCCAACGATAGGCACAGGCAAACCGACCACGGCTCCGAGGATTGCTCCGCACATCGAACCAACCATTGCCAGCAGCGTTGCTTTACGGCTTGCGCCCGCTTTTTGCGCACCCAGAGCGCCGGCAACGAACTCGAATACCTCCCCAATCAGAGCAAACGAAAAGGCTGCGATGACCGGGATGTAACCGATGGACGCATTGCTGTCTTGGGGCCCCAGAAACGCGTAGCCAAGCAAGAGTGCGACGGCCACCCAGTTTCCAGGTAGGGCAATCAGATTCCCGGCCCACGCAACCACGCACAGCAAAACCAGAGCGATCGCGGCTAGAACCGTTCCGGTCGGTTCCAACCAACCGATCCAAGTAGGCGATGTTGCCAAGGTAGAAACGAGAGGGGGCGGGGTTAGGACGCCGAGATAAATTGCACCCGGGTCGGGCCAGCCAACACCAAACGTGTCAAAAATCATAGAGGATTCCATCTGTTGTGAGTTGATTCTGGTCGTGCGAGCGGTCAGATTGAAGTCAATCAACGTAAAATCACAGGTTTATTGCTGAGATTTGGGCCATCGGTTCCCTCTTCAGATGGTGGTTAGCCACGAATGGGTGAACCCCTAAGGGTCGTAGAGGTGTCGGCAATAACATGCTTGGCAATCTATACCGTTCAAGTCATCTATAATTCGCTGATCTTGGCACCAAGAATCAGGTAATGCGTTTGGGTTGTAACATGGGTTTGCCGTCCCCATGACCATCCGTTCTTCAGGTGAAACGGTTGTTTGCCACGCGTTTTCTCTATCGGTATACGAGGGATCAGAGCGACCATGTTACAGAGTGTTTTGGAAACAAATGTGCTGGTGTTGAATCGTTTTTACATGGCGGTTCGCGTTGCAAATGTGCGTCGCACCTTCACTCTGCTGTACTGCGGCTGTGCAGAAGTCATTGAAAACGAGAACGGCCATTACGCCGGTTATGACTTTGAAAGTTGGTGTGAGTTGAGTCAGATGACCTCGGTTGAAAAACACGAGGGCGAGGAATATATCCGCACGGTGAACTTCGAATTGCGCGTGCCACGGATCGTCCGTTTGATTCGTTTTGACAGGATGCCGATGCAATCTGTTCGTTTCAATCGCAAAACCCTGTTCGCCCGGGATGATCATACCTGCCAGTACTGTGGAAGAAGCGAACACGTTCTCAAGCTAAGTTTGGATCACGTTATTCCACGATCCCATGGTGGTCGCACGACTTGGGAGAATATTGTCTGTTGCTGCCTCAGGTGCAATAGTCGCAAGGGAGGTCGTACGCCGAAGGAAGCAAGAATGCAATTGCTTTCCCGTCCGGAAAAGCCGCGTGTGAATCCCATGCTGGCACAATCGGTTGAGGATCCGAGGTATGAGTGCTGGAAGACATTTCTTCCTGCTGTCGGCTAACATGCGATTTGAGTCAGGCCAAAACAT
>Ga0315334_10001196_pt1 | contig 15895 bp, 18 predicted proteins | sample M150034915metaG_FD_205555 | JGI IMG/M metagenome (GOLD analysis project Ga0315334, IMG submission 205555) | Ammonia-oxidizing marine archaeal communities from Monterey Bay, California, United States - M1 500m 34915 | ecosystem: Environmental > Aquatic > Marine > Intertidal zone | place: USA... | reverse complement strand
CCTCCCTCGTTTATTGCATTCATTCCTTGAATAATTTCTTCACTGCCATGCGAAAAGTTTTTCGTTTCACTTTGAGCAGATAAACCGTACGCACCCATGGTACTTTGTGTTATTTGTGAAGCAGTTAAAGTTTTTGAGCCACCGATATCTTCTACGGAATTACCTTTTCTCTTAATGTATGTTCCAGTGTTGTCGGCACTCGGGTGCATGGGGCCGCCATGAAGAGTTGGTAAATCAAGAGCTGCTTCTGCTTCTTTGTACAAAGGCGTATTGAATGCAATAGATTCTTTAGCGTTAAATTCAATTTTAGCCGCAGTGATAAAAGCAATTCCATCTTTACAATACACTTCAACATTGCCTTGTTCTGATTCTAAATGTACGTCACCACCTCCTTTAACTCGCAACCAATAATCTTCTTGTCCGCCGGCAGTATTTACGGCTAATTCATATCCATACTTTACGGCTGAATATTTGAAGCCGCCAACTGATTCATGAGTATTTTTTAAAACACAAGAATAATAATCTCGATTAGATTTATCAACCATAGTTCCTAGTGGACCTATTTCTCTATAGGTGCCGGAACGATGCCACCAATGTAATCTTTCTCTCGTTGGAGTATCATCAATTTCAATAACATGACCACTTTCTGATACATGTACATGATTATACGGATAAATGGCGCCATAAGGAGAAACTGGTTCTTGAAAAGTGCCTTTTCTTGTACCCTTGGCGCAAGGATAAGGAAGCATTCTTAAATCCGCTTTTGTTTGAACAATAGAGGTGCCCTGCTGTATAATTTGCGATTCACCATGGGGATTTCGACCTAAAATTGTATCAATTTTTGTACTACCATCTTTTCGGCCTCTAGCTAATCTCGGGGTCGTTGGTTCGCCCAAATATCTAAAAAGAGGATAATTATAAGAAAATTCATAATCTGGAACTTTTGATTCCTGTGAATCTGTTTCTTTAACTAAGACTCCTTCGGTAAGCGTCCCGTCTGCATCTGTTTGGCCCTGAACTAAAGCAGCTTTATCACTCCTTTCAATTATTTCAATTCCTCTTTTTTTATTGAATTTAACACTTAGAGGATGTTGTGGAACATCTGTGAATTTTTCCTCCCCCATTGCGATTTCACCAGTCTCACCATCTACTTGATAAAATTTTGGAGAATAATCTCTTGGATCATTAAAACCTTCATTGGGATTACAAGGTTTATCCGGCCGGCCTCCTAATGTGCCGATCATAACCGGATCATTAGCGGCGTCACCATCTCTAAAAAATCCCATAACCCATGAACCCTCAACAGGTCCAGTTGGGCTCATTCCTACTCCTGTTTGAGAAGCTGAGGTGATCGGCATTAAAGGAAAAGCCCATGGCAAGAGACTAGTGGGCAGGTCCATCTTATCTTTAGTGTGCCAGCCAAGCCACCTTACTCGACATCTTCCCAAATATAGAGGATCAAATCTATCTTCTACAACACCAACGGCCCAAACAAAGCCTTCTTTTCCCATAAAATCGGGTTCCATTTTATCCTTTATATAATATATTTTCTATCATTGATTTGCTTCTTCTTTTGTTCCTGTATGATACGATTTCCCTTTATACGTAAAGGTTCCACCCTTACCACCAGCTCTCTTTCTTGCCGCAGCAAAAGCCTGATTAAATGTCTGTTCTCCCTGCGTCTGATTTGTCATATCTATCACTCCAGGATCATTCACTGGAATAGGATCAACTGCGGCTTTATAAGATTTCAGCCGTTCCTCATCTTCCATGTGTGCAGACATTCCACCAGCGTAAGCTGAAATTACGGATTCATCTAAACTAGGCGGCGTATTTTCTAAACAATCTTTTCTAATTTGTATTTCTTGATAATATTGTTTATTCGTAAATACGTGATTTATTTTTGTCATAATATATTTTCCACTTAAAAAGGGATCCTCTCCGGCCGTGCCACTATTTAAAAATGCGTGTGATGGCATATGCCACCAAATAATATCTCCAACTCTTAAAGATGAATCTCCGGCTAATTTAAGGGTTATTTTTATATTATCAAGTTGCTGAAATTGTGAATCTCTTTTTTGTGATCGATACTCAACGTTAGTTTCGTTAATGCCAGGCTCTGCGCCACCAGTGCCCTTAAGGGCTTTTCTATTCATTTGCATAAAATATGAATGATTAAAATTCGTCCCCATTAATTTTACACGAGCACCTTCTCCGCCATCATCATCAATCAAACAATCATGATTATATGAACAAAGTTTGCCGTTTCCAAGCGAAACGGTAAAATCTGCTAGTTTCTTGTCGGACGAATCTGCGTCTCCTGTTCCTGGATTAGTTTCAGTCGTTACTTCCTCGGCAGCTATTTCCTGTTGGAGATCTTCTTTTTTCTCAATATATCTATATCCTATAGTTTCATATCTCATTCGAACTATATCATGCGTTATTAATTTAGCAGCATACATTCCTTCTCTCATATTATCAATAACATCAAACATACTATCAATACTATATTCTTCTACATTATTAAATGCAATTCCCGGCCAACCCTGGTTAGCAAATCTATCCTTTGCATCTACTGTAGAATCTATTTTTGCCACAAAATTTCGTTTAGGTTCTCTTTTAAAACTTGTTTCTAAACTTTCAAATTTAAATTGAGTTAAAGTTTCATAAAACAAATATAAGGCGCCATCTGCTGGAGGGGCTTCGCTTTGTTCGTTAAATACATCATCTTCCGTATCTCCCTGTTCTTCTTGTTCATTTAAAGATGTCGCTTTTTCAGCCAAATCATCCATAATATCAAATGGAGTTTTAAAAGGAAAAGCAAAAGTATGTTTATCTTGTGTTGGTTCAATTATAAGCTTTTTGGGTTCGAGCATTCCTTCTGTATATCCTGAATAGTAAGTTGTCAGTGGCTTTACGATATAATTTTCGTAAATATCCTTAACGACTGTTTCAATTTTTACTCCTCCATCCCCAAACTGGCCATATCCTTTACTTATTTTCTTTTTTTCACTAATAATAGCTTCTATTGAAATACAATGGAGCACATATAATTTCATTCTTTCGGAAGAATTAACTATAGGAGAAATAGAATATACTCTAAATGTCTTTTTAATAATATTATCGAGAGGATTATCGGCTTTTACCTTGTCAAACCCTCTGGTCATTGCTTCAAGTCGGAGAAATTCTTCACCTATAAGTGGAATAGTTTCTCTAAATCCATAAGAATCTCTTACTGCAAGATCACATAATAAATAAGGTTTATTAATATCTTCATATACAGTTAATTTATCAATCATTGGTATAATATTAACTGGTCGCATGCGATTATCGCCTTCAGCATTTGTTACATTTGGAGTTACTATATCACACTTTACAATATCATACAAACCAGCTTGAGTTGCCGCTTTCTCAATTTCTTTTGCTTTCGGATGACCTATACTAACTGGTGAAGCTTTCTGCGGGGGGTTTTGAAACTTAACTAATTCGCGCTGGGCTTCAATTGCATCATCTGCCATATTTATTACCTGTATCGTTTAGTTTGAGCTTCTTTCATAATATCTTCAACATATTGTCTATCAATTATTTTAATACGTCTATTTGCTTCATTTGTTTTAAATTCTATATCATATTTGGATATTCTTTTTCTCTCTGAATCCGGTAGAATATTATATGCATCTTTATCAATTATAACTTCCATTAATTTAGTCGTATCAGTTTCTTCTTGTGTTATTTGTCTATATTCATGAATTTGTTTTTTGGCTCGGTCAATGGACCCATATTTTCCTTTTATCATTTTTGTAAAATCTTGGGAACTCAAAGGCCAATTGAAATAGGGATTCATCATTTTATTGGTTAAAAATATTATCCAATCATATTTGACATCACCATATACAAGATAAGATGTTGTATCAGGTCGCTCAGTATCTCCTATAGTATGTAAATCAAAATTTAAAGCTTTATCAATCACATTTTGTTTTAATAAATTTCGAATAAATATATCTCTGGCAGTAGTTGTTTCGCCGTATTTGTTTCCGGTTATATTATATTCAATATTAGGTAAGTAAGAAAAATATGACATTAAAATCCCTGTTCAACTAATTCTTTGGTAATAATAACGATTTCTGTAAAAGAAACAGTTAATTTTATTTCAAAAGCGTGACTATCTTCTTTGAAAAAGAATGGTACTCCAGCTGCGGCATAATTAGCTATAACACTATTACATACACTTCTTGCTATTCTAAATGGTCTTTCATCCGCGCCTCTCGTGTGACCAAATCTAATATCCCAAGTACTTGGAAAAGTATAAAAGTTTGATCCGGCACCTTTTTTGCGCTCAGTTCCACCGGCACCGGTTTGTGATGAACCGATGCCGGCGATATTCCCCACCGGATCCGCATATCCGGGTAAAGTTGAGATTCTGAAAGCTTTTATAATTTCCTGAATTGTTTCACTTTCTTTCTTATTTTTTGCTACCATGGGGAATTCAAATACAAATTTTCTAAATTTTCCGGGACCCTGATATAGTAAAGACATTTTAGGATTAATTGCAATATTCGAACCACCCAATGCTTTTTTTAATAAATCAGATTTTTTTATTGTTGTACCTAGAGCATGCTCCGCAGCAGCCTCTCCCATTTTGCCATAATTAATATCTTTAAAGGCCGCAATAAAGTCTAGACCAGTACCACCAGAATCCATATAATCGTTTATTCCTGCGGCAACTTTTCCAGATGCTTCTGTAAGAACTGTTCCTAATCCTTCTTGTTCCGCATATACTGCTTCTGATGTTGAAATTAATGCTTGAGCCCCCATAGGAAGAGCTATACTATATTCAGCAGCAGATGTAGTTTGCGCAAAAAGTTGAGGAAACGAAGTAAATAGGACCCAATGACTTTCGTCACCTCCACCAGATTTTGCCCCGAGATTGTCAGGATATGTTAGATCTGCTTTCTGAGCCATTGTTTCTCCGTATAAATAGTTTAATATATCTAATTATTTATCAATATATTTATTATGGCATATAAGGGAAAATTTAAACCAAAACACCGCGATAAATATAAAGGAAATCCCACTAATATAATTTATAGAAGTTTATGGGAAAGACGTTTCATGGTTTATTGTGATTCTAATGCAAGCGTTGTTAAGTGGTCCAGTGAAGAAATATTTATACCATATAGATCACCATTTGATAGAAAAATACACAAATATTATCCTGATTTTTGGGTTAAAATAAAAAAACATGATGGGACCTTTGAAACATCAATTATTGAAGTTAAACCTAAATCACAAACAATTCCGCCTAAGCCTCGTTTGAATAAAAGGAAGAGTGGTAGATATTTATTGGAAATGAAAAGATATGGTGTTAATGAAGCTAAATGGAAAGCTGCTGTAACATATTGTGATTATAAAAATTGGAAATTTAAAATTATAACAGAAGATCAATTGCTCGCTAAATAATATATGGCACTACGAAAACTTTCACATATAGAAGATGATGCAGTTGAATGGCTTAGGGAGAAGTATGAAAAGCTCCGACACTCATTAATAGTTGCAAGAGTTGGATCAATTAAAAATCCCTATAATATTATAAGTGAAGGTAATAGAGAAAAAGAGCTGAAATTAGGGAGAATGTATTTTTTTCATTATCAACCCAAAACGAGAATGAAATTACCTTATTATGATACATTTCCGCTAGTTATTCCAATAAAACCTTATCCCAAAGGTATGCTGGGAATGAATTTTCATTATCTCCCTTATAGATTAAGAGAAAAATTAATGAAAAAATTGATTGGGTTTTTAAATGAAGAAGATTTGCAAGCTTATTTACATGTTACATATAATGATATTAAAGGATTTACACGATATAAAGAAGCTAAGCCTACCCTTCATAAATATGATTTAACAGGCTCATATGTTCGTTCACAATTTATTCATATAGAACCCGGTGAATGGACCACCGCATTACATTTGCCCGTAGAGAAATTTAGATCTCGCGGGGGCGGCATGGGGGTTACAAAAGATAAAGTTTGGAATGATAGTAAAGATATAATCGATCATCACGCTAGAAAATTTATATAAAATTTAACGGAGATTTATGGATACTAATGCCTTTTTAACACAACTTGACCATGAAAAAGGTTTAGCTCCTATTAATAGATTTGTAGCGAAAATCACTTTCCCAAAAAAGATATCTGGAAACGACGCAGAGAAATTATCTTATCTATGTGATTCTGCTCCATTGCCGGGGAAAACAATAGCGACTTCGGAATTAAGACATTATGGCCCGACTCGAAAGTTAGCAAGAGAAGCAACTTATGCCGAATTCCAATTAGGATTTATAGTGACAAACCGGATGGCGGCAAGAAGAAGGTTTTCGGAATGGATGGATTTAATAATTGATCCTGAAACAGCAAATATTGAATGGCAGGATAATTATAAGGGCCAAGTTGAGATATTAATGTTTGATCAACAAGCAGACGCCCCGTCAAAGGAAAATGCAATTGCTGGTGCTAAATATTTAGAGTGCTATCCAACCAATATGGATCCTATTGCTTTAGGATGGGATCAAATAAATCAAGTAGGAAAATTTAGTGTGAATTTTGCATATAAAAGATGGATAGATTATATGGCGCAGGATTCTGGAGTTAATATTGGAATGGAGTGGAACCAATAAAATTAATTAATTTTTTTAATATGGAGATATAATGGCTTTACCAATTGTGGGAAATCCTACCTATGAACTTAAATTACATAGTATAGATCATAAAATAAAATATAGACCTTTTCTAGTTAAAGAAGAAAAGATTTTACTAACAGCTCTTGAGGGCGGTGAAACAGCGGACATCGTAAGAGCTACAAAAGAAATTATTAGAAACTGTTGTCTTGACGATGATGTTGAAATTGAAAAACTTCCTGCTTTTGATATTGAATTATTTTTTCTAAATTTAAGAGCTCGTTCAGTTGGACAAAATGTTGAAATCACCTTATCTTGTCAAACCAAAGATTGTGACGGGGAGGCGCCAGTTCAAGTTAATCTTGAAAATATTGGTTTAGAGATCAGCAAAGATCATACGGATGTAATAAAACTTACTAATAAAATAAAAGTTAAATTAAAATATCCTGATATTGATAGAATGACAAGACCGCCTGAAGAATCGCAAATGGATTCTATTTTTGAAATTACCAAAGCATGTATAGAATCTATTTGGGAAGGCGACGAAATACATGATATAAGAGATTATACAGAACAAGAATTAGAAGATTTTATAATGTCTTTAAATCAACAACAATTCGGGAAATTAATTGGTTATTTTAATACCATGCCCAAATTAAAACATAAGGTAGAATTTACTTGTCCAAAATGTGGCAGTAAACAAGAGTCAGTCCTGGAGGGGCTGCAAAGTTTTTTCGGTTAGCGCTCGGCCATAATAATTTACATAATTATTATAAAACTCTATTTGCAGTTGTACAAAATCATAATTGGAGTTTAACCGAGCTAGAAAATTTAATTTGTTATGAAAGAGAAATATATCTCACATTGCTAATACAACATATTGAAGAAGAAAATGAGAGAATGGAACAAGAACAAGCTAAAATAAATTAGTATTAAAAGGAAACTAAATGGCTGAAGAAGTTGTAAAGACTAAAACCGATCCGACAGAAATGTCTGCCAGACAAAAATGGCAAAGAGACATGTCTGCTCAGCTAGGTGAACAGACCGCAGGACAATCGCAGTTCACTGATACTATGAAAAACATGATGGGAGGGTTTAAGACAGATGAAGCGCTAGCGCAGCAGACTAAAATGTCCGGGTTGCTTACGACTGTTCAATCTAATACTTTTAAGACAGCAAATTTATTAGAAGGTTATATTGACTTCATGAAAGATGCTGAACGCAAACGATTAGAAGCCGCGATGGAAGCAGCGCGTCAAAAAGATAAAAAAGATAAAGACAAAGGTGCTCTTACTGTAGCAAGCAAAGGAGACGATTTAGGAGGTGGTTTAGGTGGACTTGCTGCTGGATTAGCAGCCGCCTTAGGTGCAGGAATACTTGCATTTAAAGAAAAATGGGGAAACATGTTTTCTCTTTTTGGAAATGATCTTGATGAATTTGGTAAGCCAAAAGCGACTTTCTTTTCGAAGATAAAAAAATTCCTTGGTTTTGGTGATGATGCTGCAGATATTAAAAATCTTGGTAAGGCGAAAGTAGGTTTTTTTGCTAAGCTAGGATCGTGGCTTGGCTTTAAATCATCACTTCCAAAAGATCTCGCAAAGAGCAAAACTAGCTTTGTTGATGATATAGCAAAATTTTTTAGATTTGAAAAAAATACTCCCGGTCATCTGCTGAAGAACCAAAAGAAATTCATGGCCTCTCACGCGGCTATGTTAAATTGGGCAAAAGGCACTGACAAAATGTCTGATGCTTCCAAATCAAAGTTCTTTAAAACTCAAGCAAATATGTTAAAGTGGCTAGATAAAGCCGAAGGTTTAACCGACGCGAAAAAAGCTGACTTTTTGAAAAAACAATCTAAAATGTTAGAGTGGGTAGCAAAAAATACTAAGGGTATAGATGCGAGTAAAATAAAGTTTATAAAAGGCCAATCTAAAATGTTAGAATGGGCTGCCGAAAATATGGACGCGTCCAAAAGTCAAAAACTAAAATTCCTCAAAAAGCATGCCAATATATTAGATATTGGTGATGACATTATGGATAAGTCAAAAATTGCTAAAGGTTCATTTTTTGAAAAACAATTGAAAATGTTGGGTTTATCGCCGGATGATGTTGATGGCGTCCGATTGAAAAAAGAAAGTATGTTTTCTAAATTGAAAACTAAAATTTTTAACATAGGCGATGATGTTGTAAAAGGTGTTTCCAACTTGAAAAATAGTTTTTCTACAAAAATGACCAAATTTTTAACCTTCCCGGCAATAGATGAAGGTAGTAAATTAGGAAAATTTAAAGCTGGATTCTTTACTTCGATGGATAATATGTTAGGAACTTTGCTGAAAATTACAAAAGGCTTTTTTAAATTAGTAAACGTACTTAGCTTTAATGCTTTGGGTTTTTTAGACGCGGAAGCTCTCAAGCATCCAATAGAAACTTTTAAAAAGTTTAAAGCTTCGATTGGAGCGGCATTTGGCAAGGAAGGTGCTTTCGGTAAAATCTCTAATACATTTAAAGCTATAATGGCTCCTTTCGAGACTTGGATGAAACCTATAAAAGGTATATTAAAATATGTAAAAATAATCGGGAAACTCATAGGTAAGATTTTTATTCCTATTGGTTTCTTATTCGCCGCATTTGATGTTATATCAAATGTTATGAAGGGTTATGAAGAAGGAGGCATTACAGGCGCAATAGGAGCCGGTATAGAGTCTATATTCGATGATGTATTATTCATTATCCCAAATCTTTTGGGTGAGGCAGTTGCATGGTTATTAAAGAAATTTGGTTTTAAGAATGCTGTAAAATTTATTGATGAAAATTTAAGAGACTCAGATGGAAATTTTTCTTTATTTACTGGGATAAAGAAATTATTTAGTGCATTAATGGATGCTGTCAGTGAGATATGGACCAAAGTAATGAAATTTATGAGTATTGATAATATTTTGACAATGATAGGAGCAAAACTTTACAAAAGTAATATGCCTGGTTCTGATGCCATGGCAAATGCGTTATTAAGTGAAAAATATGAGAAGAGAGCTAAACTACGCGCGAAAAGCGAAGAAGAATATCAACAACTAGTTGACAAAGAAACCAGACAAGCAGAACTGTTAGAGAACAGAAATAAGAAGGGAACCTTTAATCAACAGGCCAACGATAACAGTCAACAAACGATAGTGAACAACATGGCAACAACTGTGAGGCCCGAAGCCGGCGCCAAGCAAGATTCAATGAACAAACAGAAACGACACATAAAATCGGATATTAGATTAAAAGAAAACATTCAACTTATAGAAGAAGGAAAGGACGGCAATCCAAATATCTACTCCTTCAATTATAAAGAGGACAAGAATACTAAATGGAAAGGTGTAATGGCTCAGGAACTAATTGATACTGAATTGTCTGATGCAGTCATCACAGACGCAAAAGGGTTCTACATGGTAGACTACACCAGACTAGGATTTCCTATGGTAGAAATTAAAGAATAATTATTCTTCGTCAGCTAATTTTGCGAAATAAGAAAGACTATTGGAATCTTCCCCTTCTTTAGATGAACTCTCGTCCAAGCTAGCGCGTGCCATTGGTGCAGCCGCAGGTCTACTAACTGCTTCGGTTGAAGTATAACTAGTTCCTCCATCAAATGGCATTGTATCAACTGGACCAATTGCAGTTTCTCTTTGCATGCTAGGATCTACTCCACCACCAAGAACCTTAGTAAGTCTTGCTTTAAGATCCTCATAAGATTTAAAATTATCTGGCTTGAGGAAGTCTTGAAGAGGATATTGTTGTTTCCATGTAGTTTCTAATTTTTCATCATCTTTAAATAATGGTGAAGGTGAAGCAAATTCAGCTTTATCGTAATTAGTAAAACCTTCTACCTTACGAATTTTTAATTTAAAATTTGCGCCTTCCCAAAAATCAAAAGGATTAACAGAAGTTTCATCTTCGAATTGAGGATTCATTTGATCATTGATCTTATCAAATATTTTCTTTCCGAACTTAAACAAAAATGTTTTGCCCTCATTCTCAGGACGCTTTGAATCTTCTATAACCATAATATTTGTATAATAAGTTAAGCGCCTTTTTTGTTTGCGAACAATATCTCTATTGGCTTCGAGTCCTGTATCCCAAAGTTTAGAATTATACTCGGAAACAGGATCATTTTTACCATTAGTAGTAAGACTATTTTCAATATACCAGCCACCTGGTCCTTGAAAACCGTGATTGAATACACGTACCCATGGAATATCTTCTCCTTCAATTGAGGGAAGAAATCTAATAACAGCATAACCGTTACCAGCTTTATCTAGATCTGCTTTCCAGAATCTATCATCAACTCCAATTTGGGGACTGTTAATTTTATTAAGCTCTTCGGAGAGGCGGCTTAATGAGGAACCTCTTTTCTTTTTCATATCTGCAAACGACATATTTCTCCTTGTATCTGCTTTGTTTCGATTTTTTCGTTATATCCACGCTGTCATAATATAACTATTATTATAACCTAAATCTTATTGAATTTCAAGTACTTTTTTCAAAGTATCTTTACTATTATTAAGATCATGGTTAAAGAAAGGTTTATATTTCATACACATTTTGAAGTAGTCCGGCCACACTATTGTATCCTGCAACTCTTCATTAAATCTTGGTATGAAATTCAAGATATCATCCAATATAATAAATGTTTCAATATTTATTTTTTTCGCTAAAACATAACGAAATATTGGTGGATGTTGTCCATCAACTATTTCAAACAAACTGTCGAAATTTTCTGAACTGTTATCCATGATACTTGTACAATCGGAACGGAAGTTGTATTGTAAACTCTCAATACGTTTTTTCCATTCTCGATAAGTTGATACACACCTTTCACCAAATGCATCACCTATCCACATATTTATATTACTTGAAAAATTAGATACTAAAAAATCTACTAATTCTTCACTATTATATTCTCGAGATAATTTTTTAAAAAAAAATTTCTCTCTTCTTTTATTAAAAGATGATACAGTTACATTACACTTTCCATTGTATTTAAAATAATCATAATCTGATGTAAAATGTAATTTTAAAGCCGTGTAAGTACTATAACATTCAAATTCATTCATAATATAATTGCAATATAAAGTAAGATTACATTGGTTATAGCTAATTCAACCGCAAGGACTGTATGATACCATACCCATTTTATTTCATATTCCTTATCTCTCTCTATATCGACTTTAGTTTTGCCATCTTGTAATTTAGGTAACCAAATTTTTTCCCAACTTTTTTTAATGCTTTGGAACATTTGTTGTCTCTCATATTGGTAATTTAGAAGTTGTTTGAATAAAATTTAAATCTTCCGCTTCCTTTCTCAGCACTCTTTTAAGATCTGTTGAAATTAAAGAAGCGGCTGTTTCATACTCTAACATATGTAATTCACAATAATGTAATATAGCATCCATTAAAGGCATTTTATCTGCTAGATTTTTGACTTCTATATTAAATGTTTCAGGTGATAACATCTTAATCATATTTTTCTTATCAATATCAATCTTTTTCGCCATAATCCCCATCATATTTGTGAAGTGTTTCTGCCTTAGCTATAACTAAATGAGCAAACCGAGTATTAGGTTTCACTGTAGTTTCACCTCCAATATTATACAAAGTCGCACCTGCATAATCTTTAAATCCTGAATCATATATTGAACTAATAATTAAAACTCCGTTCCTATTAAAAGTACTCCTACCGAGAAGAATTGCAATTTCACCTTCTGCTATATCTACATGTTGATTAGACTGAATTTCATAACATACACCATGATCTAAAACATAATTACCATCTTCATCAACCTTTTGTTCTATTGATTTTCTAGGTTCTTTTTTATCTTCATCCATATGCATCGGCCCGGCACCAATCCGATAAACCTTATCGATTCGTAAATCAATAGTATTAGGTTGAATCATTTTTTTATCAATATTAGTTACTTCAGTAGAAGCATTCACAGGATGTATAAACATTATTCTCCGAAATAATAAGGGTTTTCTTTTGTTTTAAATATAAACCCTTGTTCTAGAACATCTGAATTATAATCTAATTTCCAATAAACATTAGGATCTACAGCAGATGCTTCAGGAAATATAGTTGAAGAAAAAGTAGAATCAGATTTAAATAAAGGACTAATTTCATTACGAAAAACATATATTTGATTTTCATGATATAGCATGCAAGCAAAAGTTCCATCTACTTCATTTAGATCTTCATTTAATGCTTGATCAAATAACCATTCCGTATCCCAATCACCTTCAAATTTTCCTTCTTTAATAATACCATTATGCCACAAAAATGATTTATCTTTTTTAGCTGGATGGATAAATCTACCTGTTGCCAAATCAGTATTATTAACTTCTTTTGATGTTGGTGCTTGTTGATGTACTACACAATAATCCCAATTTCCATCTAATAAATCTAAATCTAAAGGCCCGTAAGATTTTGTTTGAGATTTAAGGTCTAGACCATCATCAGTATACAAAAACTGAGAAACTGAATGAGATTCTTCTCCCCGATATCTATTTAGGTCAACTAATTTTAGTAATTGCTTTTTATCTTTACTTGCAGAAATACTACACATTCCAGTTTATCTCCTTTTGATATTGTATAGGATCCGGTTCTCCTATATTCATAAATGCTTTAATTCGTTCACTACATGAAGGACATGTGCCACAGCTTTTTCCTTCTACATCGGGATCATAACAAGTTAAAGTATGTTTTAATAAATCAAAATTCCCTAATTCTTTACAAATCTTAAGTTCTTCTGTTTTACTTAATTGAGAAAAAGGTGCCACAATTTTGGTTTTAAATGTTCTATTTAAAGCTGCCACATTATTAAGAGCATCTACAAAAGCTTGACTAGTATCCCAATAACCATATTCATCATGAACCTGTAATCCACAAAAAATAAATTCTGCTTTTACCACTTCTGCAAAAGCACATGCATTACTAAGTAACATCATATTTCTAAATGGAACATATGTTGGAGGTTGTGGGTCTCCTAATACATCCTTAATAGTGGGCATTTCAACATCTGATCCTGATATATTTGCACTAATAGGTTGAACCAACGTTCCGAAATAACCAATATCCAATTGTTTATGGGCGATTCCTAATTCACGACATAATTCTTTAGCTTTATTACATTCTTCAGCTTGTTTTTGTCCGTAATTAAAAGTCAGAGCGAATACTTTTTCAGGACCATATTGTCTAGCAAGCATCATTGTAACAATGGAACTATCCATTCCTCCAGATAAAATTACTGCAACATTATCAAAACAAAATGGAAGTTTTTTTCTTGTTTCTTCTAAATCAGTCATTAACTTTTCTCTACAACTTCTATCAACCGTGATAGATACCATTTAGCTTTATTTAAATCTTCAAGCTGCTTTTGTTTATTTTCATAACCCTTTTCCGTTTTCTTACCAGCTCGTAATACATACTTAACAATATTTCCACGATGAAAATTTAAATCAAACGCTTCTATAACATCAATTGCCTCTAAGTTAGTATTACTTTGATAATGTTCAGGGTCTATTTTATTAGCCATGTGTTCCTGAATATGTAGAATATTTGTAATAATCCAAATCCTTTGGATATTTTCTCGGCCTCGGCGAGGGCGAGGTGGGAAATTTAGCAGATCGCCTTTCGGCATTAAAGCCAATTCCTGTAACAATTTCTCTGAAAGTATCAACATTATAATATAAAAGATCTAAATTAATATCTTCTTCTTTCATATCATAAACGGAATCAAATGTTGATTTCGGTTTTTGTGTCAATCCATGAATACCTGCATAAGGGGTACCATCTAATGCTGACATCACCGGATTAGAAGTATCTATACTATGAATCCAGTCATAATTCCTATAATGCGCAAACTCTCTTGCTTGCCAGGTTCCCAATAAATGATGTTTTAAACTTTTATTAATACATTCCTTATCCATTTTTTCAAGTAATTTAATTCTTTCATTTGCTTGAAGAGTCGGATCCTTATCGACCCAAGAATATACAAATGGAATACCAATTATAGGAAATCCACCTTCCATGAGGTTTTTATAACCTAGAGGTCCGAAATGGATAAATTCTTTATAACATTCAATCATTTCATCTGGTGAAGCACCTTGAATAACTGGCATGCCATGAATGATAGTATCAGGGTAATCATTAACAAATTCAAGAGACCTTTCCAATGTTCTTTTTTTATCTCCAAGAACATCTGGTAAGACAACATAGTTTGGTTCTAACCTTGTGAACCATTCATAAAGTAACTTATTATCTAATGATTCTCCTAATTCAAAACAACTATTATCAAGATAAGTAAATTCTCCACAATTTGCAAAGTCACAAACCAGCTCCGCATAATCTTTATCTTCTAGAATTTTGTGAAGTAATACAAATTGATAATCGCTAATAAAATCTTGATGTTCATCTATTAAACATCTGGGAATTTCATGTGAAATATATGTCATATTAACTCATTAAAGATCTGCACCCAGCTAAAAACTCTCTACGACATTCGCCGTCTTCGAATTGTCCCGATGCTGAAAGTGTGGCTGTTGAAGATCGAAGATCTTGTATGCCTCGAGATTTAACACAAAAATGTAGTCCATCAATTTGAACAGCTACGTCTTCTGTTTTAGCAACAAATGCAATTGTTGCGCGAACTTGTTCTGTTAATCTTTCTTGAACTTGAGGTCTTTTGGAAAAGAATTGGACTATTCGATTTAATTTTGAAAGTCCTAAAACATAATCATTAGGAATATATGCTACAGATGCTACTCCATCAATAACAATAAAATGATGTTCACAATATGATTGAACATTTATATTTCTTTCAAGAACAAAAGAACCCCTATAATTCATTGAATTTTTAATTTGTGTACATTTTGGAAATCTGTCATAATCTAAACCCCAAAAAATTTCATTAACATACATTTGAGCAACTCTTTCTGGAGTATCTTGTAAAGAATCATCTTTAAGATCCAAACCTAATTCAAACATAATATTTTTAACATTGTTTTGAATCTTTTCAATAGCTTCTTCAGAATTAAATTCATCTCGAACTCGTGACATGGGTGTTTCTAATCCTAAAGAAAGTAAATGCTCATTCACTTTTCGACCCAACTCTGGATCGCATTTTCTACGTACTTCCATTTTCTCCTTTGTTTAATTTATTATTATATTATATAACATTATAG
>Ga0315334_10001195_pt1 | contig 15901 bp, 14 predicted proteins | sample M150034915metaG_FD_205555 | JGI IMG/M metagenome (GOLD analysis project Ga0315334, IMG submission 205555) | Ammonia-oxidizing marine archaeal communities from Monterey Bay, California, United States - M1 500m 34915 | ecosystem: Environmental > Aquatic > Marine > Intertidal zone | place: USA... | reverse complement strand
GGCTCCAGTAATGTGCAGGATACATGAATGTGTTCTTGACCAGATTTGTAAAGGTCAACCCCATTTTGGCCACCTAATACCAAGAGGGAATCCCAACCATGTTCCTCTACCAATTCCCAAGCAGCATCTTCCTCGGTTGATTTTGACAGACGCCTACGCATTAATTCCAATCCTCTTGATTCGAAGATAACCACGTCTGCACCTTTGGTGCGGTGTAAGCCTGTCAATTTAGGATCACAAATAACTGGGACTTGGGATGCCTTTGCTTGTTGGATGAGAGATTCTGCAGTTGCATCATTAACAACTCCTTTTCCATAATCTGAGATGACTAAGGCGCCGGCTTTTGGTAATAATTCCGATGCTTGATTGGCTAATAATTCTGCAACTTCGCTTGACACATCGTCGAGTGCTTCTTCATCGACTCGTAGCATCATTTGCTTATTGGCAATCAGGCTTTCTCTACTGGCGATGAATCGGGTCTTTACCGTGGTTCTCCAATTCTCAAGAACTGCAACACCGTCGGATTTGATTCCTGCTTCTTCGAGTGCATCGATAACATCAGCCCCCGCTTCATCATCACCAACTACACCAAAAATGGAAACTTTGTGTTGCAGAGATGTAAGTCCCCTAGCCACATGGGCTGCTGCTCCTGCTCCTTGTTCACGCTGAGTTTCCTTGAGAACGGGCACTGGTGCTCTTGGATTGAGGTTATTCGCATAGCCATAAATGAAGCGGTCTAGCATAACGTCTCCAACAAGGACGACCAAACTTGGCGCCATATTCTCGACACGTCGTCGAGTATTCTGTAGACCATCATGGATGCCCCAATCGCCCTCGTCCATGTGCTTCCCTCAGCCTATCGAAAAGGGGGAGTCATTTCATGTTGTCCCGAATACTGGTGGCGATTGCAACATGAATCTCAGTTGGGATGGACAGGCTGCGACGCAGGCTTGATAGAATTGCATCCTCATCCAAACTGATAACTCCATCCTCTAGAGCAGTTCGAACCGCATCAACATAAGGATGTATATTGGCTTCTAAGCCATCAAGTAATTCAGCGTGTGCAATAACTTGTCCAACTAGCCTTCCATGCACTTCCAAACTAATATCCAGAGTATTACGTAGGGTTTCCAACATCACTTGTTCTTCCTCGATTATTTCTCCATCCTCAAGTGCCTGTTCCAATAAGTCTCGGTAGATGTTTTCTCGGTCAGGTCCTTTGCTTTCGGTGAGGCTATTGAGGGCTTCTTGTTCGATTCTTGTAACTCTTTCAGGACTCATGCCAATGAAGGTTACAATTTCTTCAACTATCCCTCTTTCTGCTTCTGACAGACTCCCATCTCTCCAGGCTCTCTCAAAAACTGCCTTAACTAAAGACTCACTGATTTTCCCTTCCATTCCAAGACTACCTTTTGCCTCAGAAATTGGTACAACCAGCGGTTCTGGGTGCCAATTTAAATTCTCATCAACATGCGATAATAAGGTGAGCAAATCTCCGTCATCCACAAACTTACTCAGGAGGGAAGGCTCGCCATCTGTCATAACTTCTAGATTGAGAACTCTGCTACGTATTTCTTGACTACGCTCTTTTCCCTTAGCGGTCAGCATGTAGACTCGCCGGCGTTGCTTCGCACCATCGACGTGACGATTATCCTGTTCTATGTCCTCTGACTCAATCATCCGCTTCAAAGTCCTTGGCAGGTGCTTTCTTTGGATGAATACAGCACTCGATATACCGGCTTGAGTATTCTCTGGTGGAGCCTCCCATCCTCCGTCTTTCAGGTGCTTGTCGGAAAGGTGAATCAAGACCCTCTCTTCAACCGTCAAAACACCGAGTTGGCCACTAACCATGCTTCCACCGTTATGGCCACAAAGCATCGAGCACTTCAGAGATGCGGTTGCGTGGGATTGATGGTGAGTTACCTGTCGCCCCCGATTAATGGCAACGGAAAAGGGCAGCCATCCTGTAGGACGCCAGCGTGGAAATCGTCCTATTTTAGATAATGAAGAAATGCGAGATGTTCTCATTGCAGAAGAGGGAGGGTGGAAAGTCGAGCCTCCAATCTCAAGTCGCCTTTGGCAAAAATCAGCCCTTGGAAAAACCATCGAAGGCGGATCTGTGCTGCTTTCACCTGCTGAAGCCCTGTTTTGCCATTGGCATAGAAACTTGGCACTACCAAAGAACTTCATGACGGAGATGCTTGCTTCAAATCAAAGAATCTTGCATGAGGCTGTGGCTATTGAGGCGGTTCGTTCTGGGGGGGAAATATTGTCTATATGTGTTGAAGATTCACCTCATGGAAACCTTCGATGTGCAAAAACATGGGGCATGAGATGGGAGAGAACCTCTCACCCCTCAAAAGACCTACCAGTTTCACAAGTACGCTGGTTCATCTCCTCCGACGACTTGGATTTAGTTGACCTACAATCATGGGTAAGGGAAGTGGAAAAAATAGGTCAAAGGGCAGAAGTTGTAGTTGTCGATTCTGAATATGATTCAACAATCTATCACTTATCGTCACCAGACCCTCGCGGCAAATTGAGACCTCCTTCTGAAATACAAATACCAGTCTTGGGTGGGAAAGTGGACAGTTTCATCCAATATGAAAATTGGCCATTACCAAATATTGGAGTGCCACAAGCCGGAGGAATTAGCCTAGACAGTACCGAGAAAAAATGGTTGGAAAATTACCTACAAGGGACTGAACATGCTGGTGATGCATATCTCCTCAATGAATTATTAGAGCGTGGACTTCTTGCAAGGCCTGGTTTCAAATATGGTTGTAAATGGAGAGTTTATGATGATGATATCTCAAAAGTCCATGCCCCATGGTTGATGTCGATTGAGTCCGAAATGCCTCGCTCTTGGGAAGAAGCCTGCTTACGTGCTCGCTTATCAGCGGGTGTTAACAAAAAATGGGTTTGTATTCAACAAAGCCCTGATGGTGCATCATTCCTGTCTATTGAAAGGGTCCTCTTGGGGCGCTGAAAATAAGGTATTTGTCGGGTTCAGAAAATCATCAACACTTGAAACTGCCACAGGCTGTGGAGGGATAATTTTCTGCTTCTTATCGATTCCAAGAACCACCCAAAGAGCCACTAAGAGACAAACGATTAGGGTTAGACTAGCTGGGTCACGGAATGTTCTGATTACATCTGCTGTTCCAGCAATCGCTTCTCCTGTAACTTCAACATCTACTCTCTCTACCTTACCCAAGTCATCAACGATGATGATTTCTCCCCTTGCCAGCATTCCAGGTGTTAGAAGACCGTTTGGTTCCACCGTTAGGGTGATTGATGAGCCCTCTTGTATGACTGCACTTTCTTGAATAATAGCCACTCTTGAGAGAGGGCCCTCGACGAATAATTCCACTGCCCTACTACCATCACCTTCGATCTCTAATTCGATGGAAATATCGGTTGATTTACTGGTTGAAACATCGGCTTGTGTCAGGCTTGGCAATACTCGGTTGAAGTGAGTGGACCAAGGAATTGCAATATCCCAAGTCGTATTTCCGCAACTAATGAAGCCTGTAAGTAGACCGAATTTGCCCGCAGAAACTTGACGATTGTATGATAATTCAACTTGTTTCCAAGTCTCCCCCATGACCCCTGTGGTTGAGTCAATGATGGCAATACTTCGACCGTCATTACTGTCAATAGAAACTTGAGGTTGGCATTCTTGAGTTGATTTCATGGCAAAGAAAAAAGATTCCCCTGGTAAGGTAGTTAATCCACCTGATGGTGGTAATACCTCAAATTCTTCTTCACAGGTAGGCTTTGTCAAGTTGAGCCCCCATAATTCATCTTGCATTTGGAAAACCACCGCAGTCCATTGGACTAAACGACCATGTGAATCTCTAACTTGAATGCCACTTGCACCAAATGTGTCACCTAATTGGAAAGTGTCACCTTCGCTACCTTTGTCTGCCGCTCGCATCAATTCACCGCCACCATCGGCCTCTATAATCCGCAGCCAAGGGGAATCTGGGTCATGATTGACTACATTGTTTTCGAGGTCACCAGTTGCTAAATTTTGGGCGCTAACTAAGAGTCCTGAGCCTGGGAGCCTAGTATCGAAATCATCATCAGCACGATGTTCTATCCAAAGCCATTCGTTTTCTGCTAACGGAATACGAAGTGCTGAACCTGAATTTGACATCGGCATCAAAGATTTTATCGTCGCTTTACATTCGCCATCTTGTGAATCCCAAGAAGAAATTTCATGGCTCCTTTCGAGGCCTAGCAATTCCATCGTCGCAGCCATTGGTAAAGCGGGGATTGCTCCATTTCCATTCCAATTGCCACTAGCCATGATATCCCAGTCTCCTACTCCATACCAATTTTTTGAAACCGTTTCATCGTGCACTGCATAGAGGTCTAAGGCGCCAATCTGATGAAGCATTTCGTGAATAATTGTACCCCGATAGTTTGAGGAACGCAAAGATGCCATGGTATAGTGATGAACTGCAAGTCCATCCTTCAGGTCTATCGCCTCTTGAAGTGGTCCAAAGTGGCTCCAGATTCTGGAAGAAGCACCTGAACCATCTTCTTGTGGCCTTGCGGTGTGTAAGATTAGCAATCTGTCAACATTGCCGTCCTTATCCAAATCAAATGCAGACCAATCCATCTTTGAGGCCAATTTGGTGATTACTTCTGCTGCTAAGGCGGCAGGTCCTCCTTCGATACTTCCTACATCTCGGGTATTTTCAGTATCGTAGCCATATGAACTGGAAGGAAGAGAAGCACGGATTATTTCAGAATAGTAGGTCAAGTTGAGACTGCTTTCCCCTCCACTCATCGCCTCGATATATCCTACAGCACCATTACTACCGTCTAGAAGGCCCTTGGCCTGAATGATATCACGACCATTTCCACTCGCCTCATCGCTGAAATCAACGACTACAACGAGCCAATTTTCTTGTTCTTGAATTCCGACGAGGGGGGATTCTGATTCTGAATTGGCATTTTCCCGAACTTCCTCAAACCAAGTTTGAACGACTTCTGGATTCGACCATCCTACAAGGCCTAGGATGATGAAACCCAAGGCGATTGGAAGGGCGATTTTTGCCTTCATGATATTATCGGCTGAAGGACCAACCAATAGAAGGGTTCTGCTTTATTGTTGATTTATGCAGGCAAATGCATCGTTTGAATGCAAAACCAAACCCCATGGAAATTCAACTGAAAGGGTCAAGTTTCCATCGAATCCAACCTCCATAATGCGCTCTTTTTGTCCTGATGTGGGCCATGGGTCTACCATAGATGCCAAAGCTAAACGAAAATCAACTTCCCTCAATTCACCATCAGGCCTTGCGGCTGCTATATTCAAAAGCGATAATCCACGTAATTTGATACTTAAGGAATCTAAACTTTGCTTCATATGTTCAGGTAGTGGACTACCATCACATCCAGTAATAATTAGATCTGTCAAGCGTTGTATTTTTGCTGATGCTAAAAGATCATTTCTTTCATGGGCGTTTAGACAAAGAGCATTTGCACTACTAGTCGCCATTAAATTTGGCGTGATTGAGGAAAAATCTTTGCCGCAAGCACCGGAACAGGCACAGGATACTACTGCGATTCTTCTCAAGGAGCCTTCAGAATCCATAATACCCTCACCATGTGGAATGTTTTTTGACGACATATTTCGAGTTTTGAATGGAGAGATACAGGCCTCAACGAGAAGCCAGCAAGAAATTGCCGAGAGAAGGCGGATCCCTGTTAAATGGGATGGAATGGATAGCCATACCAAAGCCAATGAAAAACCATGTATGCGAATGCGGAACCATGTTAGAGAATTGGCATCCAATAAGCCAACTACACCAGCCATCAATGCCGACATCATCGCCAATAATACAATTAATTCAACTGCTAATACCGCAAAGGAAACCCTCAAGATTTCCACCGCATCATAGGTTGCAACAACTCCCGATTCACTACTTCCTTGGTGAGCCCAAAGCATAACCATTGGAATTAGGTATAACATAGTCAATAAAAGAATGCTAATGCTAACAAGCCCCCCAATTAAGATGGTACTGCTCAACCAATGCCTCTCTTGAGGTAGCATTCCTGGCCGGGTGAAATTAATCGCTTGCCAACAAAATAATGGAATGATTGTTATCAAGCCAAGAAGCAATGCCGACATCCAACGTAGAGAAACCCATTCTGCGGGAGCAAATACTGAGAGGCACTCTGATACTTGACAAGGAGAAATCCGGATTAAGTACCATGCAAGAACTGAATCGATGAAAAACATCCACACAATCGATGACACAGTCAAGGCAAATAGTAACAACCCAAGTCTGTTCAATAACTCATCTAAGTGGCTGCTAATTGGGCGAACTGAATCTCCCGCTAAGGATAAACCGTCAGCCATCACATAATGCCAAAGGTGCTTTACTCAAGACCACTGCGGTTAGAGCATTTGTTCAACCTTTAGTGGAGCCTTGGCTTGTGCATAGGTGCGATACAATCCATAACCCGCCCAAAGTGCCAACATTCCAACCAGTAAATTCCAGCCCCAAGGTTTGGAGTTTTCCAATGTCCAGAAGAAGAAGTAGGAAAGAGCAGCAAAGAGTATACCACGGCGAATTGCTTGAGGAACTGCCAAACGCATATCGAGGTTATCTGGTCCTCCAGCAAACTTCTTTTGGTAGAACTCCCCTTGGAATACTGCGGCAATCAACAAGATAGAGAAGGTTGTCCAATAGTAGAGATTTCCTTGAGCAAAGAAGTTGTCAGCCAGTTCTTTTTGCTCTGCAGCCTTAACTGCCTCAGGGTCAACTTCTTGCTTGAATAATTCATCATAATCTCCAACAGAAATTGTACGCAGAGATAACTCCTCGCCTTCCGAAACCATTGCACCATTAGGGGATGCGATGCTGAATGTCAAGATATTCCAATTATCACCTTCGTCAAAACTACCATCGCCGTTAACCGCATTACCTACCAATGAAAAGTGAATTGCTCCCACATCTGAAGAAGGTGCAGTCCATGGAATTAGCCAATCATTTCCAGGCTCGGAGTGAGAAATCGCATCAGGGTTGTCCTCTGCTTCCCTTGTATGTTGCTCGTCCAATGGAGTGAATGAACCAACTCCAAAATCAGTCATCAAGAAACCACCCTCGGAATTTGATTGGTGTTGTAGTGAAATAGTGAAATTATAGGTATCTCCGGCGGTATAGGCCTGTGGAACTCCACTGATGGAGACAATAACTGCAACAGAAGGCGTTCCACCGCCATGACAAGTACAGCCAAACTCCACGGTAGGGTCAGCGCCATTGCTGACAGGTGGGCCTCCGCTGGAGCCGAAAGCAGGCATTGCTAAGAGGGCGATACAAGCCAATGCCATGATGATACGAGGAACTGTTAGGCGCATCAACTCAACCTCATTTGCTGTGCACCGATGGGCCGCCCTTGAAGGTTACCACTTGACATTGAGTTGGAAGGCATCTAAACAAGAAATTATTGACTAGAGAATTAGTGAAACTTCAGAGATGAGAAGTGATTGCTTTTTCATTAAAGGTTCTCTGAATGCCTAGGTGGAAAACAAGCAATCATTATCAATCCTCGATAATAAAAGCCAGAACCTCGCATATTACCTGTGCAATAACATCCATGTGAGAAGTGTTCAAATGCGGTTGTAAAGACAAGTCACAAGCAAATTCAATCGCTTCTACTGTTGCTGGCAATTCTACTGCCTCAATATCTTTGAGAAATTGCCATTCTCTGAAATCACGAGCATTGCGCTTAACCCCAAATATCTGCATATCAATGCCTTCCAAAGACATCACTTCGATGAAACTATCGGCTTGTTTTCTAGTTAACCCTCGTAAGTGGAATTGTATGGTATCACAAAACATCTCTACTTCAGGGAAGGGTTTTGGAATCTCAATATTTGGATGATTTTCCAAAAGACCTTCTAGATAGTGATAATTTTGCCTGTGGATTTGATGAATTTCCATTAGCCTTGGAATTTGGGGGCGCAACAAAGCAGCACACACTTCTGTCATTCGCATCGAATAACCTGGGATCTGATTTTGGAGAGTATTCATCAGGTCCTCATCAATTCCAAAATGCCGGTTCCATCGTTCCTCATATGAGCCAGCATAGAGTAATGCCTTGCCTGCAATTTCAATATCATCGGTTGCGAGAATACCCCCTTCTCCAGATGAAAGACCCTTGCTAGATTGTGTTGAAAAACAAGCAATACGACCGAAATTGCCGAGTTTGATCCCATTCCAGAAGGTCATATATGCATGCGCACAATCTTCAATGAGGTATAGGTCATGACGCTTAACCACTGCCATTATCGCATCCATGTTTGGCACATGCCCTCGCATGTAAGAGAGAAGCAATACCTTAGCTCCTGATTCCTTGACCTTATTTTCAAGGTCTTCTGCATCCAATCCCCATTCCAAATTAGATTCGACAAAAACTGGTTCGGCTCTTGCATGATGAATCGCTGAAGGTACTGCAGTGAAGGTGAAACCATTGGATAACACCTTGTCACCAGGCTTGACTCCTGCAATATTTAGGGCGATGAACATAGCAGCCCCACAAGAATTAACTCCTAATGCAAAGTTACTACCAAGGTGGGTAGCGAATTCCTCTTCAAACAAAGATACATGCGAATCTTCTGCCTTTTTTGGTTGATAACGATACATCATCCCTGCACGCATCGTGGCTACAGCATCTTCAATTCCAGATTCAGGAACCGCTTTGAAAGCCTTAGGGTTAAAATCAACGATTGATTCACCGCCTTCAATTACCAACCTTCGATTAGAATCAGACATAAACTAACACAACCTTTTGACCCTGAAAACGTCACTATTCAATGGTTTCCAACCTTAGTACTCCTTGATTGCAGTGTTGAGGGCCGACATCATTGCTTTTCCGTCTCCAAACAGCATCATCGTCTTATCCATGAAGAATAAGTCATTATCGACACCAGCATAGCCTACGGATAAACTGCGCTTGATGATAACTATTGAGCGTGCTTTGTCGACATCCAAGATTGGCATTCCACCCAATGGTCCTTCGCCGCTGCGGGCTGCAGGGTTGGTGGTGTCATTAGCACCGATGACAACTGCTAAGTCGCACTCTGCAAACTCGGAGTTTATTTCATCCATCTCAATCAATTGCTCATATGGAACATTAGCCTCAGCGAGTAGCACATTCATGTGTCCAGGCATGCGCCCTGCAACTGGGTGAATTGCATACTTCACTTCAACATCTCTTGCTTCCATCAAATCAGCGAATTCCTTCACCGCATGTTGGCACTGAGACACCGCCATCCCATATCCTGGGACGATAATACAAGTGCTGATTCCATCGCACATCATTGCCACTTCTTCAGCATCACTACCAACCTTTGTACGAGTAACAGTTTCCTTCTCTGAGCCACCAAATGACTTGAACAAGACATCGATCAACTGACGGTTCATCGCCTTGCACATGATGAAGGTAAGAACTAACCCTGCTGCTCCGACCATCGAACCAGCGATAATCAAAACATTGTTGTTGATGACGAATCCTGTAAAGGCTGCTGCCACTCCTGAAAGGGAGTTTAGTAGGCTGACCACTACCGGCATATCTGCACCGCCGATTGGCAGTACGAAGAGGATTCCAAGCAAGCAACTTGAGCCTACCAGCGCCCAGACCCAAAGTGTGTTTTCTGGTTCCCTAACCGTCATCACGACGAATGCGAATGAGGCGATTAACAGCCCAACCTTGACGAAGTTTAGCCATGGAGGTCCCCAAGTTGGGAAACGGACCCACTTCTTGGTTAGGGGTATCGTGAAGCCACCCTTCAACTTGAACATGGCAACTAAAGAACCTGTAAGGGTGATCCACCCTATCAGACTAGATAATCCGATAGCAATCCAAATTGCCCAAAGGTTGAGCATATCGGTTGGTACTTCACCAGTTTTTATTCTGGCTAAAACTTCAGACAGTGCTACCAATGCACTAGCTGCTCCGCCAAAGCCATTGAACATAGCAACTAATTCTGGCATTCCAGTCATTTCGACCTTGACCGCCAGCCAAACTCCGATTACAGTACCAAGGAGTAGGCCACCGACCAATAACTCCCATCCAATGATGCCATTTCCAACTTGCATTTTGACTAAAGTTGTAATCACTGCTAAGAGCATTCCAGCAGAACCAAGTTGATTGCCATAGGGTGCGGTTCTTGGAGAACCTAATTTCTTGATTCCTGTAATGAATAATGCTGCTGAGAGCAAGTATCCAATATCAAAAATTACTGGGTCAACCATTCAGGCCACCTCCTTCTTGCGCCTCTTTCCAGCGATCATTTCCAACATTCTATTGGTTACCATGAAACCTCCAACGCAGTTGATGGTTGCTAGAACTAGAGCGGTGAATCCAAGCCAAGCAGCAATACCTGGAGAGCCGCTGTTAAAGGCTACATTGCTGGCTAGTAATGCACCAACTACAGTGATTCCGGAAATAGCATTTGCTCCCGACATCAAAGGTGTGTGTAGAGTGGCTGGAACCTTGGAAATCAGTTCAAAACCGAGATAAATTGCCAAGACGAAAATTGTGATGCTACCGATTAATGCTGCAATAGTTAGGCTCATTCAACCACCCCCGCCAAGCGAGTTTGTTTCGGATGGATTTCACCATCTGTACAAATTAGAACCCCTCCCATTCCTGCAACGTGAAAATCACTTCCTTCAGGTGAACCCACCAAAATATCATCCTCAAGGTCCAAGGTTAATTCTCCATCCTTGACTAGACTAGAGACGAATGTTGTCATGTTGTTTGAAAATAACATGCTGGCTGAGTTTGCCACGGTGCCTGGTAAATTCGGAACTCCGATGATTGTTACTCCATTCCTTTCGATTATCTCTCCACATTCGGTCAATTCGCAATTTCCGCCAACATCTGCATTCATATCTACAACAACTGCGCCGTTTTTGAAGGATTCAATCGCAGAGGCAGGTACGGTTATTGGAGCGGGACGACCAAATATTCTAGCGGTGGTAATGATGACATCTGCATCCTTTGCTACTTCACAAACTGTATCATTGACCTTTTGGATAAATTCCATAGTCAATGGTTTGGCATAACCTGATTCATCTTCAAAATCATCCATTCCTTCAACCTCGATGAAGCGTCCACCGACCGATTCGATTTGTTCGGCTGCTGAACGGCGCACATCAGATGCATAGACGACGGCACCAAGGCGCTTGGCTGTGGCGATGGCTTGTAGGCCAGCAACTCCACTACCCATAATAACGAACTTGGCTGGGCGAATAGTACCTGCACTGGTGGTCATCATTGGAATCCCCTTTGGTACATGGGCAGCACCCATGAGCACCGCTTTGTAGCCAGCCAAGTTATCTTGACTTGAATTTACATCCATCGCTTGAGCACGAGAGAGTCTGCGAGGAATCATGTCCATACTGAATAGGGTAATCTTTGCATCCATGGCCTTCTTCACATTTTCAGGGCTACGGAATGGGTCAGATACGCAGGCCAACATTTTTCCTTCTTTAATCAGAGAAATATCGGGCATATTGATGCAGACTACGATATCGCAAGCCATTGCATCCTCTCTGCTTCCAACATTTGCACCCAAATCTGTATATTCTGAATCATTATGATTTGCCTTTAATCCAGCCCTTGATTCAACTATTACTTCAAAACCAACCTTGGCTAATTTTTTGATTGAATTGGGGACAATAGCCACGCGGTTTTCTCCTTCAGTCTCGCATATAACGCCCAAGCGCATCTTCTCATCTCCTTCATCTTCGACAACGAGAAGGTTGTCGACGAAGCGGCCGACCCGTATTCGGCTCTTCAATGCTCGCTTGGCAAGAAATGATTTGCCAACCACTGCCCTTATGGGCTCTATTCAGGTCGCCGGTATGAGCGTGAACAGCATGGTCAAGCAACGCAACAAGATAGCAGTGATTGGAGCAGGAAATGTAGGGGCAACTTGTGCCTTTGTTTTAGCACAGAAAAAACTCGGGGATATCGTTCTACTAGACATCTTCGAGGGTTTCGCAAAGGGAAAGGCATTGGATATGAGCCAAGATGGTCAAGTCCTCAATTATGATGGAAACATAACAGGCACAGCCAATTACGAAGATATCGCTGGTTCTGACGTTGTAGTAGTAACAAGTGGATTTCCGCGCCAACCAGGTATGAGTAGAGAAGACCTAATTGGCAAGAACGCCGATATCATTTCCCAAGTAGGTGCAGGAATCAAAGAACATGCTCCAGATTCAATCATCGTCATGGTAACAAATCCACTTGACTTGATGACTTACCATATGAGAGAGGTCACCGGATTCCCCTCCCACCGCGTAGTCGGCCAAGCCGGAATCCTTGACAGTGCTCGAATGACTCATTTCATTGCCAAGGCAGTAGGATGCAGCGAAGAAGATGTTCAAGCGATGGTGCTTGGTGGTCATGGAGACACAATGGTTCCTCTCCCACGTTACACAACTGTTGGTGGAATTTCAGTCGACCAATTACTCGATGATGAAACCATTGCAGCCATCTGTGAAAGGACCGCCAAGGGTGGCGGAGAAATCGTCAAACTCCTTGAGAAGGGTAGTGCCTTCTATGCACCAGGCTCAGCGGCAGCGATCATGGCAGAAGCCATCGTTATGGATAGAAAGCGACTAATTCCAGCAAGTGCTCACTTGAAGGGCGAATATGGTCTTGACGATGTTTATATCGGCGTACCAATTATCCTTGGTGCCAATGGTGTAGAACGTATTATGGAACTAGAATTAACAGATGCAGAACTTGAGAGCCTCCAAGGCTCTGCTAATTTCTACAAGCAACAATTAAGTGAATTACTCGGCTATTGAGGCACTTCACCAGAAAGATTTGCCGGCAAGGCAACTCCAATCGCTGAAACGGAGCCAAGGCGCTCCCATTCCGATTCCTGCCACGTTTTGTATTCCTCAAATGAAGACATTTGGAGCACTGGATTATGTTCTCTATTCCACATAAGAGTCTGGGGTTCTGTGCCCGGTGCTTCATGACCAGACATGATTTGGGTATGCTCATTAATGCCTTGTAAAATAGACAATGCTTGCCAATGCCCCTCAAGACTACCACCCGGCAAATCGTCTCTTCCGGTTCCCCCACTGCCATTAAAGAGATAATCTCCAGTGAATAGGAAACCAGGGATTTCAATGCACATGCTATCAGGGGTATGTCCCGGACTTGCATAGAAAGTAAATTCTACACCACCCATCTGTAATTTTTCTTTATCAGAAACATTGGTTGAAACCCCATGAGTCAAGGCCCCTTCAAGCATTAGGAAATCACAACCAGCCTTGGCTGCCAACTCCCATCCACCGGTGATATGGTCCGCATGAGTATGGGTGCCAATGGCATATTTTAGAGTCAAACCTCTTTCTTCAATCAAAGCCAAGTCTCGCTCAACATTTGCATGAATTGGGTCAATCAAGGCCGCCAGAGAATTGCAAGTGCAGGTGACCAAGTAAGTACGAGCCCAGCCTGTGGGGTTAATCTGCTCGACTAGCATCAGCACTTGCAATATGTCTTCACTTGTCAAAGTGTTCATAGAGGGTCGGTGATTCCTATCCATTTGAGCGGGGAAAGAAGAAATGCTTGAAATACTCGATATTATAATAATTGCAATGGCATTAGGAATAGGGTTTTTTGCTGCATGGGTAGCCAGAAAGCCTGCTGAAGCACAAGAAATACCCGATTTAGAGAACTTATTCAACCGAATCTCAAACGATGCACTTTCCACCAATAATGAGCAATTCTTGGCTTTAGCTGAGCAGCGTTTGAAAACACAACAAACAGAAAGTAAGATGGATTTAGAATTACGTAAAACTGAAATCGAGGGGATGCTCAAACCATTGGCTGAACAAATCAAATCTCTTGAAACTGAAAATAAGGCTATGGAAAAGGCAAGAGGGCAAGCCTATGGAGACCTCAAAGGACACATAACAGACTTGATGCTAAGAACTGATAATCTCGGTAAAGAAGCAAATAATCTGACCACGGCCCTGACAACAAGCGCTAATGTGCGTGGAAATTGGGGAGAGATTAGCCTTGAAAACATCCTTGAAATGTCTAATTTGCGTGAAGGAATTGACTACTTCAAACAAGAAGGACAAGAAGATGGAAAGCGGCCTGATTTCATCGTCAATATCCCCGGCGGCGGTAGAATACCCATCGATGCCAAGGCAACAGGAAAGAAGTTCTTAGAGGCAATAGATATCGAAGATGAAGAGGCGAAAAAACAACTCTATGTCGAGCACGCAAGAGCCATGAAAGAAAGAGTGAAGGAACTGAAATCAAAAGGCTACCGAGATTCTGTCGATGGTGATGTCGAAGCAGTTGTCATGTTCGTACCATCAGAGGCACTACTCGCTATTACATATGATGCGGAGCGAGACTTACACGAATTTGCAATGAAAAATGATATCCTCATCGCTTCCCCTGTATCCTTAATTGCACTCTTGAGGACAATCGCCTTTCAATGGCGCCAAGTTGAACAAGCAGAAAATACCCGAAATGCTATCGAAATATGTGTTGAATTATACAAGCGCTTTTCGATATGGTCTGAGCACTACGGAAAGGTTGGAAGCAACTTGAAAAAAACTGTTGAGTCTTTCAATTCATCAGTTGGCACATACCAAACCGGAATAAATCCACAAGTGAAGAAACTTCACGATATTCGAATACAAGATGATACTGGAAAAGAAATCAAAGGACCAGAAGTTATTGAATTGGAAACTAGAGCCTTACCTGAGTCAGTGGATTGATTGACTTGAACAGTATCGCGGGCACGATGGAGTACCTACACTTGGAGCATGATGGCAAATTATTGCTAGTCGATGCAAACGGAGTAGGACCCCAAATACCCACGCCTGGTCGAGAAAAATCCGATGCTTGGTTGATGCGCTTACCCACTACCGAAGAAGTATCATTTGACTGGACCGAAAAGAGACGGAATAAGTTAGATTGGGGCGAGAATCGTGCCACCATCATCCATGCATTTCCTCATATCGATTGGCCAGAGGATTGGGCGTGGAAGGACGATGTTATCAGCGATTCAGCAGTTCACCCAGCAGCCAGAGAATCGGTCTATCGGACCATTCATCGACTAGTCTCTAAAGTCATCATTCAGGATTGCGAAGGTCGAGTCGTCATGGCCAAGGTCAAGAGAGGCCATTTCGTTGGCGCTTGGACACTTCCTGGTGGATATTTGGATTATTCAGAGCACCCAGAACTAGGAGCAGTTCGAGAAACTATGGAGGAATTAGGGATATCTATCGATTTGCTAAATGATGCTCCAATAATCAGTGAAAATATATTCAATGACGAAGGAATCAACTTTGTTTCATTCACATATCGTGCACTTGTTGATGCAGCGGACATAGAGTTCAAACCAAAAGCCGATGAGATAGCAGATGTTACTTGGTTAACAAAAGAAGAAGCCTTGAATAGAGCTGTTTCTTGGTTTGATATTCAAGCCTTGAAAAGACTACTCCATGAGACGAGCGGACATATCGGGGTCCACACATCCTGAAGAACAGACGGGGAGGAGTTGTCGCCCGACTCTCCACTTATCCACACGACGAGTACCCGAAACGACAACCGATTCATCACCCGCAACAGCATCACAACCCCAATTCGCACGGCCATTAGGCTTGCAGGACACAACATGCGCCCATATGACCTGAGGCACTATTTCCAGTCGAGAATGCAGATTGCCGAGACCAGAGGACTCGTCCCACGAGCCATGCACAGGTCATGGATGGGACACATGGTAGACATGGCCGCTCGCTACGGCATCGCCCGCAGCAACCTCGATGATGACCTGCTGGCGGAGTCTCGTACCGCCTATTCCCGCTGTCAACATCTGCTCGTC
>Ga0315334_10001194_pt1 | contig 15902 bp, 8 predicted proteins | sample M150034915metaG_FD_205555 | JGI IMG/M metagenome (GOLD analysis project Ga0315334, IMG submission 205555) | Ammonia-oxidizing marine archaeal communities from Monterey Bay, California, United States - M1 500m 34915 | ecosystem: Environmental > Aquatic > Marine > Intertidal zone | place: USA... | reverse complement strand
AGGAAGAAAAGAAGTACTGACCGGTAAAGCTAAATTTGGAATATTCGGTGACGGTAAAGAACTGGCACAAATTGCCTTATCCAAACAATTTCTAGATGGAGATTTTCGTTCAGGGTACTATCGTGATCAAACGATAATGCTGGCCATTGAAGAGCTGACGATTGAACAATATTTTTCGGGCTTGTATGCTCATTCAGACGTAGATATAGAACCACAATCTGCAGGCAGACAGATGGGGGGACATTATGCAACTCGTAATCTGGATGAACAAGGGAATTGGAAGGATTTAATGAAACAAAAAAACAGCAGTGCCGATATTTCACCGACTGCTGGACAAATGCCTCGTTTAGTTGGACTGGCTCAGGCGTCAAAAATATATAGGTCAAATAAAAAATTAAGTGAAACCGAAAAAGCAAAGAAATTCACTAATCATGGCAATGAGGTGGCATTTGGAACCATTGGAGATGCATCAACATCTGAAGGCCCTTTCTGGGAAGCTATAAACGCTGCTGGGGTTATGCAAATTCCATTAGTTATGTCGGTTTGGGATGATGGATATGGAATTTCCGTTCCCAGGGAGTATCAAACAACTAAAAATTCTATCTCTGATGCTCTTGCAGGAATGCAGAGAACAGAAAGCAAGACAGGGTATGAAATATTTGTTACTCGAGGGTGGGATTACCCACATCTGTGTGAAACATATGATAAAGCTGTTCGATTAGCAAGAGAAGAACATGTGCCAGTTTTGATTCATGTGAAAGAGGTGAATCAACCTCAGGGACATTCCACTTCAGGTTCTCATGAACGCTATAAAAGCCCAGAACGTTTGCAATGGGAAAAAGATTTCGATTGTATTGAGAAATTCAAAGATTGGATACTCGAGTTTAATGCCAATGGACACATAATTTCAACTAAGGAAGAATTGGAAAACATCCATGCTGAAGCAAAGAAAACAGTGAAAGATGCTAAAAGCACAGCCTGGAAACAATTTACAAACGATATAACTATAGATCTAAAGGAAGCCTGTGAGTTAATTAAGAAAGCAGCTGAGTCAAGTGAACAAAAAGTATTTATTTTAAAAGAACTTGAAAAACTTGAAAAAGCGTTTGAACCCATTAGAAAAGATATTTTCACCTCCGCAAGAAGCGTATTAAGAATGTTGGCTCAAGAAAATAGCACTGATAAAGAAAATCTAGCTAACTGGATCAAAATCAAGCTTGAAAATTGTAATCAGCGATACAGCTCTCATTTATATTCAGAATCTACCGAAAATGCACTTAGTGTAAAACATCAACCTCCCTTATATGGTGATGATGAAGAATTAGATGATGGACGAATCATTATTAAAGAGAATTTTAAAAAATGTCTTGAAAAAATACCTGAGCTATTAATCTTTGGTGAAGATGCAGGTAAGATTGGGGGAGTAAATCAAACCCTGGAAGGTTTACAGGAAAAATTTGGAGAACACAGGGTATTTGATACAGGTATAAGAGAATGCACTATTGTTGGTCAAGGAATTGGAATGGCAATGCGCGGATTAAGACCAATTGCAGAAATTCAATATCTGGATTATTTACTCTATGCAATTCAGGTACTGTCTGATGATTTGGCCACTGTTCAATACAGAACAAAAGGCGGACAGAAAGCGCCCTTAATTGTAAGCACCAGAGGTCATAGACTGGAAGGAATCTGGCACAGTGGATCTCCGATGGGAGTTATTGTGAATGCACTACGGGGTATGCGGATCTGTGTCCCACGGAATATGACAAAGGCAGCAGGATTCTATAACACCCTACTTCAATCTGATGAACCAGCTTTGGTTATCGAACCTCTAAACGGATACCGTACCAAAGAGAGAGTTCCTGTTAACATGGGGGAATTTAATGAACCATTGGGAATTCCTGAAATTGTAAAAGAAGGAAAAGACATAACATTAGTTTCATATGGCTCCACCTTTAATTTGTGTGAAATAGCTGAAAAATCTCTTACAACTCTCGGTATTTCTGTTGAATTAATCGATGTACAGACACTGATTCCTTTTGATATCAATCACCTGATTTCGAAGTCTTTAGAAAAGACTAATCGGCTATTTATTGTGGATGAAGATGTGAGTAGCGGTGCAACCGGATATATCCTCGACAAAATAATGGTTGAACAGAATGCATTTTTCCATATGGATTCTCCACCAGTAACTCTAAGTTCAAAAGATCACAGACCGGCTTATGGTTCAGATGGCGATTATTTTTCCAAACCAAATGTAGACGATATTATTGAACGCATTTATGAAGTGATGTCTGAAACTGATCCTCTTCGATTTCCAAAACTATATTAAGGCCTACTCAATACTAATTTCATAGGGAAGCCTCATTTGAATACCACTATATTGTTCCATTAGCTTCATTTTCTTATGAATCTCCAGTAAATATGCATTTTGCAATACAGATTTACTCTGAGAGGAAACCATAGCATCTTCTTCTTCAAAGAGCTGCAATAGCTGTTCTACTTTGTTTTTCTTGACTTTAGGGTAGTATAATGTCATTGGCTCGTCTTTTACAAATTTTTTGGCATACCCCAATGCGTCATTCATACCTCCTATTTCATCAATCAACCCAATCTTTTTTGCATCAGAACCAGTCCAGACACGACCCCTGGCTATCGTATTCACACTATCAATTGAAAGTCCTCTTCCCTGAGACACTCGCATTAAAAACTGGTCATAAATCTCATTGACCTCCTGCTGTGTAATCTTCAATTCTTCATCTGAAAGTTTCCGATTAATCGAAAGTACAGAGTGTTCATTAGTAGCCACATAATCAAAATTAATTCCCAGCTTGTTTTTGAACATATTCCCTGTATATGGAAAGACACCAAAAACCCCAATAGAACCTGTAATTGTCATAGGGTCCGCAAATATTTTATGTGCCGGAGAGGCCACGTAATATCCGCCTGAAGCCGCCACATCGCCCATTGACACTATCACCTTTTTTACTTTATTCGTTAAATGCACCTCTCTCCATATTTCCTCACTGGCCAATGCACTACCACCCGGACTGTTCACTCTAAAGACCACCACCTTAATGTCTGGGTTATTTCTAACTTCTGAAAAATACTTGCATATTTTTGTACTGGAAATTCCCTCTCCACCTACTGATATCCCCCCTTCAGCCACAATTACAGCAATATTAGGTTCGGACACCTGCGCGAACTCCTGTTCGTCCAGAAATACCCGCTTGCAATACTTTCCGAAATTGTAAAAAACTAAATCTTTCACTTCTTTAGCATGCACTTTTTTCATTAATATTTTGTCAATTTGATCCTTATATTTCAGCCCATCAATTAATTTTCTTTTATATGCATCATCTGCATTTCTTACGACCAAATTATTCGCATACTGATTCAGTTTTTCCTTTTTTAGCTTTCTCGTACCCGCAATTTTTGTTAAATAATCTGACCACATAGAGTTCAGATAGCGTTCTGTTTGTAACCTACTCGAATCACTCATGCTCGTACGAAACAAAGGCTCAACTGCACTTTTAAAATCATTGTCTTTACCTCGAAACATCTGTAATTCAATGTCTAATTTATCCAATAAGCCTTTTAAAAACACAACCTCTCCTCCCAGTCCGGTCCACTGAAAATACGAATCCGGAAATGCATAAATTTCATTCGCAGCAGAGGAAATATAATACGCTTTTTGACTGATGTATTCACCGGAATTGTAGGCCAAAACAAACTTTCCGCTATTCTTAAATCGAATTATGGCATTTCTAATTTCTTCAGCAGTAGCCATCCCGCAATTGATGTTTCCAAAATCAATATATAATCCACTCACATTTTCATCTTTCGATGCCTTATCCAACCCATAAATAATATCGGACAAACCAATTTGAGACGTCATACTCATATTCATAGCATCAAATTCTGTCTTGGAAGACTCCATAATTACTCCGTCCAGCTCGAGATGCAAAATTGTGTTAGGCTCTAATTCCAGAGGTTCTTCATCGAAAAATGATAAAAATCCAAAAACCCCCAGCAAAAGGATGATTGAAAAAACAAATCCACTTAGAATGACTGATAGAAATATCGGCCAGAAGATCTTTTTAAAGGATAGGTTGTTTTGTTGATTTTCCATGATTTCTTCCATAGCTTAATTGAATATGTTAGCAAAATTAATTCCCTTATCGAAAACATTAAACTTCAATGTGAATCTAATCTCTCTTCCATATGAATCAAATAAATTACCCATATTTTCACTCCTTACCAAGGGGAAATACACACCAAAAATGCCCCCGAATTCAAAAGAAAGCCCTGCATTGTACATATAACGCAATTTGTAACCATTCCACATATAATTATCGTAAAACAATCCATGATTTGAAAATAGCTTTATAAAATTAGGAAGGTATGGAATATCTGCTTTAACATTTAATGAGGTTAACCAATATTGAGTCGTCCCAAAATCTGAAGTACTATAAAATCCACCATGGTTGTCGTTTCTTTGCTGAGCCCAGAATTGACCTCCAGAAGCATTCCTTTCAAAATTATATTCTTCCAGAAATAAATCCTGATACCCTCTAGCACCACTCATCGCTAGCTGCATATGGTCATTCAAGTAATAGGGTGAATCAAATAAAAAATTCTGCCCGTAGTAAAACCGAGCAGAAATCCATTTTTCCATTTTTCTCAGGTACTTGAAAGATAAATCACCTTCAATTTCCCCTCTAAAAACACGCTCAATTCCGTCGTAGTCCTGGTAATACGTTACTGTACTCTCAACTCCCCATTTAAAGTCAGGGTTTCCACCATTCAATGTATAAATTCCTTTAAATCCAAAATTGGATTTAGTAACTCCAGCATAAACATCATCCCTCCATAATCCTTTAATTATTAATTGCTGATTAATTGAAGAGTGCTTATTACGACTTCCCAGCGCAAACCTAACATAAGGGGAAATTCCAATGTAATAGGACTCACTGTAATTTGAGTTAGCAAAAGACTTGATTGAAGTACCTATTTTGATCATTTTGGCTCGTGTCTTTGGCAGTAAGGTATAAGACAATTCAGAAATACCTGAAATTCGTTTTCCTCCAAAGCTGTAGTGCGGAGCAATCAGGTACTGAAAACCATTCGGTGGTAATCCTAAATTATGAAATGCAATTCCCAGCATTAATTTATCGTATGCATTTCCCGCAATGCTCGGAGTCCAAAATACATTTGTTCTATCACTCTCGTTATCCCCAATAAAAAACTCCAATTTCAACGGTTCCCATTTCTTAAAAAGTGCTTTGGAACGCCAGGTATTATTTTGCCGGGAAAGCTCTGGAATATCTTTTCCATCATCTATAATGACTTTTGATATTGAGTTTCGATTAGTTTCAAGGGTCGTTTCCCGTTCTCCCGGTTCAAGCCAGCTGGATTCAACCATTTTTCCTGACAAGTCAAACACATTAATCTCTATGGGACCGTTTACTTGGCCCACATTCTTAACTTTAATCTTCGCGCCCTGAGAATCATCAGCTTCCTTTACATTCTGAATTTTGTAATCCACATGGCTGGTCGTTTGAATCAAATCTGTAAAAAACCACGACAGATCTTTTCCTGTTTCCTTTTCAAATAATACTCTTAGGTCTTCAGGTTGCGGATGCTTAAACTTCCATTGATCAAAGTAGGTGTGCATAATTCGGTCAAATTCCTTATCTCCTAAATAGTCTTTAAGGTAATGAAACACCAGTCCTGTTTTTTGATACATTACAATACCATAATTTGCTGGCGAAAATTCTTTTGAATGGGTTTCAATGGGTTGATCATAACCGGTCTTTTGTATTAACCTGTACATGAAATCGCCCAGATCGTGATAATCCAGGTCATTCATGTGAAAGCGACCATTAAGCACCATGTCTGAAAGTCTTTTATTTCCCGGATATTTATTCTGAATATAGCGAACCTCATTAAGCGTATTGATCCCTTCATCCATCCACCCGTGAACCCTTTCGTTGCTTCCCAGAATCCCATAAAACCAGTTATGCCCTACTTCATGTACTATTACGATTTCCAATTCATTCTTTGAGGATGAATTACCAATAACAGTAACATTGGGATATTCCATGCCTCCTCCCGCACTGATTGTTCCATCCACAGCAGTCACCTGTTCATATGGATAATTCCCATTCCATTTGGAATAATAATAGGTACCATCATTTAAATACTCAATTGCGTTTTGCCATAGCTTTGCATTTTGTGGCACGAACATAGCCCAAGAAGTCACGAGTTTGCGTGTTTTAGGAAGTTCAACCTCACCCTTTAATACCAGATATCGTTTGTCGGAAAACCAGGCGAAATCATGGACATCTTTTTGAGTATATCTGATGGTCTTCATTTTTTCTGAAGAGGCAGGAAAAGGTGTTTTAGGTCCCTTTAAACCCTTCCATCCCGAAATAATCTCCGGAAATTTCTTCAGGGTGTGATCGGCCAATTCATTTAAGAACTGAAGCTCACTTTGAGTTTGCAAATCACCTGTTGCACCCACAACATAATTAGAAGGCAATGTAATCGAAACATCAAAAGATCCGAATTCCGAATAAAATTCACCCTGATTCAGATAAGGCATCGGGTTCCATCCGTTTTTGTCGTAAACAGCTGGTTTTGGAAACCATTGAGTCATCTGATAGGACTGGTCAATATGTCCCAATCTTGAGATTCTACCGGATGGGATTTTCACGCGAAACGGCGTGCTTACATGAATTCTATCTCCAGGAATTAAAGGATCTTTGAGTTGTATTAACGCAATATCTGGTTGGTCTTCATACAAACTATAGCTTACGGACCTATCATCAATTTTGAAGTCTAAAGAATCAATCCATCCTCTGTTTTCAGGTTTGCCGTAATAAAGCTCATCGTTACCATTTTTGTACATCTGCTTAGCCAATGCAGAATTTCGATCCTTATACGCATTAGGCCATAAATGAATATAAAGCTCCCTCAAGGTATCAGGCGAATTATTAATGTACTCAAATTCCTCATTGGCATATAAAAAATGATTTTCATCATCCAGAGTAACGCTGATGGTATAATTTACCTCTTGCTGCCAGTAATCCTGGGACTGCAGTACAAATGGAAAGAGTAAAATGAACAATATAATTTTCAAAATAGGTGTCTTCAACATATTTGTTTTTAATTAAAAAAGGGCTGTATTTACAGCCCTTAAAAATATATAATTTATACTGAATTTACTTGATTAACTTTTGAACGAATGTATTTCCTTCAGAATCCTGAAGATGTATAAAATAGATCCCTTCACTCCAGCTTGATGTACCAATATCGATTGAATCATTTAGCTTTAGAAGCTGAATTTGTCTTCCCTGTGCATCCAAAATCTCCACATCCAGCTCGTCAATACCCACAAAATCAATGTGTAAATTATCCCCCACTGGATTGGGGAATACACGCACATAATCTGCAAGCAAAGAAGAAAGTACCCCTGTGGTACTGCTAGGAACAAAGCTTCCTGTTCCGCATGGGAACAGCTGATAACCTGAATCATAAGGTGAGGAGCTGTCGTATTGTCCTCCAATTCCTGTCACATTAAATGGTCCCTGAGGTGTATTTGAACCTGGAATATCTGTGTCAGAATCGATCCTTATCGTATACACATTTGTTCCATCTGTAAGGTCAATATTGTTTGATCCAGTGGGAAAAGTTGCGATTGGAGTTACAAAATCTACATTTTCCAATGTAACAAGTTGTGATTCAGTAGATTCATCAAGGGCAGTAACAACTACCGGAGAAACTGTTGCTACATTTTGAGATAAGACCACAATACTATCCACAAAAATTTCCGTCAACCCATTGTATTGATCAATCTGACCAGTCAACCATAGCTCATCTCCTTCATTGACCACATAATTACTCACATCAGCATAGTTGAACACGTTTATACCATGCATATTGTTATCGATAATCGTAAAGCTGTATCCGTCATTTCCATCAAAATCTATGCAATGTACAATACCCGACAGCTGAACATAAACACCAAGTGAATCTGCCACACCACTCGTATCATTAGTAGTGACGATTCCTATGGGATATGGAAGATAATCAAATGTATCCCCAGAGACATTTACATATACATTCATAGCACCCGTAGAAGAAATGATAACAGAATCTACTTGATTGTAGCTTTGAATAGGTCCATTAAGTCTTACGAATATTGAAGTAGGTGCTATATCACCTCCTACCGGTGTAAGTGTAACAGAATTGGAAAAAGGACCTCCAGCACCTACAGAAATCTCATATCCATTGTCTATAGTAATATTAACCACATCCGTAAGGTAATTTCCTGATACCTCAAAAGTCTGTACATCAGAAGGTGTTCCCACAAAATGGGAGAATCCTGATAAGGTATCCTCGGATACGAAAACCACCGGATCCGGATTTAGAATCTGTCCCTCCAGATCAACAGTATCTCCCGTTAGCGCAGCAACTATAACTACCGCTATTAAACCGTTGGCCGGATTCATTTCAGATGCCCCATTAAGGCGAACATACACCGGTGTAGGAGCAACATCACCATTTGCTGATTGTACCGTAAGACTCGTCCCAAAACCTGTCCCACTGGTTAGTGAAATTTCATAATCTCCAGTACTCGTGAGGTCAAGGTCACCCGGAAGATTTGTTCCAGATATGTCAAATGTCTGCTCAGCGCTAGGTGTACCCACAAACTGCACAAAACCTGTTAAAAGATTCGGTGTAACCGTAACCGTAGGGTTTGTATTTCCAGCTGATCCAATCCAAAAACCTGGATCATAAATACCATCTCCTGCATTGACAGGTAACTGAGTATGACTTGTACAACCCGTTACTTGACTGTCAGCCCAAACATTCCATTCGGACTCATCCCAAACAGGGTTAGATGCAGTAACCGTAGCAATTCTCTCTGCTCTTCCATCCTCAAATTCATGACAAGTTCCTGTTCCATCTTCCCCAGGCACCCCAAAAATATCAATGGTATTATCCGATGCGTCAAAAATGGCTATTTGATCATCACCATTACTATCCGATGCACCACCTGTTCCTGCCTCAATATGGGGTGCAAAACCATAAGCATTTTGAAATTCGGTAGCATTTGCAGCTATAAGGACAAATTCCCCTGGATCTAAAATTCCGATAGAAGTCAAATCAACTCCGGTTGCTTGAGGACCGGCATTCCCGTTAGTCCAACGACGAATCTCCCAATCAGTTAAATCAACGGAAGAACCACTCACATTATAAATCTCTACATAACGAGCTGCGGCATTATCATTGGGGTCTGCTATCTCAGTTATAATTAACTGACTATAGGAAAACAAGCTAAGCATTAAAAGGCTTAGCGAAAGGTAAATATTTTTCATAATTCATTGATTTGGTTTCTAAAAGTAATAAGGAAATCAATACGAATGACAGGTATATAAAACAAAAAAGGCGCCGAAGCGCCTTTTCAATTTAATATTTAAACTTATTGAGCCTTAGGCTCTTCTTTCCTTTCCGGTTTTGGAAGAAGTACTTTTCTCGAAAGCTTCCATTTTCTCGTTCTAGGATCTTTTCCTATCACCTTGAATTTCAACATATCCCCTTCTTTACATACATCGCTCATTCGCGCTGTTTTTTCCCAAGCAAATTCTGAAATATGAATAAGGCCATCAGTTCCTGCAACTATTTCAACAAAACAACCAAAATCTTTAACAGATTTTACTTTTCCTTCGTATTCGGTCTGGTCTTCTACTTGAGGAGGGAAAGCAATTAACTTAAGCTTAGTAATCGCATTGGCCATATCATCGGCATTATTAGATAACACCTGTACACGACCTTCTCCATTAGGTAATTCTTCAATTGTAATATTTGTATTGGTCTCTTTTTGAAGTCCCTGAATTATTTTTCCTCCTGGTCCTATAATTCCACCAATCATTTCATTTGGAACATTGAATGCTTCAACTCTTGGAGTTTGAGGTTTCAATTCTTCATTTGGTTTATCTAAGGTTTCAACTATTTTATCCAAAATATGTAATCTTCCTTCTTTTGCCTGAGTCAAGGCTTGAATTAGAACTTCATAGGGAAGTCCATCCACCTTAATATCCATTTGACAAGCTGTAATTCCTTTAGAAGTTCCTGTTACTTTAAAATCCATATCACCTAAATGATCTTCATCACCTAAGATATCAGACAAGACGGCAAACTTTCCATCTTCTGCAACCAATCCCATAGCAATTCCCGAAACAGGTGCTTTAATTTGAACACCTCCGTCCATTAATGCTAAAGTACCAGCACAAACCGTTGCCATAGAGGAAGAACCATTAGACTCTAAAATTTCAGACACCAAACGAATGGTATATGAATTGTCATCTGGAAGAACAGGTTTCAATGCTCTTAAAGCAAGGTTACCATGACCAATCTCTCTCCTACTTACGTTAAATTTCATGCGTGCCTCACCTGTAGAAAAAGGTGGGAAGTTATAATGTAACATAAATGGAACTGTACCTTGAAAAGTAGCGCCATCTATCATTTGCTCATCCATCTTTCCTCCTAACGTCAATGTCGTTAATGATTGAGTCTCTCCTCTTGTAAATACAGCAGATCCATGAACCATTGGTAAATAATCGACCTCAGCCCAAATAGGTCTGATTTCACTAAAATCTCTACCATCCAAACGAATTCCTTCGTGAAGCATGATGTGACGAACCGCTTTTTTCATTGCCAATTTAAAATAAGGCGAAACATACTTGCCTAACTCTTCATTTTCCTCATCAGTTAAAGATTCGATTAATTCTTCTTTAATTGCTCCAAATAATTCAGCTCTTTTCTCTTTAGAAGCAAGTCCCTGACGCGCCACGGCTTTACATTTATCAAATGCAAAATCCATCACTCTAGTTTTGAATTCTTCATCGTGCTCCTCATGCGAGTATTCACGTTTTGGAGACGAGGAAGGAATTTCAGCGGCCATATCCAATTGAAATTGGCATTGCTCCTTAATTGCTTCGTGTGCCAGCTTAATGGTTTCAACCATTTCCTCTTCAGAAATTTCTTTCATCTCTCCTTCCAGCATCACGATATCTTTAATAGTACCAGCAATGATAATGTCAACATCTGACTCCTCCATTTCTTCAACGGTAGGATTTATTACAAAAGCACCACCTACTCTACCCACACGAACGTGAGACATTGGACCATTGAAAGGAATATCTGAAACAGCAATTGCCGTAGAGGCCGCAAGACCAACTAAAGTATCAGGATTGTTGACCCCATCATATGACAAGAGTTGCATCATTAGCTGAATCTCTGAATGAAAATCATCTGGAAACAATGGTCTTAAAGATCGATCCACAATTCTCATTATTAATATTTCACCTTCAGAAGGCCGAGCTTCTCTTCTAAAAAAGCCACCGGGCATTCTTCCTGCTGCCGCATACTTTTCACGGTAATCAACAGTAAGTGGCAGAAAATCCACCCCTTCTTTTGCTCCCTGATTTGCTACTACAGTAGCTAAAATCATAGTGTCTCCCATTCTTACTACAACGGATCCATCCGCTTGCTTTGCCAATTTACCTGTCTCAACCGAGATCTCTTTACCTCCGGTAACAATGGACTTTTTAATTCCTAACTTCATCTTTATTTATCTATTTATTATCAAATTATTTAACACAAAAGGGACAGCCGAATAATCGATTGTCCCCTCTTTAATACATTTTGAATCAACTGAACTAGCGACGTAACTCTAACTCTTTAATTAATTCACGATATTTTTCAATATCCTTATTTTTTAAGTAAACCAATAAGCTTCTTCTTTTACCAACTAGTAACTGTAAAGCTCTTTGAGTACCAAAATCTTTTCTATTCTTTTTCAAATGATTAGTCAAATGTTCTATTCTGTGTGTGAATAAAGCTATTTGTCCTTCTGTTGAACCAGTATTCGTATCCGATCCTCCGTGCTTTTTGAAAATTTTCTTTTTAACTTCTTTATTTAAGTACATGCCAATATTTATGTAAATAATTTTTATGTAGTTCCTTTGAACGGGTGCAAATTTAGGTATAGTTTTTTAATTTACAATATTTCAGCATCTATTATTCTACCCAAAATAATTAATAAGACCTATAAATTATAACGCTTCCATAGTTATGACTAATTGTAACTGATAAAAAAAATGGCCTCATATGAGGCCATTTTGCAATAAAAAATATGTTTATAATACTAAACTGATCTAGTTGGAATATAAGGGCTTTTAAACCAATTCATAAATGTTGAACCAAGTCCAAACAAGAATCGATAAATTGCCATTGAAACATACAATTGAGCCAATGCAAGAACAACCCCAGCAAATGCCCAGCAGCAAGCAATAAGACCATGCCATGAATGAGCTTCTCCAGCATCACCTCCTAAGGTCCATCCAGCCCAATCTGCATTAATAACCTCTGCTACACCATCAAAGCCAACCCACATTGCAAAATCCGCGGTAACAGCCATTGGTAATTCAAACATCCAATACACACTATCGAAACTTCCTTCAATTGAGCCCATAATAGTCATATCCAAGAGCCAAGATAAAGACATGCAAACAGCCGTAAATAAAGCACTTAATGCAATGAGCTGACCTACTAGTCTAATGTTAGCAAGTACTAAATCTTTAAAAATAAACTTAACAATTCCACTATCTGAAGATTCAAGAGAATCCCCTGCAGATCTAATTACCTGAGACATTGGGAAAGCGGCATATAACCATATTAGCAATCCTATAAACATCGCAATGAGGTCAGCTCCTTTAGGAAGGCGTCCATCTCCCCATAAGGGACTTAAAAGATTGTACAATGCTCCAGCTATAAAAACAAGCGATGCTAATTTGTAGAACATCCCAACCCACTTAGCCATATCTTGCTCCGAATTATCCACCATTGAATTAATATTCACCGGGATTTTGTCGTTCACCATTTTAGGCAAATCAACAACTTGATTAATGTAATTTTCCATAATTAATAAATTTAGTTTGACTTAATGTACTTATTTTTTGTTCACTAGGCCTGAATTACATATATTAGTTATTAACAATTCGTATGTGTATACATCACTGAACACCTGTGTTTATAAGGCTTTAAAGAAACCTAGGGGCAAACACGTCAAACCACTTATTACGTCCATTATTAGGTGAATTATATTAAATTTGTAGCGATTAATGGTTCTAGTGATTAAAAAGGAATCCGATGAGACTTCGGAGCTGTATCTGCAGCTGTAAAGGCTTTAAAAACGATTAGATTACCACTGTGAAAACGGGAAAGAAAAATCGCATTTAGCCTGAGCCAGAATACTTGCCATTGAACATAGAGAAGGCTTCAGATTAAAGTCGGATTCAAATACGTTGTACGAACTAACGATTCCCGCTTTTTTATCTTCTAGTTTATTAATTTTTACAAAAATCAAAAACAATGAAAAACATCTTGTTTTATTTATTTGCTATTACAACGGGTTTTAGCGTCCAATCTCAGGAGTATGTACATCAGGTTCTTATTCTCAATGAAGGGTATTATGATTACACCACAGAACAACTCATTGAACCAGTATCAATTGGAAGCTACAATCCTATATCTGAGACTTATGAAGAGGTACTTCAATTGGATGGCATGCGATTCGGTTCTGACCTCATCATTGAAAACAATGTGTATTATGTCGCTGCTGATACCAAGATTTTTAAAATCGATTTAAACACGCACAATATTCTAGCAAGTGTGAATTGCGAAGGAGTTAGAAACCTTGTGAAAGTAGGAGCTCGAATTTTTGCAACCAGAGGGGAATACATGATGAGTTTTGATTCCTATTTACATGTCTACAATGCCGATGACTTATCTCTTGAGTATTCTCTGGACACACAAATGGGGCCTAAATGGGCAACTCAGAATATTGTTGCGGATGGGAATCGTGTCTATTTCGCAATTAACAATGCATACGAATGGGGTAATGAAAAAGGGATTATTGGTGTACTAAATACAGATAATTTAGTTTATGAAGATGAATATGATTTGGGTCCTGATGCTACAAATCCCGATAATTTAGTAAAGTCAGGTGGATTTCTTTACACCGTAAATAACAAAGACTGGTCGGGTGCCTCAGTATCTAAATTAGCTATTGACCTTACTCTAAGTGAAACCGTAAACCTTTCAAGTGTCTCTACGGGATGTGGAACCTCTGCATTGCGCGATGATAAATTGATTTACCAAATTTCCATGGAATCCACATTAAACGAATTCGACCTGGACTTGATGAATTCTTCTGGACCTATAGCCGGTAACTTTCTTAATTTTTATGAGCTCAAACAAAATCCCGTAAATGGAAACTTTTACGCCAGCGAAACTGATTATTACTCCTATGGTAAAATTCATATTTACGATACTCAAAATACAGAAATTGCACTATTTGAAACAGGAATCAGCCCGGGAACAGTTACATTCGATGTTCGATCTTCTGCAGGCCTTCAAGAAAATGCATCTGCATTTTCGGTTTATCCAAATCCAGTTCAATCAACTCTACACATTAGTGCAGAATCTGAAAATGAAAAGATTATTAGAAATGTACTTGGTGAAGAAGTTTTCAGATTTACAGGTTCTTCTCTTGAAACTTTCGACATCCCAAACGGTATGTACTTTATTGAACTCGATAATAATTCAATTCGTTTTATAAAGAATTAATCTCAGTTTTAACAAACCCGGGAAATAATTCAGGTTTATTATGCCCACACCTGAGTTCCTTCAGAGCAATTCTTGCAGATATCTATTTGATTTCTGGACCGAAGCAAGTCACTTCGGAATTTGCGGTATTTTTTTGAATGCCAAATCTGCCTGAATGAATTGTCTTTTAGTGATCCTAATATATGCTTAGCATCCTTATCAAAACAGCAGGGAACAACTTTACCGTCCCAGGTAAAAACTGATCCAGACCACATGCGCCAGCAATGATTGCCCACTTTGCCTTTTAAGCTGTATGTTCCATCTTTTTGTTTGATATACCGGGAATATCTTTCATTTTCCGGCATCAAGTGATTTCCCTGTTTGTAATCATACAGCTGTGCTGTCTTTATACGAACTTCATCAATTCCAATTTCTGAAGACAATGAGAAAATTGCCGGTATTTCATGTTCATTGGGTTTAACCGCCAGAAACTGAAAAATCAAATGAGGTGTTTTAGACTTTTGCTTCTTTTTTGAAGCCACCAAATGTCTACTTGCTTGCAGTACCTTATTCAACTCACCATTAACCCTATACTGTTCATACGTTTGTTGAGTCAATCCATCAATTGATATAATTAACCTGTCCAATCCGGATTCCACAATTTGATCAGCTACATCTCTATTAATAAAATGTCCATTTGTGGAAGTTGCTGTATATATCTTTAATATTTTGCTCTGCTTAACAAGTTCTAAAAACTGTGGATGTAAAAAAGGTTCTCCCTGAAAATAATAATTAATGTAAAATACTGATTTATGAATCTGTGACAACATCTCTTGATGCAGACCTAAATCTAACTTACCCGTTGGACGTGTAAATTGTTTTAAGCCACTCGGACATTCAGGACATGCAAGATTACATGCAGTTGTTGGCTCAATACTTAAGGATACCGGCATTCCAAAATGCCGTGGAGTTTTTGATACACGAGATAGATAAAAGCTACATTTCACTATACACAAATTCCAAATTCGTCGTATAGAAAGATGTGATAGTAAATTTATGGAATCCGCGAATCTCGACATCTTACGAAATTAATTAAATCAAGCAAATTGAAAAGCTCATAAGCAGGAAGGTTTTTAATCATCTCGAATGCAGATCCCATGATCTTTCACAAAAGAAAAACTAGAATAAAATCTATAAAAACTATATAAATGGGATAAATTAAT
>Ga0315334_10001192_pt1 | contig 15911 bp, 14 predicted proteins | sample M150034915metaG_FD_205555 | JGI IMG/M metagenome (GOLD analysis project Ga0315334, IMG submission 205555) | Ammonia-oxidizing marine archaeal communities from Monterey Bay, California, United States - M1 500m 34915 | ecosystem: Environmental > Aquatic > Marine > Intertidal zone | place: USA... | reverse complement strand
GGGCCCAGTCACCGGCTCTTACCGTGTTTTTCGGGGTGGGTCGTGGCACATCGGCGCCTCTCGTAGCCATCGTTCCGCTAACCGCGATAGGGTCGGCGTTGGCCGTTACTTCATCTTCGGTTTTCGGTTGGTTCGTGAGTTGGATTAGTTCCGTAGTCATCCTCGTCACGTCAGGCACAGATCCTGTGGACGCCGAAGTGCGGTATCCGCAACCGAGCAGTCTTCCTACAGCATTCCCACCGCTAGCGCCTTCGATCACTCACCATCACCAGCAGGGCATCCTTGACGCTCTCGGGCAGATCCGCCCAGACTTGTAGCAGTGCTTCGAGTTTCCGGTCATGAACGTGCGGAAATGCGTCGGATTCTGCGTCACGCATTACAACATCAGTGATTTTCCACTTAGAAACAGGCCTTAGTTCGAGTCCCTCATCGCCCACTTGAGGCCTATGCACAAAAACCTTGTGACGGATCGTGACGGTCTGTGACGGCGAATGCCTTTTCTTGTTGGATCGGAGAATATCATTCATCATCGTTTTCCGGTGTATCGAAATCAAATGACACCAATCACTACAAAATCTCATCATTAAATCTGGATGGCAAACCTAACTTCGCTCTTGATGGACGACTTGCACAGGCCACTTTTTACGGCGATGATGGGTTTTGTTAGGCTAAATGCACTAACCTTGGCGGGCAAATAAATCCATTGCAACAACAGCACATCTCCATTAAATCGGCTGGTCAAAAATGAAAACCATACTTTCTGTAAGTCTCGTTTTGCTGCTACTTATCGGTTCCTCGTCATGGGCTGACGTTCGTCTGCCCCGACTCTTCGGAAACAACCTTGTACTCCAACAGCAAACGAACAACGCCATCTGGGGCTGGGCTGACGCTGGCGAACGCGTGACGGTTACCGCCAGTTGGGGAACAACCGCGGAGACAAGAGCTGACAAAGACGGGCGCTGGAAATTATTTTTGACCACCCCAACGCAATCAACAAATCAGTCGCTGGTCATCGTGGGTGACAACAGGATCAGAATTCGCAACGTTGCCGTCGGCGAAGTTTGGTTGTGTGCTGGCCAATCGAATATGGGCTGGGCGATGGGCAACTCGTTCGAAGCGGAGCAGGAAACCACCGTCAACCTGCCAAACTTTCGCATCTTCAAGTCACAACGGGAGCACTGGCACAAGCCCTTGGAAGAATCCCGAGACCAACTACAGCAATGGAAGGTCTGTGACCCCAAATCAGCAGCCGAAACATCGGCCGTCTCATACTATTTTGGAAAAGTACTGCAGCAACACCTCAATGTCCCTGTTGGCATCATCGTACAGGCCTATGCGGGAACACCGATTGAAGGGTGGCTACCGTGGGATCTTCAAAAAAACGATCCCCGAGCCATTGCGCATAAGAAATTGCTCGATCAAAACGCGCAGCGGTTAATCGCTCGGGGGGATACAGTCGAGAAATCTCTGGCGTCCTATCAACAGGAACTCGAACTTTATACCGCCAAAATTAAGGCCGGCGAAACTATGAAAAATGCTTTTCGGACGTTGCAACCACCATACATTACTAAACCGGCATCTCTGGGCCACCAGTACCCCGCACACATATTCAATGCGATGATCCATCCGGTTCGGCCCTACGGGATCCGCGGCATAATCTGGTATCAGGGCGAACGCAACTCCAAAGACGTCCCGCAAGCGGTCCATTATCGCCAGCAACTCATGCAATTGATCCACTACTACCGTTCGTCCTGGCATGCTCAGTCCGGCGGCAACGTACCCGATGATTTTCCCTTTCAAATAACGCAATTGCCCAGTTGGAATCCTCCACAGACCAAACCAGTGGAAGGACCAGAAGCGCCGTGGGCGGCAAACCGAGAATCTATGCGGAAGGTTCAACAGAATGTCGCCGGCGTTGGCATGGTCGTTTCCATCGACACCGGTGATTCTGTGGTGCTGCATCCCAAGAATAAAAAGCCGATCGGCATTCGGCATGCCTTATTGGCACTACAGCAGACCTATGGCATGCAGATCATCGGACAAGGTCCCCGCTATACAGGGCACCAGATTCGGAACGGTAACGTTATACTGCAATTTGATGCGGTTGGCTCAGGACTGATGCAGGCCAGTCGCGGACCGCTTAACGGATTCGCCATCGCTGGGAGCGACCGCCAATGGCACTGGGGTAACGTTAAAATCAAAGGCAGAACCGTCGTGGTCTCTTCCGACAACGTCGACCAGCCTATTGCCGTCCGTTACGCTTGGGCGATGAATCCGTCACGCCGGAACCTACTCTACAACAGAGAGGGCCTGCCCGCTTCGCCATTCCGTACCGATGACTGGCCATTATTTCAAGCCGCTGCCCCGCTTATCGAAGTAAACAAGCCCGTCAAACCTGACGGTTACCAGGTTGAGGATTGGAAACGACCGCTGATGATCCAAGCTAGCGACTCGCCGTGAAGTGTGCAAGCGGCGTGGTAGAATCTTTCACCCGGACAATTGACAGGGCGCGCCGTTGGGCATCCACCTCCGTCTTCGGGATCCTAATTCTCCAAGCCATCTATCAAACAGCGAGGCACTGTTTCACTTAACGTCGTATTTGCCCCAGTAATTGCCCCTACCTATTTGCCCGACGGGACTGGCATCGCGCGCTTAATAGACTCATGCGAGGACCACTCGAGTCCCTCCTCACCCACTTAGGCCCATGCACAAAAAGCTTGTGACGGATCATGACGGTCTGTGACGGGAAATGCCAATTTTTGTAGGGTCTGTGTTTTTATTCACCGTCAGTTTCTTCATCGTTGATAATCGCCGACACCTTATCGGAAATGCGATTCATAAGTGCTTCGTGATCTTCACGAGAGTTTTCTAATGCAGCGGCATGGTCATCGTCCATCTCTTGAAAGAGTGCCTCGCAGTCAGTTTCTTCCGAATCGCCATTTGAGGGATCGAGAGCATTTCGTTTTTTTCGTCGCAACCTAATAGCGGCGTAAGCACCAATAGTCCCGGCCAATAAGATCAAAATCGCAATCCAGCTCCAGTGCAAATTCGTAGCTGAGGAGTCAAGAGCAAGGCGGCCTGTCAAAAACATCTGAGAACCTCTCAAAAAAATACATGAATCCAAATAACGAACTAGATCGACAACCCCTACATCAAAGCGATTGAGAACTCTACTATCCTACCTCACCAGCACGCCGCCAGGCAAGTAAAATGGGGCTTCCCCTCATATCTACCTTCCTACATTTGTTGTTCATCTCCCGTTGAGGCAGTATGAACGCTGGCCTGCTTTCTAATTTCTCAACACTACTCATCCACCATGCCAGACTACGAAGACAGCCTCGGAGGTGAAGCCTTCAGCGGCGAAGAACAACAAGATGCTGTTGAGCCGTCCTGCGGTGATACCGCTGCCCACGACCTCGGTGATCAATCCACCTTCGGTGACGCGAACGTCGATGATGGGATGGAATTGGTAGACCTTTCGACTCGCTACATCGAGGAAGGCGTGCTTGGTAAAGGTGGATTTGGTGAAGTTGTCGTAGCTACCAGCAAAATCTTTTACTAATCGCTTGCGAATGTCTCGGAAAGGACGTAAAACTCAGGTATAGTTCTGAATTCCTTTGTTGGGGAGTAGTCGATCTAGTTCGTTATTTGGATACATGTTGGTTAGGAGTGTTGTTATGGCTGAGTTAACAAATTGCCCGAAATGTGATACGGCAATTTCTAAAAATGCGCACGCATTACATACAAAAGCGCGTTACGGAGCCATGCTGTGTCCAAATTGTGGACACAGCATACCGCGTGGCAAAAAGACAGTCATTACGGCAATGCTTATATTCGGAATTTTTGTGCTTGTTTTTGCCTTGGTTGGATGGGCTAGTATTGGTTGGGCTGGCTTGTAACTGCCACTCCCCGTTACTCATCTTTTTGCCGTTTGCCCTGCGGCTATATTCTCCGGTTAGAGCGCGGTAGAGTTGTTAACTCCTGCAGCAATAGGGTTCACCTTCGACCAGCTTACCAAATCACAACGCGAAGTGCTTGGTTAGGCGAGGGCTCCACACATGTGGCCACACCCATAGGAAGCCGGAGCAGCGGCAGCGATCCTCTCCAACACCTCGGTCCAGTCGCTGCAAGCTATCTAAAGAACGAAATCCGATCGTCCGTTGACAACTCTTGACGATCATGTTGATTCGAGATTTTTTTACTGATCGTTAATAAGCATGCTTACGCCTAATCGGCGCACCGCATAGCACCCTGGCTTAGTATCGTCCGTCGAACGAAGTATATATTTTCACTAGTATAACGTTACGTGTAGGTGTTGCCCCACACATTCATATATGTAAAATTACACAAACAGCAGCTAAAATTTATTAGCGTCTCTATTAATCAGTTCACCCCTGCCGTAAATCGAAATGAAAGCCCTCCTCCCCGCGCTCGCCGCCATCTCCTTCCTAAGCATAATCAATCTGTCTGCTATAGCTCACGCGGACCCAGACGCTCTGGTGGATCGGTTCGGGAAATTGAATGCGGCAGAGCAGACAAAGTTATCGGAATCGATCAACGGGGATGGCTGGAAGCGGCTCAACCCCGTTCAGCGATTGGCCTTGCAGAAAGCGGCGGTAAGTTACTCGGAGCGAGTTTTAGGACGCGATGAGAAAGGGAACCTCAAGATTATCCGAAGCGAAACCGGCAAACAGCTTTTGAAAATCGCGGGGGATTATTTGCACAAACTTCCACCTAGCGAAGTTCCCGCCCACGGAGCCGCTCAGGCGATTTATGGATCGATACCCGCGGAAGCTATCCGGGTCACTAGCAAAGCGGAGATCAATCCGCGACGGGTACGGATGCATTCAACCGGATTCTATGCGGCCCCCGGCGACGTAGTGGTAGTTGAAGTACCGGAGAAGTGGACGCAGCGTGGGCTGAGAATTCAAATTTCTGGGCATCGTGACAACATCCCGCTCAATAAGAGCCTGACGCGTACTCCCCGCAGCCCGGCTCGCGTTTTTCCCGTTAACCAAGCTCGCACTGAAGTGGCCTCCACTTACGGCGGGGCACTCTACATCGATACCGGCAGCCAGCCAATAGACGCCGCACCCTTCCTCGTGAAATTCGAGAACGCGCTGCTAGCACCTACCTTCGTACGCGGCCATACCTCGGTGGACAGTTGGCAAAACACCCAGCGCAATCATCCGGCACCCTACGCCGAATTTGTGGGCAAGAACGTAGCCATATCGTTTCCAGCAGATTGGATTCGGGATTTAGACGATCCTGCACCACTCATGGAATACTGGGATGGCGTGGTTGGATTGCACGACGAACTGGGTGGCTACAAAACACTGCGAAGGATGCCGGAACGCATCAACGTCGATTGCCAGATTTCCGCCGGGCTTTTTCATGCAGGTTACCCAACTCAAGGCCCGCAGACTCAGTGTCGCGGAGTGCTTGATCTCGCCAAATTGAAGTCAACCGGTAACTGGGGATGGTTTCACGAACTGGGGCACGAAGCCCAACGTCGTCCCGACAAAGCCTGGAGCTGGAACAACCCCTACACATTTGATGGATCGATTGAAGTCACCGTCAATTTATTTTCAGCACACGCTTTCGACCAACTCGGTATGCCGTTCCGAGGCGGCTGGACTTGGACCGCCAGTGCAGAAGCAGTAACGGAAAAAGCAACCAAGTTTCTCGCCCAAGGTAAAACCTACGCGGAAGGAGGCGCAGGCGATAAACTGGCCATGCATCTCCAAATCCGTTATGCCTTCGGATGGGATGCCTACCGAAAAGTCCTCGCCAGCTATAGCCGGGATCACGACGAGAATCCGGCCCGACTCCCCAAAGGGGAACAGGCCGAACGCGATGCCTGGTTAATCCGAATGTCCCAAGCCACCGGGCACAACCTGGCTCCGTTCTACGGCAAAACTTGGGGAATCCCACTAAGCCCGGAAGCAGTGGAGAAAACAGCCAAACTTCCAACTTGGAATGGCTCTGGGACGTGATATCCACCGGCAGCGCATATCTACGTTGCTACATCAGAAAACTGGAACTACGATCATGGCGTAAAAGAAATTAACTTATCAGGCTCTGATATTTCTGCGTCCGGATTAAAGCCTTTGAAGCGCTTATATGGGCTTTCTCGCCTTGCTCTCAAGGATCTGTTTAAAGAAACTGGGGATGCAGGGGTTGCGGAAAATATTAAGAAGAAAACAATAGAATTCTTAACCGCATTAGCAGATTTGCGTCAACTAACCAAACTGGATCTGAGTCCATTTGATTTAGATGGCAACTCAATCACAATTCTAGCCAAGTTATCAAATCTCCAAGAGTTGACAATCAACAATAATAAAAATATTGACAACGATGCCACTAAACACTTCATAGGTATGAAACAACTTAAAGTGCTTTATCTGTGGGAAACCGGAATCGATTCAAAGGGCGCCGAACACCTTCACAAACTTTTGCCGAATTGCATGGTGCATTTCAAAGCGTAAGTGATTGCTATTAATGGAGGTTGGATCATCCTGAACACCGTTACCGTGCTGCTTGAGTTTCACTAACTGCCGCTCCGCGGTCGACCAATTGCCCCACACGGGTAACTGTGGTTCTACCTTTTTGCCTCATTCTATCGAAAAATAGTGTGGATGTAGTCTGTGCTTTTGGCACAATCGGCCGGTGTTAATTCCACAGCAACATGTGATATTTTTGTTATTAAGTATATGAGATTTGGAAAATGGACATAAATTTATTGAACTCGTCAGCGGCGCCTCCGCGATGGAAAAATGACCCGCTGGTTTGATGCGGAGCATTTTCAGGACTCGCGTAGAACATGCTGAACAACATCGTCCCCGCTGTGCGATTCGACGACTGGCAGGCAACACATGGTGGGAGCTAATCCCGTGGAAATTCGAATCCTCTCACTCGCACCCTGAACGCTGACGGATTTCGCGGCGCTACCCCCCTCAAGGCCTTTTTTTCGCCATGATCAACCTCTTTTTTTGGCTCCAGCGGATTGCGACAACCGCGATCACTGCACCCCCGATTCCATCCACGATATAGTGTAGTTGTAGCACAAACGTGGCATAGACGACGAGTAAAAACCAGACGTACATGACCGCCTTAAACCAGCGTGGTTTGTTCTGAGTGGAATACCAAACCGTACACAACATGGATCCGACATGAAGTGATGGAAATGCATTTGCGGAAGTCGATATATTGGAGGTCGACCAATACAGATTCATCCAGGGACCGCTAAATTGCTTTAGGTGTTCCACGGATGGCTGATCTGTAGGGAAACAGATGAAAATCATGGTCGCCATTCCGACACAACAGCAGAGGCTTAGTGCCCAGGCAGTGCATTCTGCTCGGGTGGCGACGGCAAAAGGTGCCAATGTGTGAGCCAGCATGATCGAGGCATAAACAAGCGTCCATGCGGGTTGAAACGGAAGTAACTGGCCGCCATGCCGCGGGATGAAGATTCGATAATGGTGCTGTTGCGCTATCCACCACGAACCGTAGTAACAGATTAGGAAAAACCCGCCGGCCAGAATGGAATATTTAATGTAATGTTCCCAGTCACCAGAGGCGGGTAACTTCCATAGAAAAGTTCTCTCCGTAGCTTTGTTGTCTGAAAGTTGCATAGTAAAGAAGGAATCAGAACTGAAACGACTGCTGGTGTTTTTCACGTTGCAATACTGCATTGTGCCATAAAAAAAACTCCCGCCATAGAGCTACAGTTCTGACAATTGCCCCGCGGCGGGACACGTCCTGCCCATTCTGCGGAATTTGTAGTAGTTTTAGGACTACGGGGTCCGGTTTGTAGCGTTATTGTGACTTGTATTTCATTGCCCAATGCCTTTAAAATACAGGCCTACCAACTTCTACCGTGTGGACAATCCAATAATATGGTTCTATTTGCACAACATCTGGGCGATTCGTATCTAGCTGACCAGCAAGAGTCTGCGACTTTACCTTGGAAGTACCTTAAAATTGTCCGTCGTGATGACATGCCGATTCGTTCCGGCCTCAATTTTACAATCGTGATTTTTATTGTTTCAGCGGCGCTATTATTACTTTGGTTAGCGTCTAATTTAGCGAGTTGGGGATGGACGCTCGGTTTGGGCGTGGTGTTTAGTTATTTGATGCTTACCAATTATGCGCTGATACATGAGGCAATTCACCAAAATCTGCAAAGCGATTTGAAACGTAACTACTTGCTGGGAGTCGTCACATCGATGTTCTTTCCAGTCAGTTTTACGTTGGTTCAAGTGACCCATCAGGGTCATCATTATAGAAATAGATCGGATGCTGAAATCTTCGATCAATATTATCCGGGGTTTTGGCCAAAAGTATTAACCTACTGCCAATGGTACGGCACATTGCTCGGATTATTCTATGTGCTTGTGGTACTTACGACGGTTTTAGCCGCTATTATTCCGGGGATCACGAAGAATAAACTTTTGACGGGTAACGACTTGGGGAATGGAAACTTAGCTGATATTACGACAAGTGACCTTTCGAAGATTCGTCTTGAAGTACTCTTGACTGTGGCTTTTTGGAGCGCTGTGATTTGGGCGGCACCGTTGGATCCGTTAGTCGTTTTAACTATGTTTTTGATGGCAGGCTTTAATTGGTCGACCCGTCAATATATCGCTCACGCTTATTCTGACCGAGATGTGCTCGAAGGGGCCTTCAATCTTAAACATAATAAGCTAATGTCTGCTGTGCTACTGAATGGAGAGTGGGACTTGGTCCATCATCGATTCCCAGACGTGCCCTGGACAAACTTGCCGGAAATCGGGGAACACAACCAATCTCGCATGTCGTATATTCGGCACTACTTCAGGATGTGGGGAGGGCCAGTTCCGGTCACCCAGCCAGAGCCAGACATCTGGAATACAGAGCAGATGATTAATCATCTGCAACAACAAAAGTTACAAATGAAACTAGCAACCATATTAGAGGAAAAGTGAAAGATGAGTGCAACAAAACCACACAAATCGTCAGTTCTATTTCTAGCATTATTGCTATTGCCATTGAGTGTAGTTGGCCAAGATAAGACAACAACTGCAGTTGAACCGGACACAATTGCGATTGGGGAGCAACTCGATCATACCAAAAAGGAAATATTTCAGCTTTTCAATCAGGGAAAGTATACTGATATCGCTGAACAGTATTGCCACCCTGAAATCACATGTATGTGGAATGACGGTACACGTTCCAAAGGGCGTCAGGGAGTTGTCGATTTCTTTGCGAAGTTGAAAGAGTTTATCGATGTAATGCAAGTCAGCCCAACCACATCTGAACGAGCGTTATATGAAAACGGTAAGTATGTTGTTTCCATCGGTGATCTAGGGGATACCTACGAAATGGCGAGCGGCAATGCGTTTGATCTAAACAGTAGCTGGATGGCAACACTAGTTTATGAAGATAATAAATGGCAACTAATCAGTTTCGCTTCGTCGACTAATGCTTTTGACAATCCAGTGATTGACGGATTTTTAATGTTGAGAACGGCATGGTCAGCAGGCATCGGACTGCTGACAGGTGTCGTCCTCACGCTGTTTTTCCGTCGGAAAAAGAAAACCGATTAGGTTGTCTCTTCGGTGGGTTTGTAACTCTTTAGACAAGACTCACTGTAGAAAATCCAATGGAAGATTTCTGTCGCGAGAGGAGAGATTAAGACAGAAAGCAGCATTCTGCCGTAACGCAATGCAGAGTCAGGTTCATTTGTGGTGTTAATTATGTGTTGCAATTCAAACCCATAGACGATGCCGAAGCTGGCAAAAAAGATGGGTGCGTATTGCCGCGAGATGTGAAAGGCCGATTTTCCTTGGGAATAGGATCTGTTGTACACGACAAGGACTCCCTGGCTTATCGCAAACATATCAAACAAGAAATTTACTAACCCGATAAGTAGGCCCAGCCCAATTGGGAACAACCAAGTTGAATCGGTTGCTGGGAATAGCAAGAAGATCTTATATACCAACCAGCAAATGACACTGGTCGCTGAACCGAACATGAAACCATGGTGCGGCCGGAATCCTTTGTTGGAGTATCGACTGCGTATTTCCCAAACGTTGAGTAGGCGTATTCCGATATAAGGAATTAGAAAGGCAACAACGACAGGCATCCCGATTGCATATAGAGTCACGTGGGCATCATGCTGGCTAGTGGTCCACCATAAAATTATTGCGAGTGGAAACAGAATTGCAGGAGCTGCAATTTCGTAGATTTTATAGAACTTCATGTGTTCACTGAAGAGCTAAACGATTTGTAACCAGATTACGAAACAACCAACTGTCCCTGCACGTTATTGTAGCAGATCACACGATACGACTGCCGAAAGCTGTTTGCGAATACACCTTTATAGTGCCAACCACATTATTTACCTACTCCGTTCTAAATTAAGTACACCATGAAGATTACTTTTATCAGACCAAATCTCTTTGATCAGCGCAGTACGGATGCGATGACTCCGCTCTGTTTTGCAATTCTCAAAGGTTTGACGCCTGAACATCATGAAGTTGTCTTTCACGACGAACGTCTGGCACCGCTACCAACGGATGATCAGCCGGATTTGGTGGCAATGACAGTTGAAACTTATACGGCACGCAGATCCTATCAAATAGCTGATTCATATCGACGTCGTGGAGTTAAAGTTATCATGGGTGGGTATCATCCCACCTTCCTCCCCGAAGAAGCTCTTCAGTTTGCCGACGCCGTTGTGATCGGAGACGCGGAGGCTATTTGGCGACGGATTTTGGACGATGCTGAAAACAATACACTGGCACCTGTTTATCAAGGAGAAGAGTTTCCTTGTCTCGACGGAATCAAATTTGATCGTAGCGTCTTTGCGGGCAAGAAATATGCTCCGGTAACACTTGTTCAATATGGCCGAGGCTGTAAATACAGTTGCGATTTTTGTTCAATACGAGCTTTTTACGGGTCCAATTTGCGCCAGCGGCCGCTGGGGCAAGTCATTGATGAGATTAAGAAGTATTCCGGTAAGTTCCTGTTCTTGGTCGATGACAATATTTTTGTTGAAGAAGACCAAGCTCGGGAATTGTTTGAAGCTCTGGTGCCGTTAAAGAAAAAGTGGTTCTGTCAGGTTTCGATCGACATTGCCAAAGATCCCAGCCTTGTTGAGTTGATGCGACGAAGTGGCTGTATTTCCGCCTTATTTGGATTTGAATCACTCAATAACGACAATCTGAAACAGATGGCCAAGAGCTGGAATGTTCACTATGGCAGTTATGGTGATTCCATTCGGATCATTCAGGACGCCGGAATTATGATCTATGGGACATTCGTGTTTGGGTATGACCAGGACACCCCCGAGTCGTTTGACGAGGCAGTTGATTTTACGATTGAACATAAATTCTATCTGGCAAATTTTAACCCTTTGACACCAATGCCCGGCGCAAGACTGTACGACCGAATGGTAAGTGAAGGGCGGATGATTTACGATCGTTGGTGGTTGGATGAGAACTATCGATATGGTCATGCTACCTTTAATCCGGTAGCTATGACCGCAGATGAATTGACTGCGGGATGTTTTCGCGCGCGACGCAAATTCAACACCATGTCCTCAATTGTTAAGAGAGGGTTTGCCTGGAAAACCAATATGCGCGATGTATATCGATTAGGGCTGTACTGGGCGTCGAATACGGTCTCACGACGAGAGGTGTACCGGAAGCAGAATCAGGTGTTAGGGGCGGCGGATGTTCCGGTTGAGTTGGCGGAAGAGCAACAGTGCGTTGATCCGTTGAAGGTGATTACGCTATGAAGTTAACCTTGATATTTCCAAATATGGGATTTCATTCGCACGGTGGATATACCGACGAAGCTCGCATGGAACCTTTACCACTTTCTCTGCTGGCAGCATTAACTCCACCTGATGTCGAGTGCGTTATGTACGACGATCGAATGGAAGACATCCCGTTCGATGAACCTACTGATTTGGTTGCCATTAGTATAGAAATCTATACCGCCAGACGTTCGTACGAAATTGCTGCTAAATACCGTGAACGCGGAATTCCCGTAATATTTGGTGGGATGCATGTCACGTTGATTCCTGAGGAGGCTGGGAAATTTGCTGACTCCATCTATATCGGAGACGCTGAAACCGGTTGGGCCGGTGTAATCGAAGATTTCAAGCGTGGTGAATTGAAGGCTATCTACCAAGCTCCGGTTGGCGTGCCGCAGGAGGGAGGAATTATTCCTCGCCGAGAACTGTATGCCGACAAGGGCTACCTTCCCCTTTCTCTCTTGCAGTACACGCGGGGGTGTCGCTTCGCATGTGATTTTTGTGCTGTCAGTGTTTACTTTGATCGAAAGAATTATGTTCGGTCTACCCAAGAAATACTCAGGGAGATCGAAGAGCAAAATAGGAAATTCCTGTTTTTTGTTGACGATAATTTCCTGTCCGATCAACAACAAGCTAAGGAATTCCTGCGAGCACTGATTCCCTTAAAAGTAAAGTGGGTTAGTCAGGCATCACTGGACATGACGAATGATTTGGAATTGATGGATTTACTTTCGCGCAGCGGATGCATTGGAAATGTCGTCGGGTTTGAATCGATCGTTCCGGAGTCAGTCAAGTCAATGAAGAAAGCCCCGAACTTCCTTGGGAGAAAAGCACTCGGATGGGATCGCTATGAAAAACAGGTTAGAATCCTGCGGGATCATCATTTGCAAACATGGGCAACATTTACACTGGGGCATGATTTTGACACGATTGAATCGATTGATGAAACGCATCATTTTGCCATGGAGAATAAGTTTTGCTTCGCAGCTTATAACATCCTGATGCCGTATCCCGGAACTCCGCTTTACAAACGGCTACGGGACGAAAAACGTTTGCTTTATGGTGGGAAATGGTGGTTGCATCCTGACTACCGATTCAATCACGCGTCATTTATTCCTAAGAATATGACGCCGGATGAACTGACTGAAGCCGTTTGGAGGAATCGGGATCGCTGGAACCGCCCTTGGTCGATCTTTAGGAGATTGTGGGACTTTAAAACTAACCTCAGTTCCCTGACTAGATTTCTCTTGTATCTGTCGTACAATCCGCTGTACGCAAAAGAGACATTCAACAAACAGGGCATGCTGTTAGGACTGATGAAGAGGAGTGAAAAGCCCAAACCGGAGTCGATTGATTTCACCCCCTGGGATCCGGCAAAAGGGTACGCACCTGTTGATGGACTCTTTATGGAAGGACTGGGAATGGAAAGCTATGGTGAAAACCCTGATGAAATATGTGGCTGTACCGCCAACGAAACTTCTCCTCTAACCACTGTGTCCATTTCCGAAACTGTCTAGGAAGAAGGTAAACGTGTCAGAGCCATTACGAATTGCGCTCATTTCCCCGAAGGGCCCCCTTTATCGTCGACGCAAGGGGATCTTCAAAAAGTCGCTGCGTTACATGCCGCTGACTTTCCCAACATTGGCTGCCTTGATTCCCGAGGACCTAAATGTGGATCTGAAATGTTACGACGAAGGAATTGAAACACTCAACGTTGATTCCATTGAAGCCGACCTGATCGGGATGACGGTAATCACGGGAACGGCTATACGGGCCTATGAACTTGCCGCACAATTCCGCCAACGTGGGATAAAAGTGGTCCTAGGAGGTCCACACATTACCTTGATCCCCGAAGATGCGCAACCTTATGCAGACAGTATTGTGGTGGGATACGCCGAAGAGACATGGCCTCAATTACTCCGTGACTTCAGCAAGGGGGAGTTGCGGCCAAGATATAATCAGCGCTCTGATCTGGATATTGGCGGGCGCCCTTTTCCCAAGCGTGAAGTATTACCGAAGAATATGTATATCACGGATGAAGTTTTTGAAGCTACTCGCGGATGTGTTCACAACTGTTCTTTTTGTGTTGTTCCAAGTGCCTGGGGGCGTAAGCCCTATCAAAAGCCGATCGGCGAAATTGTAGACGATATAAAGCGACAGCGCGCCAAACGAGCGATCTTTATTGACCTTAATATCATTTCCGATAAGCAGTATGCATCTGGCTTATTTGAAGCGCTGATTCCGCTGGGAATCCGCTGGTATGGTTTATCCACGACTTTGTTGTGTGACGATATTCCGCTGCTTGATCTGGCAGCCCGCTCAGGCTGTCGGGGGTTGTTAATGGGTCTGGAATCTATTTCGCCAGCTACGCTCAAGAGTACAGACAAATCGTTTAATCACCCCGACGGCTATAAGGGCGTCGTGGACAAGCTTCACGAGCGGGGGATTGCTTTACAGGGTTGTTTTGTTTTTGGACTCGACAATGATACTCCAAGTGTGTTCAAAGAGACGGCGGAAATGGCGGTTGATTTGGGAATCGATTTACCCCGCTTCGCCGTCATCACGCCTTTCCCAAGTACTCCCTTGTATCACGAACTACTGCAACAGGATCGTATCGTCACTAAGAATTGGGAATTATACGACGGCCAGCATGCAGTTTTTGAACCAAAGAATATGAGCGTGGAACAACTTCATGAAGGTAACCAGTTTGCTTGGAAATACGCTTATCGCTGGAAGCCTATTATGAAGCGGGTGTTAAGAAACCCTCGGCAAATGCACGTCGCCTTGCTGGCGAATTTGGGCTATCGCTTTTATGCCCGCAATTTAGATAAATTCTATAACTGTGACTGGGTGCTCGATCCGTTATGGCCGGAAAACTAAAAGAAGGAATAAACACTGACCGATTTGAATGAAGTAGGACATTTTTCTCATTGAATGCACGCATGATCAATAACGCAAAATCGACATTCCGAATTACTATTATCCATCCCTGCGTTGGTAAGCGAATCGGGATGAAAAAATATATCCGCACATGGAAAATGCAACCGATTCCTGCTGCCATGGTTGCGAGTCTTTTGCCGCAGGATGTGGAAAGACGTTTTTACGATGATCGCCTAGAACCTATACCATTTGACGAAGCAACCGATTTGGTGATGCTAAGTGTGGAAACGTACACAGCCAAAAGGTGTTATCAGATCGCATCCGAGTATCGGCGACGAGGTATTCCTGTTGTGATGGGAGGTTTTCACGCGACGCTTTGCCCCGAAGAAGTCAAGCAATACTGTGAATCAATTGTCATTGGAGAGGCTGAAGGCCTACTGCAGGAAGCCGTCGACGATTATCGCCATGGTACCCCGAGGACAATTTACAAAGCTGACGAACGTCCGCCACTGGTAGTTACTCCCGACCGAACCATATTCGAAGGAAAAAAGTATCTGCCGATTAAGTTGGTGGAGTTCGCTCGCGGGTGCCGATTCAAGTGTGACTTCTGCGCGATTCAATCGTTTTTTGATGCTAGCCACAACCATCGCCCTATCGATCTAGTCATTTCTGAGATTGAACGCATTCGTAAGCCGGGACAGATGTTCTTCTTTATTGATGACAACATCACGTCTAACCTCGACGAAGCCAAAGAGTTCATGCGAGCTTTGATTCCATTGAAAATCCGCTGGGTAAGTCAGTCGGCAATCAATGTGGCATATGACGATGAAGCCTTACGACTAATGCAAGCTAGCGGTTGTGTGGGGATTCTTGTTGGATTCGAATCACTAGACGAATCGACTTTGAGGCAAATGAATAAAGGCTTCAACTTAATGAAGGGTGGTCCGGCCGAAGCACTTGACCGGCTACGTAAGCACAATATCTGCGTATATGGTACATTTATCTTTGGATACGATAATGACGGCCCCGATTCATTCAGGAAGACTATGGAATTTGCCAAGTCTAACGGGTTATTTATCGGGGCCTTTAACCACGTAACGCCATTTCCGGGAACTCCGTTATATAAACGGATGGAATCAGAAGGACGACTTCTGTTTGATGCGTGGTGGCTTGATGACGACTACCGCTACAACATGATTCCATTTACGCCGGCCAACATGACGCCCGG
>Ga0315334_10001189_pt1 | contig 15930 bp, 12 predicted proteins | sample M150034915metaG_FD_205555 | JGI IMG/M metagenome (GOLD analysis project Ga0315334, IMG submission 205555) | Ammonia-oxidizing marine archaeal communities from Monterey Bay, California, United States - M1 500m 34915 | ecosystem: Environmental > Aquatic > Marine > Intertidal zone | place: USA... | reverse complement strand
CATCTGCCTGGGGCAGCGGTTTCTTGCCGCCCACCTTTCAGGGCACCACGATGCGTCCGGGCAAGACTCCCGTTCTGAATCTCAAGCCGCAACCGGGAATTTCAAATCCCCAGCAAAGGGCCACGCTGGACTTCCTCCGTAAGCTGAACGAACAGCACCTGCTGGCCCGAGATCGTGACGAAGAACTCTCTGCCAGAATCGAAGCCTACGAATTGGCATTTCGGATGCAGACCGCTGCACCCGAGGTGGCCGATTTTTCGCAAGAAACCACCGAAACGTTATCGCTTTATGGCATGGACCAACCAGCAACCCGAGATTTTGGACAGCGCTGTCTGCTAGCCCGCAGGATGATCGAGCGTGGCGTCCGATTTGTTCAGGTCTACTCGGGCAATACCAACGGTTGGGATGCGCACAAAAACGTTGCCGATAATCACGGCGAATACTGTGGAAAAACCGATCAACCCATCGCCGCTCTACTTGCAGATCTGAAACGGAGCGGTTTACTTGAGGACACCCTCGTGGTGTGGTGTGGTGAATTTGGACGCATGCCCATGAGCGAACAGGGCAAGGGCCGAGATCACAATCCGTGGGGATACAGCGGCTGGATCGCAGGCGCATCTGTCCAAGGTGGCCGTGCTTACGGGGCGACTGACGCGATCGGATTACGGGCCGAAACTGATCGTGTACACGTCAATGAATTCCACGCGACGCTCTTGCACCTCATGGGACTGGATCATCGCAAACTGGTTTATTCCCATAATGGCCTGGATGAACGCCTGACTGGCCCCTCTGAGATTGAGATCGTCAAGGAATTATTGACATGAGTCTCACCGCTTCCAACTGGACCGGTCGCGCTGCCCTGCGAGTGTCCGCCCTGCTGGTGTCCGCCATCGCACTTACCGGAAACTTCCACCTGCTGTCAGCAAGTGAAACAGGGGATTCGCCCGAGGCAAAACCTGCAGCGACTCAAACAGCAGGTGTGAATGATCCTCAGACTACCGAGCAGGTCAGTGATGAATTGCAAATCGATGACTTTGACCGTGACCACTGGGCCTATCAACCGAGAACCAATCCTCCCATCCCAGACGTGGACAACTCCGACTGGGCTCGCACCACGATCGACCAGTTCGTTCTGGCAAAGCTGCATTCCGAATCACTCTCACCCGTCGGCCCAGCAGATCGACCGACCCTGATACGACGATTGAGTTTTGACCTGATCGGGATGCCGCCGACGCCAGCAGAATTATCTCAGTTTCTCGGCGATGATCGCCCTGGTAGTTACCGCCGACTCGTGGAACGGTTGCTTGCCTCGCCACAGTACGGCAGGCGTTGGGGACAGCACTGGCTGGACCTTGCCCGGTTTGCTGAAACGGATGGCTATGAACATGACAAAGTCCGTCCCAACGCTTGGCGTTACAGGGATTGGGTCATTGATGTCCTGAACCAGGACATGGGCTACGACCAATTCATCACTTCGCAGGTGGCGGGCGACGTCCCCTCACCCAACGAGTCGCCACGTCAGTCGCCCCAGATTGCCACCGCATTTGTTCTCTCTGGCCCTGACATGCCCGACATCAACTCACAGCAGGAACGCAAGCATGTATTGATGAACGAAATGACATCGACCATTGGGGCAACCTTACTGAGCTTGCAGATTGGATGCTCGCAATGCCACGACCATAAGTACGATGCCATCAGCCAGGGAGACTTCTATCGTCTGCGTGCTTTTTTTGATCGCGGAGTAAAGCTGAAAACCAACCAGTCGGTACATATTTTGTCTGCGAATGCCGATCCTGATGCCATCAGCCAAATCCATCCACGTGGTGCCTGGCAACTGCCAGGCCCGCCGGTTGTTGCAGCGTTTCCCAGAATCGCGAATCCGCTTGAAACCGAAGTCACGACAGAGACGCACCCTCGCGTGCAACTTGCCAAGTGGTTGACCGACCCTTCACAACCGCTAACGGCGCGGTCCATCGTCAACCGAGTCTGGCAATACCACTTTGGAACAGGCCTCTCCAATACACCCAGCGACTTCGGCGTCATGGGTGAGGAACCGTCGCACCCCAAACTGCTGGATCACCTGGCGAGCCGCTTGATAAACCATCGCTGGAGCCTGAAAGATCTTCATCGTCAAATTGTTCTCTCCGCTACCTATCGGACGCAAAGTAAACCACCTGTCACAAGCCGAGGTAATGCCAAGCCCTTGCAGGTCTGGCAGGATGCCAAGCAAAGCGATCCCGCCAATCGCCTGCTGGCACGTTTTCCTCGTCGCCGACTCGATGCTGAATCGATTCGTGATGCAATCTTGGTGGCTTGTAGTGCACTGAACCACGAGTCTGGTGGTCCCGGGGTCAGCCCACCGCTACCCCAAGAGCTTGTCGCAACCTTGAAATCCGGTCAGTGGAAAACCAGCTCCCAAATATCCGATCACCATCGCCGCAGTATCTACATTTTTGCACGTCGAAATCTTCGCTATCCCCTGTTCGCAACGTTCGATCGCCCTGCAGCCAATTGCAGTTGCGCGATTCGCGTTCCCTCAACCACAGCTATTCAATCCCTGCTCTTGATGAATTCAAGCATCACCATGGATGCATCAGAACGGTTGGCATCCCTCTGCTTCAACAGGCATCCCGTCGATCAAAGCTCGCAAACCCAGGAAGTCTATCAACGCATCCTGTCACGAAATCCTGAGAAACAGGAACAAATCGATTGTTTGCAGTTTCTTTCAAACCAGGCCAAACTGCTTGAACAAGAGGGAGAACCACAACCCGCATTGGCAGCTTTAACGGATCTGTGCCGAGCCATGTTCAACTGCAATGAGTTTTTGTACGTCGATTGAGGGATGGCCGATTGCCGTGATTCAGAGGGTCCTTGTATGCAATTTCGACGGATCGCATTGACAAGAATCGAGCCTTTCTAATACGGGGGGCATGTAAACCAGCTGAAGTGACTGCGACGGTGGCTTCTGGACACCATTCCTTAGCATCCCCTCAAACCCTCAATTGCGATATGCTCGCGACAAGACCACTGCTCATTGCCATGACTGGTCTGCTTGTCTGTTGCCTTGGCCGTCCAGTCGTGGCCCAGCTAACCATCACGAACCCGGATGAAGACAAAGCCGCTGCCAAAGTTCGTCAGGTTTCGCTTTCGACTTCTGCCGCGGCAACAGCAGGATCTTTCCCAGCCCCGCCGCCAGCCTGATTCTGCTGGAAGGCAAAAGGCTCGAGCTAACGGATCTGGTTGAACGACCGTTTATTGTGAATCACGAGAAGCAAGGCGAAGCAACCAAACCAATTCTGCAAATTGTCGAAGAGGGCACACGACTGGGCGTTCTTGCAAATCTGACAACACCTGCCGGAGAGCACCTGAAGACTATTGAACTCAGTTGCGAAATCATCTCGCGACGGGTCGTTGACATCAAAACAGACTATGTGTTTGGCGCACAGAGTGAACCTCTCGAAGTACAAGTGCCGCTGCATCAGACAGCAACCGTTCGAGCCTCAGCAATGCTGGTATCTGGCCAGACTTTGCTGATCGATCCACACATGTCATCGACCAAGAACATCCGAAACGCAACCAGCGTGCCATTGCTGGGTAAGATCCCGTACTTGGGCCGTTCGTTCAAGAATGTCGCGATCTCAACCCTAGACCAACACACGATCGTGTTACTGCGTCCCGAGTTGGCCAACGGGAAATAAAACCCACACGATTCTGAGCGTATCGATGCGACAACCACAGTGATGCGGTTGCCCGTCGAGTCTGGGGGTGCAGATCCATGACTCTTCGGATACAGAACTAATCGGCGACCGCTACATCGGTATCATCCTCATCGGATCGGATCTGTGCACGAGGTTTTTGCCTGACGGTTCCGGGCACCAGCCATGGCCCGGTGCAATTTTCGCTGATCAACTGCATCAGTTCATCATTTTCGATCGACTCAATCTCAAGCAGTCGCTGAGTGACTGCTTCCAGCACTTCCCGTCGCTGTTCCAGGATCTCGCGAGTTTGGCTCAGTTCGTTTTCGATGATTCTGGCCACTTCCTTGTCAATTAGCTTGGCCATTTCTTCGCTGTGAGTCATTTGAAATCCGTCTCCACCGGCACCTGCCAGGAACGGCGATCGGGAACTACGACGGAAATTGATGCGACCGAGTCGACTCATGCCATAATCCATCACAATGCTCCGAGCCACTTCGGTGCAGCGTTCCAGATCGTTTTGGGCTCCGGTGCTGATATCCTGGAAAATCATTTCTTCGGTCAACGTTCCAGCCAGCAGCACTTTCATGTTGCTTTCAAGTTCCGACTTGGTCATCAGATATCGTTCTGATTCCGGTCGCTGCATGGTGTAACCGAGAGCAGCAAGCCCTCGTGGAATGATGCTGACCTTGTGGACTGGATCGGAATTCGGCAACGCGGCGGCGACCACTGCATGCCCTGCTTCGTGGTACGCGACGCGGATTTTTTCTTCCTCGTTCATCACGCGATTCTTCTTTTCAAGACCGGCGGTAACCCGTTCCACCGCCTCATTAAATTCATGAATCCCCACCGCGCGTTTTCCAGCTCTTGCTGCCAGCAGGGCTGCTTCGTTGACGAGATTGGCAAGATCAGCCCCAACGAACCCGGGCGTGATTGAGGCGATGTCGTTCAGATTAACTTGTTCATCCAGCTTCACGTTCTTGACGTGGACTCGCAAAATGTCTTCCCGGCCTCTGATGTCAGGACGATCGACCAACACGTGTCGATCAAAACGCCCGGGGCGGAGCAAAGCGGGGTCCAGTGTTTCGGGTCGGTTGGTCGCAGCAACAATGATGATACCCGAATTGGAATCAAAACCATCCATCTCTACCAACAACGCATTCAAGGTCTGCTCGCGTTCATCGTGCCCACCAACCGTCGATCCACTACGGCTCTTGCCCAAGGCATCGAGTTCGTCGATAAAAATGATACAGGGAGCGCGACTGGTGGCCTGTTGAAACATGTCTCTGACTCGAGCAGCACCAACACCGACATACATCTCAACGAAGTCGCTACCTGAGAGGCTGAAGAAGGGGACACAAGCTTCGCCGGCAATCGCCTTGGCCAACAAGGTTTTTCCGGTACCTGGAGGCCCAACTAACAAAACCCCCTTGGGGATGCGGCCACCCAATGCTTGGTACTTTTCACTGTTCTTTAGAAAGTCGACTACCTCGCGGACTTCCTCGACTGCTTCGTTGATGCCCGCCGCTTCGTCAAAGGTGACAGCCAGATCTTCCTGACTATAGAGTTTTCCGCGACTGCGCGAGAATGACATCGGCGATCCAACCCCGCTCATCCTCCGCAGCATGATGATCCCGAGGATCACCAAGACACCTATCATCAACAGTTCCGGCCAATGGTCCTGCAACAATCGGCTTGGCCGAGCATTGTCCCAAGTCACCCCGGATGCGTTCAGATAATCGACCAACCGCTTGTGCTCAGCTTCGTTATTGATGTCGCGGATGGTTGTGAAGTCGACCAACTTGTAGTTCTTGACAACGGGACCTTTGTTGTCAATTCCCCTGCTGCGGTAGGCGACCTTGCCGGTAATTTCTCCATCAGAGACTTCGACATCCTGTAAGCCACCGAACTCCACTTGCATTCTCGGTGTTTTGGTGGACGAAACAATGACAGTGACTTTTGGGTCAACCTCTAAATTGCTTTCGTCCACGGCCTCAACCGACTTCGCCTTCGGCGTCTCTGGTTTGGCAGAAGCGGACTGCCCAGCATCGCCAGCAGTGTTCTCTGCAGTGACTTTGGCACTTGCACCGGGAATGGGAGCAACTGCGTCAGCCTGCTCGGCATCAGCCATGGCCGCCAACAACTTCATCAGATCGGGATATCGCAAGCGAAGATCGCTGCCGCCAAACAGGAATGCGCTCAGGAGTACGGCCGATACGATCGCGATCAGGACGAGCCAGACATTTCCGCCACTTCGTGGCTCTGATCCATTTGATTTTGGTTGTTTGTCGTCGCTCATCGGGAGAATTCTTGCGTGTTGCAGGTCATGCCAAGTTCTTCAAATCCTCGGCACAAGCAAAAAGTGGAACAGAAATTTGGTCGATTTCAATTTGGATTGGTCTGCTTTACATCGTTGCCTGCCAGACAGGCCAGCGACACAACTTTCCCTCTGAAATGACAGATTCGCTGGTTGAAAGACTGTGTAATGCAATCTTAGAGGGTCGACCAGTGAAACGAAAACCGGCCTGAATGCACGCCTGGCTTAAGTCTCGTTACGCATTCTTCGATCAATTGTCCTGATCGGCAAGCAGGGTAAAGAACAACCCAAGTTATGGTCGGGTCGTAACAAAGGTTCGAATCGCTCATGATATTGGTCCATGTAGTCGGGAAATTGCCGACATCCGCAATTGCCTTTCGAGGGGATAGTGGGAAGACTTGTGAAAAATTCTGCAAGTATGCCTTCCTGAGCTTGGATATCATCTGACGGCGAGAAGTTTCTGAAAATTCGAACACCCCCGATTTTTCCGGACAAATAGGTGGTACCGAGAAACTGAAATGACTCAGTGAACAGGATTCGCGAATCAGCGAGATCCCCAGAGAAATTGTTGGACGCGAATTTGAATCAAACCGGACATTTGCCTGAAGACACGCGAAGCTGCAAGAACGTTGCAGTTCTGGGGGCGACTGGGAGCATTGGGACGGCAACCATCGATGTGCTGAACCAACTCAACCGAGTGGACCCGGAATTTCGCTGGCATGTCTGCGCTGCTTCGGGACACAAGAACATCAGTTTGTTGGCAGAACTGGCCAGCGGTCTTGATCTGCCGCCCGATCGGGTCGTGCTTTCAGACCGCAAGGGCGGCCATGCATTCGGCGAGGACGAAGCACGGATTCGCAGCCTTGGATCACGCGTCGATTTCGGCCCCGAAGCTTTAATCTCGGCCGCCAGTGATGCCTCGGTCGATATCGTGGTCGCTGCGATCGTGGGCCGGGCAGGACTGGAAAGCACAATGGCCGCGGTTGAGGCGGGGAAACGGGTCGCACTGGCAAACAAGGAAACCTTGGTCGTGGCTGGCCCAGTTGTCAGTCGAGCCTGCCAACAGAGCGGTGCCGAGCTACTGCCCATCGACAGCGAGCACTCAGCTATCTTTCAGTGCATCCAATCGTCTCCCTGCCCACCCAAGAAACTGATTCTGACGGCCAGTGGCGGCCCGTTTCGGAATTGGACTCAGGCCCAGATGGATGTTGCAACACCCAAATCGGCCTTGGCGCATCCAACTTGGAAGATGGGTCCGAAAATCACGATTGACTCGGCAACCATGATCAACAAGGCGTTGGAGGTGGTCGAAGCCCGCTGGCTGTTTGGACTCCCGGCTGAGGCAATCGAAGTGGTGGTCCACCCTCAATCCATCATCCACTCGATGGTCGAATTCGAAGACAGTTCCGTGATCGCACAGCTGAGTCCACCCGATATGCGGCTGCCGATCCAGTACGCCCTGACCTATCCCAGACGCCTGCCCTGCCCGAGTCCTGACTTTGACCGAACCAAACCTTGGGACCTGACACTCGAGCCAGCTGATCCGGAACGCTTCCCCGGTCTCCAGCTTGGTTTTGAGGTGGCAGCCGCCGGTGGAACCGCTGGAGCCGTCCTGAATGCTGCCAACGAAGAAGCGGTCGGCCTGTTCCTCGCGGGAAAAATCAGGTTTACTGACATCGTAGTGGGCTGCCAGGACGTGCTAAGAAGTCACTCCCACGAGTCGAATCCTGCTCTCGATCGGTTACTGGAACTCGATCAATGGGCCCGCAAGGAATTGAGGAACCGGTTCAAGCTGTAGCGAAAAATGCCTGCCCGCGTACCGTACCGCACCACAACTGGAGGCCAGATTTGCTCTGGAGCGACGTTGCCGGCATGACCGCGATCCCGTGAAGCTAGTCGAAATGCCATAATCTGACGTAATCTCGCCATCCTGACATGTGCTTACGATCCAGCCAGCACAAAGAACTGACATCCGCCTGAACCTGAAAAAGGCATCCTGAATGTTGCTCGATTTTCTCTCGACAAGCCTTCTGTTGGCCGCCGACGATGACCCAAACTTTCTAGTTTCCCTGATCTCGTCCGTCGTTCTTTACGGACGTGTGGCTCTGGGAATTGGACTGGTCATTTTTGTCCACGAACTGGGCCACTTTGTTGCTGCCAAGACCTTTGGCGTGAAGTGCGAAAAGTTTTATGTCGGCTTCGATGTACCGATTCGCCTTGGCCCAATCAAATTACCCCGAACCTTGGGCAAGTTTCGCTACGGAGAAACAGAATACGGAATTGGAATCATTCCTCTGGGCGGTTACGTCAAGATGCTGGGACAGGACGACGACCCTCGAAAACAAGAGGAAGAGGCGAAACGCATTCAGCTCGAAGATGATGGTGAGGAAACCGAAGACGTAGCACCCAAACTGGATTCACGGAGTTTCCCAGCGAAACCGGTTTGGCAACGGATGATCATCATCAGCGCAGGGGTGATCATGAATGTGATCACCGGTGTGCTGTTTGCTGCCATTGCTTACGGCTACGGTGTTTCCTACAGCCCGGCAATTGTCGGCAGCGTGATTCCAGGTGGTCCCGCTTGGAAAGCAGGAATCGAACCCGGTGGAAAAGTGATCTCGGTCGGCACATGGAGCGACTCGGAGATGCACTTCCGCGAAATGAAAATGGAAATCCTGACCGATGGTCTGGAAAATCCAGACAAACCCATCGACGTGGAGATTCAGTACGACAGTGGTGTCCGCACATTCGAGTTGGTGACGCAGTCTCGCCCTGATCTAAAAGACGCGAGGATGATTGGGATCGCAATCCCGAACGCTCCGACCATTGGCACCAAGCTGTTCACATTTCCAAACTCTGTCGCTGCGAAACTTTTAACGAAACAGGATGCCGGAGCATCCATCATTGCCTTTGATGGAACCCCAATCAACGACAAGGCGATTGTTCCGGGAACCCCCTTCTTTGATTATCTGTATTCGAATCCCAACAAGACGATTGATCTGACACTGCGTCGGGTCGACGGAAGCGAACAGAAAGTCGCCCTGCCTCCACAACCCGCCAAATCACTCGGCATCAGGTTCGCTGTAGGCCCCATTGTCGGGCTGGTAGAAAATGGCCCGGCGGCCGAGGCGGGGATGAAAATCGGCGACATCATCCAAAGCTACGGCGACAACGCAGACGTGGATGCCTACGGCATGGCCTTGGATCTCGTCGGTGCCACGGAAACAGTGAAAGTTACCGTCAAACGAGGCACTGGTGATGACGCAGAAACCGTCGACTTGGCAATCACACCTTCCAAATCTCCGCAATCCATTCCACCCAACCAAAGCATCGCCGGAGAAATCGCCATCAATGCAGTGGGTTTCGCATACCAACCTCTGCCAGTCATTTCCAAACTGATCGGCACGAGCGGGGAAGCCGGTGCAGATGACAATTCGCTTCAGGTGGGAGACGAACTGAAGGAAGTTCAACTCGTCGAGCAACTCGCTAGCAGCGATGCTCTGAACGACGAGCTGTTCGAAGCCATTCTTAAGCAGTTGCGTGAGGGCTGGGAAATCAACCCCATCACAACGCTCAACACACTGCGTGAAACCATCCAACTGTTACCCGAGGGCACGACGCTGAAGGTGATCATAAGTCGCCCACCCGAAAACAAGGTGATCACGTCAACCCTCGTCGTCCGGAAAGATGACCGCCATGTGTTTGAGCGTGGGCTCGCCCTGGCACCCAGTGAATCGATCCAACAGGCAGACTCGATCAGTTCCGCTTTGGCACTGGGTGTCAAAGAAGGTTACCGTCGCTTCACCGACGTGATCCGATTTCTACGAATGCTGCCCCGCGGAAAAATCAAATTGCGTCACGTAGGTGGTCCACTTGAGATCGTCAATATTGCCAAGAACGAAGCAGAAAAAGGGATCTCGCCACAACTGATGTTCCTGACGATGCTCAGCATGAACCTGGCAATCTTGAACTTTCTTCCCATTCCAGCACTGGACGGGGGGCACATGATGTTCCTGATCTATGAACTCGTGGCTGGAAAACGTGCCAATGAACAACTCGAGTTCCGACTGACGCTGGCAGGTATCCTCGCGTTGCTACTGTTAATGGCGGTGGTATTCGCCAATGACATCATCCGTCACCTGTAAGGCGGCGGCACTGACAGCCTCGATTGTGGCTAGCTGGCGGCGTCAAAAGATCAGGTGACTTCCGTAACGGGGCAACCAGCGAATCGAACCCGGTGTTTGCCGTTCATCTTGCAGCGTACGCCGCTCGGTGCTGGAACACGCAGGGGCGACGCACTGCAGCATGGTTGCTCTGCAGATCGACCAGAACCTGTGATCTCGACCGCAATGGGAATCTGCTGCGTTCCTAATCAGTAACGAGCAATCTCAGTATCGATCTGCAGGCTCCAATCATCAATTCCACCAGCCATATTCTGGACACTGGTGAACCCTTGATCGCGAAGAGCCTGGGTGACCTGCATGCTGCGTCCGCCGTGGTGACAATGAACAATGATTCGCGACTGCTGATGGGGTTCCAATTCCGTCAAGCGAATCCTTAATTGGCTCATTGGAATCAGCAGGCTGCCTTCGATCCTGGCAATCTCGTACTCGTTCTCTTCGCGGACATCGAGCAACACAAACGACTCACCCTGCTGACGCATGGCGTTCACAGTGGTCACATCGACTTCGATAGGTAATTCAGGCTGGTCAGACATCAGACTCTCATCCGTGAAATTCTAGAGACGGCAATTGGAAATTGGAGTTTCAATGATCGCAGACGCACCCAGTGATTCAAGTCGCTCCATAGCATCGATCACGGCGCCACGTTTCACCATCACCCTGATACTGCACCACTCCTGATCTTCAAGAGCATTGACCGTTGGCGAATTAAAACCGGGAGTGACTTCCTCGGCTGCGGTCAATTTGCTTCTTGGCACGTTGTATTCCAGCAGCGAATAATCCCGGGCAATCACGACACCTTCGAGTCGGCGTACCACGCGGTCAGCTGTTTCTGTATCACGACACTGACTGTTCTGGATCAGAACCGTTTCGTACGAATCGATCTCTTCCAGAATCCGCAATCGATTAGCGGCCAATGTGCTGCCGGTTTCGACCAGATCAACAATGGCATCAGCCACACCCAACTGAATCATGACTTCCACAGATCCAGAGAGCGAAACCAGATGTGCAGTTGCATCATGCTTTGCCAGGTAGCGTTGGGTGATGGTTGGAAAACTGGTTGCGATGCGTTTACCGTCGAGATCGGCGGCTGAAGTCAGTTCGGCATCGTCAGGCACGCAGATAGCCAAACGGCAACGTCCAACGCCCAACTTCATGCGGACCTTGGTAATGACACCGGACTCTTCAAGCAGATCGCTCCCGGTAATTCCCATGTCGATCGCTCCCTCGGCACAGAGGGTGGGAATGTCATCGGTGCGCAGAAAGATCAAATCGATGGGTAGGCCGCTGACGCGAGCAAAGAGCCCCCGACTTTGCCGTCGGAAACCTAATCCTGCCTGCGACAGGAGGTCACCGGCAAGTTCACTTAATCGCCCTTTGCTGGGCAACCCAATGCGTAAATTCTGTCCAAAGTCCAAGGTACTCACTCGCTCTCAGAGGAAGATGAAGGATCGCTGCTGCCGGTACGACTCGCTTTTTCAGCCAAACCCGAGGTACCCTCGCGACGAGCAAGTTCCTGGGCGACCTCCTGCAGATCGACGCCTCGCCACGCCAAAAGTACCAGAGTGTGGTAGATCAAATCACCCGCTTCGTAGATAAAATGATCACGTCCCTCATCGCCAGACTCCCCAGCAGCTTCAATCAATTCCTCGGCTTCTTCGCGAATCTTGCCGCCAATCTTCGCTGCACCACCCTCCATCAACCTGGTGGTGTAGGAGTCAGCGGGACGTTGTTCAGCCCGATCCTGCAACGTTTGCATCAAGCGGGTAAGGGAATCGAGCGAATGACTCATGATTCGAGAGAGTCCAAAAGGTAGTTGGGACGCTGTTTCGACCCGATGTTAGACGGAGAAGGGCAGATTGCCAACGTAGAGAGACCTCACGAACCCTCGGATCCGGGTTGTCGGGTTCTGTCTCTTCCGGTTTTCGGTACGCTAGGGATCACACTGACCTGCCGAGCATGACCGACTTTCGACGCCAAACCGCCAATATGATCACAATTGTCGACTACCAAATGGGCAACCTGCGGAGCGTTCAAAAAGGAATTGAACGAGTCGGGGGACAAGCGAAAATCAGTTCCGACCCGCAAGAAATCGCTTCCGCAGAAAAACTGATCCTGCCCGGAGTCGGTGCCTTCGGTGATGCGATGGCCGAAATCCGCCGGCGTGATCTGGCTGCGCCCATCATCGATTTCATCAATTCCGATAGACCTTTTCTGGGAATTTGCCTCGGTCTGCAACTCCTGTTCGATCGCGGCTACGAACATGGCGAGCATCAGGGACTGGGCGTTCTCGCTGGCGACGTGGTTCGCTTCGATCTGCCGTCAACCTACAAAGTGCCGCACATGGGTTGGAATACAGTCACCAAACGAGCAGCCGCACCAATCCTTGCTGACACACCCGAGAACAGCCACTTTTACTTTGTGCACAGCTATTACGTGCGTCCCGCCGATCCAGCCATCATCGCGCTGGAATGCGACTATGGCGGGGAGTTCTGTGCCATGGTTCGGAAAAACAATCTGTTCGCTACGCAGTTCCACCCCGAAAAAAGCCAAACCAATGGACTGAATGTTCTCAAAGCCTTTCATCACATGAATGGCAACAGGGAAGACTCGCAGAGTAACGCAGAGCCAGCGACAAAATGACGAACTCAACCCGATCCGTTCTGTCACTCACGACCAATGATGGTCTGCTGCGGCTCGACTTCCAATGGCAAGCCGACCGATTCGTACAACGCTTCTTCGTTGATGATGCAGAAGTCGGCAAAAGCATCGAAGGAGATACCGAAGATCCGTGGCCATGCTCCCCGCCGCTGCAGCAGTTGTCACTCGAACACATCAATGAAGCAAACGTCATTCTTGGCGTTGGGGCCGCCGGCCGAGGCCATTGGAGCATCAGCGTCGAAATTGATCAGGAAGTGACTTCCGCCTTCAAATTCGATTTAGCCTGCCGCTGCCCGGAACCGCCAGATTTTCTTGGCAGCCAGTACCAACTTGCTGACAACCTGACATTGCAAGCATTGACCGGTGGACTCCAGGTCCAACGCGAGGCAGCATTGGTAACCGCTGCCGTGCCACTGAAATTGGCCGACACGTACCGGTGGTCGTACCGCATCAGCCAAGCCAACTGACGTCCCCACCCAGACAGGGCTTCACGAGACGCTGTCTGATCAACTGTGAAACCCTCAGTCCGATGCGTCACGCCAGCCGAAATCTCACTTTCGGCATGGTGACCGCGGCGGATGTCGGATCGCGTCACATGGGAATCAAGTTCATCGTGCGGGGTCACAGAGGTATCGACAGGAATCAGCCATCCTGCGATAGAATCATCTGGTCCAAAGCGGGCCAGACTCAACCACCCGCGTTGAAGAGTCTCAGCAGCCAGCAGGTTTGCAACTTCCATCGCCATGTCAGGACTTCGTTCAAAGAACACCTCATGCAGATGAGCCTCCGTTTGACCCTGCGGGTTTGCCACCTCGTGCTGTTCACGCTGATCGGAACTGGTTCGGCGATGGCCCAAATCGAATCGCCCACCGAGGGGGCGTCAACGCAAGTGAAAACGGATCAACCACTGAACATCTCAAGTGAGCAGGCGAGAGAATCGATTCAGTGGCTGGCTTCAAAAGCATCAATGCATCTGCCAAAAACCATCAGCGGAGACAAGAACTGGGGTGATACAAAGCGTGTCTGGGCGGGCGTCAAGATACGTGTGGATGGATTCAAGTTGCAAACAAATCGACGGTTTCGGGAACTTGAGCAGGGACGCTGGATCAAATACGACGTTTCCATGCCAGACGTACCACCAACCATCAAAATTTCAAAAGTGGTACCCCTGATCGCTAAAGCAACGGGGCAACAAAGCTGGCTGATTGATTCCTCAATTGTGGCGCCGATGAAATTCACGGCCCGCATCCAAAGATGGAACCTCGGAGTCAAACTATTCAGTGTGACGGTCACTGGCAAAATCCGGGTTCGCCTCAACTCAACGATGTCTGTTGGATTCCATGCCAACTTTGGGGAGATTCCACCCGGCTTGGTGATCGATCCAAATGTCAAGACAGCGATACTGGTGATGGAACATTTTGAGGTAGACCGTGTCAGCAAGATCGGCGGCGATGTCGCCGAACAGTGGGGCGAAGTCATGGAAGAACTTCTCGTTGAGCGACTGATCCATCGCCAAAATAAAAAAATCGTTGCCCAACTGAACAAGTCGATTGATAAAGAGCGAGATGATCTTGAACTGTCGTTATCGGAATGGTTCGACCGTTTGAGCAAGCCTTCTGATTCAAGCGAGGCACCGCAACTTCAGGCTCCGCAACTTCAGGCACCGGCCAACTGAGCAAGTTTTTCAGCCGCCGCTCCCTGATCGATGGCTTCGGCAGCACGCTCAGCCCCCTGCCGTAATGACTCAGATTGCCCGGTCAGGAACAGAGCTGCCGCCGCGCCCGCCACGACGGTATCGCGACACGGTCCCGGCTCGCCTGCAAACAACCTGCGAATGATATCAGCGCTGGTGGCTGGATCCGGCGCTGACAGAGCTTCGCGGCCGGCAAGCATCAATCCGAAATCCCCCGCAGTCCATTGATGTCTGAATTCCTCGCCGCCGATAATTTCGATCACTGATGTTTCACCATCCAGTGATACTTCATCCTGACCATCTGCAGCATGAACGATGAAGGATCGGGTTGTCCCCAGATGTCGTACCGCCGCTGCAACTTTGTTTTGGGCATCCTCGCTGGATGTCCCCAGCAGTTGATGAGTCGCCCCGGCAGGGTTGCAAAGAGGACCTAACAAGTTGAAGAGCGTTTTGACGCCAAGTTTGCGTCGAACGCCGACAACGTGACGCATTGCGGGATGCAACTTGGCGGCGAAGCAAAAGCAGATTCCGATGTTGTCCAGACGCTTAGCCACCGCATCGGCTTCGGACTCAATCCGGACGCCAAGCTCTTCCAGCACGTCGGCGGAGCCGGTCAAGCTGGTTGCCTTTCGATTTCCATGTTTGGCGACAGGTATACCACAAGCGGCGGCCACGATCGCAACCGCGGTACTGATATTGAAAGTGCCGCTGCCGCTGCCGCCCGTCCCGCAGGTATCAAGCAGCATGGCATGATGATGGGGGATTCGTGTCATATGACGACGCATCGCTTTCGCGGCTCCGACCAGTTCACTGACGGCCTCGCCCTTGGCACTCAGAGACAGCAACAATTCGGCAACTTGCTGCTCATCAGCGGCCCCCTGCAGCATGGCGTCGATCAAGTCGCTGGTCTGATCCTCGGTTAGATCCTGTCCCTGCCGAGACTGTGCAATCGCTTCCTGAAACGCCGAGGAACTTTGGGAGGTGGAATTCATGGCAAGAACGATTGTGGTTCGAGAAAGACGGTGGGATCAGAGCGATCCGCAAAGGTTTGTGATTCTGCGGTGAAGAAATGTTAGCGTCTGGTGATTCCGAGGTCGTCCTACCAACCCCAGAATTTGCAACTGGTCTCATGACTCGCAAGATTATCATCGATTGTGACTCAGGAATCGACGATGCTGTGGCTATTTACATGTCCCCGTTCGATCCCCGACTGGAAATTCTGGCAATCACCGCCAATGCCGCCGCAGTTGAGGCAGAGCAGTTGAGGCAGCGATTATCCGAAGCCTTCGTTACTCAGGGCAGCAGAGCGAAACGTACCGGCAATTGCAGCAGACCAAACGGAACCACCCGAACGCCATTGCCGAGATCAAATTCGGCAGTGAA
>Ga0315334_10001188_pt1 | contig 15932 bp, 8 predicted proteins | sample M150034915metaG_FD_205555 | JGI IMG/M metagenome (GOLD analysis project Ga0315334, IMG submission 205555) | Ammonia-oxidizing marine archaeal communities from Monterey Bay, California, United States - M1 500m 34915 | ecosystem: Environmental > Aquatic > Marine > Intertidal zone | place: USA... | reverse complement strand
CAATGCAGATGTAATAAAATATTTGTGCCTCAGTATTGCTGACTCTCCATTAGAATCAGAGGAAGCTATAATAAATCTTATAAAAATGCATTCTGATTTTATTTTAGAGGCTTCGGGGAAGGTTCTACAGGGAGAGAGGCTGAATATTAAAGCTGTTAAATAGCCTTTCTAAACGCTTGTTGTTGTATTAGTCTTAATTGCCCTTCTAAGTGCCTAGTATCTTCGCACCAACAATCTTTGTGGGAGCCAACGTTCTCACATATGTAAGTGTAGAACTTGGGGCATAGGTCTGCCTTTTTATTTAAAGTAGCTGTGCAGCCTACTAGAAGTAGCGCACTAAGTATTAACCTCATCGTTTATATATTCCTGTTCAGCTTTCGTAAGAAGATAGCATAAGAAAAGAATAAAAAGGATTGCCAAGCTTTTAAAAATTCTCTCCAGCATATATACACGCTAATCCCAGAATTCACTATTTATATTAACCATCTTTGGCATACAATAAGCTATGATGTTTTGTTGTGGGTTTCGTCTACTGTCGTTTGGTGATTTCTTTCCGCTCTCGATGGCTATAGCAAACGCATTGCATCTATAAATGTTTTTAAATAGCATACTGTCTTCACTCACCTTCTCTCCCGCTACGGTTACTACAAGCAAAAAGGCAAGGATCATCTAAATTCAATGAAGAGGTAAAGACTTGCAAACATAGCAGCCATACCGAATAAAGCCCAGAACATAATAAGTGATGCATCTTTTAATAACTTTACTGTTTTCTTTCTTTTAAGTCTTAGTCTAGTTACTTCCTTTTCATGGGCTAATTTACTTTCAGCCATCCGATTTTTAATGCTGTGGTACAGATCACCCTGTTGTTGTAGGATGCAAATATCATAGAGTTGACGATCAAAGTTCTTTAGCTGACGATCTATAGTCTCAAGCTTTAAAGCATCTTTATAACTAAGCTTACCAGCGCCCTTCTTCTTCTCAGCATCTTGATAGAGTTGTGTAGCATCTGCCCATTTTCCTATGACCCCACTGAGATCCCCGGCGTTTTGACCAGCTTCCTTGAGTACACCAATGGCTGAATTGATGCCTTGTACAGCAGCTATACAGGCACTGATCTCTGCTATCATTTACTTTCTTCTCCAAACCCTAATCCCATAAATTGCTGCGAATACTGAAAGAATGAGCCACTGATACCAATCCGGGGTTTTCCCTAAAGCTACGAAACCGTCCTCTACAAAACCTACAGTATAGGGGATGAAGCTCATGACCATCGGGATACTAAGAAGAAGTAAAACAAATTCATCTTTCCAGCCTGAGTTCTTGATCTGTTCAAGCTCCCAAGAGTTGTCCATCTCCTGAGATCTCATAGCCATTTCCATTTTAGTCTTGTGCCTAAGCTCTTCTATCTCAAGTGTCCGTACTTTCTCTGTGTGCTTGCGCTCACCTCTAGCTGACCAAGCATCAACAACTTTACCGCCCAATCCTCCTAAAACACTTCCTATTATTCCCATTCTAGTAACTCCATATCCAAGGTCTAGGGCGGTTATCAGCCCATTCTAGGTCATCTAAATGTATGAACCTGCTGTTTCCTTTTTGATTAACTCCGATACCCGTCATACCCGCCTCTAGGGCTGCTTGTAAGAGCCTGTGAGCCTGTTCTCCAGAGACACCTATATCCAGGGCGTGACCAGATTCATGCGCTCCTGGAGACTTCTTACGGGCCTCTATAGGGTGCTCTTTACACCTGTAAGCAGAGTTAACCCTGAACGGAAACCCTAAAGCATGTCGTAACTCTTCTATCTTATCCATGAAGTTTTTGTCGATACCTTTAGAGCCACAGTGTTGGCACTTGAGTTCGTCTTCTGTAAAGTATTTATAAGAAGACATTACTTAAAAAGCCCTCTAAGCACAGAAATCTCTTCTCTTGAAAAAAATAAATCTTCTCCAGCAATAAGTTCTTCTCCTTTAAATAATTTATCTTCTCTTTGTTTTAGTAAGCGCAAAATCTCGTTTTTAGCGCCCTCTTTATTTTTCACTCGATTGGCAACAGCAAACCCAGCTTTATTATTCCAAGCATCTATAAGAGAAGCCTCTGAATCTTCAAAGATACCTTGGACAACCTCTTTCGCCTGTAGTAATCCAGGGCGGTCATTATATTTATAACTCAAAAGCGCATGGTTAACGGCATTAAACACATCCCCTACCTTTTGGCCCTCTTTTAAAAACCCTCCTTTGGTTATTTCTAGCTTTTTAACCCAGTTAGGATTTACGATACCTTTTTCAAGTGCTTCATTGACTATCTTTGCAGCCTCTCCTTCGTGTTGTCGTAGTTGTTTTGCATCAATACCTAAACCTTTATCAGCTAAATATTCCATTGTTTTAGAGGCACTAGGTTTGTTGAATGCACGATAACCATCTCCAACCTCCTCTTTAGTTGCTTCGTAGACAGGGCCGCCATTAACAAAACCGTTACGCTCCTTTTCTGGAGCTTCAGTTTTACGCTTTCTTGCTTCTTTTGATAGCTCTCTTATAGGTATTTTCTCGTGTTCCCAATACCAAACATCGTTAATAGTTCTATAGTCTCTCCCCTCTTTAGGCCACGCCTCGTCTACATCTTTACTAGGCATAATATTAGAAAGAGAACCGCCTTTGCCAAAACCTAAACGCTGAAGAGGGTCTATGCCACTATTAACCGCACCGCCCTTGCCGAAGCCCATACGCTTTAAAGGATCGTCTTCATTATCGGTAAAGGCCTCACCAGCCTGAATGTTATAAGGAAGCCCTGTTACTTTATCAATTCTTTCGTCAGGCTCTTTAGGAACATTAGGTACGTCTAAGACTAGGCCTCCTTTATCGAAGTTGTCACGCTCATCAGCATCATCATCGTCATCGAACTCTGCGCCCATTAAAAGGGGGACTGCGCCCGGAGTCATGTATTCCTTCCAATCTTCTCTGCTAAAGAGCGTTTTATTATTGTATATCTTATGGTGTTCTTCAAGGAAAGAAGTATAGTCCTCTACCATTCCTGCCGATATGGGTATATTCTTTTTAGGAAAAATTCTACCTAAGGTTTTAGCTAAGTTATATATATCTTTTTTAGGTGAATATTTACCATATGCCATAAGCAAAGCTGCTTCCTTACTTATATTTTTTTCCATTAATATCTTTATTACATCAGCTTCCTCGAAATTCCCGGTAGATAATAATGCTCTAATTTTTCTATAAAGCTCTTTAGAACCTTCAAGAGCTTTGTCTTCTCTTTTAGTAATATCTTCCATAAAGTCTTCTAGAGATCCTCTAAAATTAGGCTTTATAGATTCTGAATTATATCTAGTATCTACTAAAAACTCCGTAACCGCCCTTTCTAACTCCTTAGATGGATCAAAATATTTCCACCGAATCCCTGTCTGAGCAAGTGTCTCGTATCCTAGATCTCTACGGATTCCAGTAGAAGCACTTGGAGTACCTGCAATAGCTTCTCCAAGCTGTAAACCACTCCTAAAAGCGCCTGGCACAAAAGCAGTTTGAAGTATGTGTCCGACCGCATATGCTGCTTTAGTGGCTAAATCATCGGTTGTATCGAAAATTTTAAGGCCGTCTGTGGCTCTTCCTGTATCAGACCTATAGGCATCCAATACCTGTCCTATAGATTTAGCAAAAACAGCTTCAGATATATAAGGCCTTAGCAGAGTAAGTACAGCCCCTGGATTAGACGGGTCTGGTTTAAACATAGCGTCCCAAAGATAGGAATCTAAATCTTCTCCTTTTAATTTTCCAGCTTGTATTATTTGGAAGGCGTTTAATATTGGAGCAGTGATTGTATCTCCAGAATTTAAAAATGTAGTATCAAGCATTTTTAGTTTTTCTACCATTTCTCCGCTTTCTTCATCTAGTACCCAATCCGAACTTATAATTTTGTTATGGGTTTTAGTCCATCTATTTTCTAGAAGTATATTATGTCCTTTTAACTCACCAAAAGTTAAACCTCCTAGTTGTGCTATACCGTAGCCAGCCGCTGCCCAACCTGTATGATGGGTTACTAAACCTGCCAAGCGTTCAGAACCTCTTCTTAAAGCAGCTTTATTACCTGTCAAACCTAATTGAATTTCTTCGGATGATCTCTTCACTATATTTATAGTTGTTCTAACAACCTCAGAAGGGAAAGCCACAAAACTGCCTAGAGGCCAATTTCTAAGGGCTTTAATAGCTGGAGGAATATAATCATAATTAGGAACATTATTTCTAACAATCTTTGCTGCTTCTAATTCAAGTAAGTCTTCAGATTCTTTAGGGTGTATATTTTTTAAAGCCTTAAGTTCTTTTTTAAACATGTTCATTTTAAAGAAATCGTCTACTGCCACATAAACATCGTCTGGAACTTGAAGAGCTGTCGATACCTTACCTTTTTTCATCTTGTTCGGAACCTTAAAAATAGCCCCCGATCCTTCTACACCCTCTTCTCCCAGCCATGTTTTGATGAGGCTTCTGTATTCTCCAGCCCTTACAGAAGTGTTTATGACTCCCAAGCGTTGCATCTTTTCGTATCGGGTATCAAATCCCTCATCGCCTAGTTTTCTAATTTCATTCCATAATATCTTTGTGGAATTTTTAGCTCCTGCCAAGTCTGGAACCCAGCCATTCTGAAGGCCAAACTGCAAACCGCCTAAAAAATTTCTTCCTTGTGCTTGATGACTATAAACTGTAAGCATTTTTTGTGATAGTCCTGACAGTCCTGCCCATGATTTTGTAACCAAGTTCCCCGATATATTAAAGCTGCTGCTTGCTAAAAAAGTATCCATATTTTGTATGGCTAAAGCCATTTCAGGAGTGGTATAACGTCCATCAAGTTCACTGCCCGTGCCTTCTATCTTAGTATTGAATATTTTTTGATTCTCTTGGTTATTTTTCCAAGCTTTGTTATCCTTTTTAAATATATATTTATTAGGCCCTCTTCCAAAACGACCACCCCCACCAATATGTAAAAGCGTATCGTAAAATTTCATATTAGACGCAAGTGTTCCTAGTTTATGGGCAGTAAACATTATATTTTCTATAGGATTTTTTACCTCTCCTAAAAATTCCCTGATAGGTTCTGGAATATCCTTTTTCTGCTTAAGTATGCCTTTATTAAGAGACAGTTCACCTGAATAAAAACTCTCTAAAACTTGTTTATTATCTTTATCTCTGATCATACCAGCCAATAATTCTTCAGCTTTTTCGCTATTCTTTACAAGCTTAGAGTCTACTAAAAAAGCAATGGCTCTTTTCTTAACCTCTTCTGATGGTGTGTAGTCAACATCGTCATAAAATTTATAAGCTCTTGTTAGATACTGACCTATGTTGGCCTCTATAGACTCTTTAGTCGCTGACGTTACTGATCTAGAACCTACTAAAGTAGCAGAAAGGTTATCTATTAAAGATCTTGCATTTAATATTTCTTTAGCAACATACTGTGGAATCTTAAATTCTTTTCCCACATTTTTAATGCGCTCTTTAGGTGTCCAACTATCAAACTTAGAAACTTTATTTTTACCTTTACCTGTGTAGCCAAACACATCAGACATATTTTGAGAAAGAGCCTCTTGAGCACCAAGTAAAATCTCGTTAGCTTTATCTCCTCCTTTTGATCGGTCTTTAATTCTATTTATAGCCAAAGTAAGTCTATTACCAATATGGGTAGCTTGAGATATGATAGCTCTTTTTTCTCCTATAGCTTCTCGTTTGGCTGCATAACCTTCAGGGGTTAGATACCCTGTAGAACTACCAAACCTCTGCTTAAGTCTTGCTGGTAAACCACTAAGCCTTTCTGGCACATTACGAAAATATGCTCCTAGATCTAAATGACCGCCACCAGGCTTTTTAGCATCAAAAGGTATTCCTCTCATTGCTATTACTTGAGCAAAGCCTTCGTCAGTGTCTACAGCCTTTTTATCTATAACCTTTAAAGACTCCCTTACCTGTTTAAGAACATCTTTAGCTACTTTCTCTTTGTTTGCAGAAATATAGGATGCTATAGTATCTGCTCCAGCTTCCTTTACTCTTGTAAGTGACCAAGCACCTGCTTTAAAGAATCCTAAGCCTAAAGCTTCCACAGCCGTTGCAGATACTGCCTGTTTAGCTCTTTGAAGTAAAATATTATCGTCCTCTTCTGCGGATAAATATTCTATTACAGCTAATTGACCATAGTTATCTGGAGAAGCTTCCTGTATTATATTCCCAAGATTAACTCTTAGAGGATCTCCTAGAAGCTGATCTGTAGTTATACCAGCTAAAGCCGTTTTTGCTATACCTGAAGCTTTAGGTAAAAGTTTAGAAGAAGCTTTATAGAGGCCATGCGTTCCTATCAAATAAGAAGCTATGTCTAAAACTAATCCTGTACCAGTCTCTACAGGGTTTATTTTACCTGTTTTAAGGTCAATTATATCCTCTGGCTCTATGTCCTCAAGGGCAGAACCGTACAACGGAAGGTCTTTAAAAGCTCCTAAAATACTTGCAGTTGCTTGTCCAAAAATATGAGGCTTTTCTTTATCTTCTTCCTCTGCTTTCTTTTTCTCTAGATCTTTAGAAGGATCTCTAAATCTCTCTTCAAAAAGATCAGAAACTCCTGAACCTATATCATAAACGAGTCTTGGAAGTGCTACGGCTGTGTTTGTAATAACACGTAGGGCATCTTTTTTAACGCTTGGTACGGCAACAGGTTCTGGTTTCTCCATTGCTTCCTGTATAGCAATATCGCCTTTAGAGTCTGAGAGACTTTCTTGTATTTTAGAAAGGTTATCCTGTTCTACTTTTAGATTTTCAGAGGCGGCATGTTGCCTTACTTCCTCATCCGTAATATCATCAGGCACGTTTCTCCACCAAGTATTAGATTCTTCTATAAATACATTTCTAGGCATAATGCTCTCTTAACTGCTTCCTGGCCAATTTTTATAGCTAGGAATATCTTCGAGTTCAGGATCAATATCTAATACTTCAGCAAGTTTTAAACTTAGTATCCTAGTTTGTTGAAAAGCATCTCCCGTAGCCCTTAATAATGTTTCAAAATCTACCTCTTCTCCCGCGCGTTCGGCTTTCGAAAGAGCTTCCATTGTATCAGATGATTGCTGTAAACCTTTAAAAAATTCAACAAACACAGCCTGTTTCCTCTTAGCCTTATCTGAATCATAGAGATACCCAGGGGTTTCAAGAGCTTTTTGGAACATTGCTGTAAGCATAGTATAGTCATTCCAAGTTTTCGCCTCGCCTAAGGTGATCCCTGCTGCATTAACTTTTTCTATAAATTTCAAGTGTCCCGTTTTTGATAGCAGGTTTTTTCCCATAGTAGTCCATTGAGCAAGCGTCATTTGCTTATCTAGAAAGGCTTTTTCGTTTATTACTTTTTGGTCTTTTTCCTTGCGTAGTAGCTTAACCTGTATTTCTCCACCAATTTTCGTATCTGTTGTTCCTGTACGTGCATCTCTAGTTATAACTTCTTGAGTTATATACATCAACCCGTTGGTAACGTCAAACCGTACTGTTTCTTTTTTATCTTCTACTATTGTACCGGGATTATGTTTTCCAAAAGTTTTAGAACCTACAAAGGCCTGTAAGCCCTCTCCATAATTATTTCCTGTCTTACGAAATACAGCCATAGCTTCTTTAAACTCTGCATTTGATATAGCCCAAGGAGTATCCTGTAATGCCTTTAAAGCCTTTACATCACGTTGTTCCTGTGTGTCATCATCATCTGACCAAAAACGCTTAGCCTTTCTACCGATATTCTGCCAAAGATTTTTAGGGTTTGTATTAGCTCTTTGTAGATAAGTATTTATCTGCTCTTCAGAATAAAGGCCTTGTCCTTTCTCAAAAGCTGTTTTAAAGGCTACCGCCCTGTTTTTTCCAGAGACTTTTGAACGTTTTTGCGCTTCTCCGTCAATAGCTAGTGAATAGAGTTGTGGGTTCATACCCTTTTTTCTATATTCATTTTCTAAAACTGCTACATGCTCTGGTTTACTCTGCTGAGTAAAATATCCTTCTTCTGAAAGGCCTGTTGCATCTATAGTATCTCTTGTAGTCGTTAGCTGCTCATGTAATTTTCTAGATCTCTTTTGACTCCTTAGTCTTTTTTGGATCTTTTCGTTTGTAAAAAAATCATTATATTTTTCTGTAAAAGGACTTTGAATAGATTCCGCAATAGCAGTACCTGCGCTTTGAAGAATAGGTTTAGTTAATTCAAAAAACAGCCGTTCTCTTCTAGCCCTTCTACGTGCTTTCTCTTCTTCTCTTTTTCTCCTATTATATTCAGAAGTAGTCGCCTGTCCTAAAATAGAATAAGCGCCTCCTAATGTGCTAAAGTCGTTGGCAGCCATTTATCTTTCTCCCAGTAGTGAGGCCCTTTTTGGAGCCTCGACACTTTTTAATTTAGAAGCTACTTCTTTTGGTAAGTCTTCATCCATATTTTGTATATCAATACCCTTTAGTTTTTCATCTAAGACAGAGAGGTCTTCATCTTCGTCTGAAGGATATTCATCGTCATCTCCCATGATAGTAAAATCTACTTCAGCCCTTTCAGCTAGAGCAGCTATCATATATGTAAGCGGTTCTGCAATTAATAAGATCATGTCGGGATTAAAAAGCCCGTCTTGGAACCCTTGAATCAATAAAGGCTGAACAATTTCCATTATTGGTACATCAGACTCCAAAGCATCAAGAAGACTGTTGTAGTTATCTGTGTCTTCCGTAAAAAACTCAAGATAATACTTCAAAGCCTCTGTTCTATTTGTGAACTTAGGAGGCCCTTCAAAAGGTCTTGGAGTCTCTGGATCGTCCGTTAGAGATTGTCCGGGCATTGCCCTTTTAAAGGACGTTCCAGCTTTAAGGAAAGCGTCATCTAGTGCTTGATCTGCCATAGTTATTTACCTTGTTTAATATCCGGGTGCTAATTGTTTAAAAGTTTGAGCATACATATCATTATAAGCTGAACCTCCATAGCCCATAGAATCAGTAGAAAGCTCATCATAGCCTCCTCCTAAAAGACCCATAGCACTCATTTCATTTAGGAAACCTCCCTGTTGACCAAAAAGAGGAAGCTCTGAAGTAGCTCTGGAATATCTATTAGGGTTTACTTGATCTATGTACATGCCTTTAAAAGGCTTATAGACCTCTGGGTCGGGCTGTAGTGCTCTAGAAAGTAAAGAAGTAGGGGATACCTGTTGCTTCAGCCATTCCTTACTTGTGTCAACTCCGTATCCTATAGGATCTTCTACAAGTCTACTCCAAGGGCCTTTAGGTACACGAACATCTAAACCTGAAGTATCTACGCCTGTGTCTACGCCTGTACTAGATCTCAAGTCGCCATACTGCTCTGAAAGCTCCCTAACTTTATCGGGTACATACCCCGCTTCCTCAGTATATTCTTGAGCTTGTCGCAACATGTTCTGTTGAGCTTTACTAAGACTAGGAGTAGTAGGCTCTATAGATCCAACTGCATAATCATCAGGATCGAAAGGTTTTGAGTAATCATTTTCAGGCCTGATACCCCCCAAGCCTTGACCTGGAATATCGTATTCCGGAGGCCTTTGAGTTTTAAATGCAGCATCTTCAGCGACGGTACGAGTATGAAACGATTTTCCTCCCCAGTCAAACGCCTCCTTTCCTTCTAGTCTAGCAGCTTTAAAGGCCTCACCAAACGGAATTTGTGATGTTGGCATTTTTATCGTTTTAAGTTTATCGAGATCCAGATCCTCAATATCCTTTAGTGCTGCATCTCCATAAGGATCGCTGTCTGCCCCAAAGGTTTTCTTTAAATTCTTATCTGATATGGGAGAGTCGTAGCCTTTATAATTCATTATCTTATTTCCAGCCGCATCAACGCCAGCATCCATAGGAAGAATATCACTAATGTCCATAGAAGCTGCACTAGCTATATCACCTTTGAAGCCTTCAAACGAATTTGTAATGGCACTAGAAGCTCTGCTCCAAGCACTATCAGTACCTCCGAAAATACCTGTAGGGGTCTTTGAAGGATCAAAAAGCCCACTAACTCCAGGTATCTTACTACCGACATAACGTGTTACGTTCTCAAAGAATCCTTTAACAGCCTTAGTTACATTGATAAAAGGTTTGGCAATAGCTCCTGCAAATTTAGCAGCAGAACCTAAGAGCGTTGCTGCACCTTTTCCGACTGCGCCAAACTTAGTCATGAAACCTAATGCTCTACTTCCAAGCTTTCCTAGTCCCGAAAATAGTGCGCCTAGCCCGGGAATAGGAATGAACATCATAGCAATCTGTCCAGCAACCCCTAGCTTATTCATGAACTTCCCGAAGGATGTAAACACCTTCTTTATAGGTTTAAAGACTGCTTTAAAGCCTTTTTTAATCCCCTTCCATATCTTACTAAAAAATCCCATATTTAAACTCTCCTAATAGTTTTTGTACCCTTTAACGTCCACCACCACCACCACCAGTACCACGCCAGTCTCTGCCATCAACAACACCATCATTATTATTATCGCCGGGGATACCACTGCTCCCTTCGCCAGCAGTCGCCCCTACATTTTGTGCTGCCTTACTTAGCATATTAAATAAAGCTGTCCTTTGAGACGAGAACTTCTTATCAGTCATAAAAGACTCATTAGACAATGCAGCATTAACAACATTAATCATCCTATCTCTTTCTGACTGTTCTGCTTGGAAGTTAAAGGCTGCATCGTCCCTTAAAGTCTGCCAAAGGTTTGCTTGCGCTGCTTTGTCCATGTCGAACTGCATTGCTACGTTCTGCTGATTAGCAGCGTTCTCAGCAGCAGAGTTAATGGTGTTTGCATTTCTACGCCAAGCGATATTAGACTGTTCAATTGCTTGAGCATTCGCAGCGTTCCACTGTTCTCTTTGAGTCTCTGCTTGTGAATTAAACTGTTCTACTTGTGTAGTTATCTGTGTATTAAATCTATCAGCTTCTAACTCGTTACCCGCATTAATAGCTGATTGCCTGTTAGCCTCTGAAGCATTGAACTGTGACATCGCATTAGATTGAGAAGCATTAAACTGACTTACTTGTGTAGACATGCTTGCCATAAATTGGTTTGTCTGGTTCTCTGAAGTAGCATTAAACTGTTTAGAAGCGTTACTTGCTGCTTGATCCGATAATAGCCTTTGTTGTGCCATCTGTTCATCAAGTACCAAAGCTTGTTGCTCATTAGACAAATTAGCCATGTCCATCTGTAAAAAGTTCTGAGCATTTGTTATAGCCAGTTTAGTTCTTTGGTCTGCTGAAGCAAGATCCATCTGAGCCATCATTGTTGCATTTTGCATTGCTGCTTGCTGACGGTTGTCCATATCTTTAACAGTCATTGTCTGCATGAATTGGCTATTAGCTAACTGCATCTGCTGATTAGCATCGAACTGCTTCATGTCTAAGTTAGCATCTATTTGACCGTTAAACATAGCAGCCTGTTGCTTGTTAGAGAGATTAGCTAAGCCCATTTGTTGTGCTAGTTGGGCATTAACTTGAGCAGCACCCATCTTCTTCTCAAACATTTGAAGCTCTGCGACATTCTCTGCCGACATATTTTCAGATTCTGCTTGATTCTTTTGATGTAGATTAGCTAACGATATCTTTTCTTCCATAGAAAGGTTAGCAAGATCTGCTTGTTGCTTAAGCGCCTCGTTCTGTGACATAACCTGCACATGAGTATTTAGCTCTTGAAACCTGAAACGGTTTTTCTCAGTAAAGTTACCAGCTTCAACAGCAGACCGCTCAGCTAAGTTAGCAAGCTCCATCTGTTGCTCGTTCCCCATGTTAGCCAAGTCCATTTGCTGGGCCATTGCAGCGTTTGTCTTTCTGAAGTCCACTAAGACATTAAGATTTGCTAGTCTTGTTTGTTGCTCAGCAGACATGTTAGCTCTAGAGGTTGTATTACGCTCTGAAAGCTCTGAAAGTTCTACCTTTACACGTGCATCAAGATTAACTTCCTCCATGCGCTGGTCTAGTTCAGCTTGTCTTGAAGCCCTTTGAACCTTAGCAGTTAACTCAGCTAATTCAAATTGATTGTCAGCACTAAAGTTTGCAGTATCTGTTGCTGCTCTATCCTGTAGTTCTGCAAGACGCATTTGCTGGTCATTAGAGAGATTAGCAAGTTCCATCTGCTGTGAAAAAGAAGCATTAGTCTTTTTAAAGTCTATTAAGGTTTGTATGTTAAATAGTCTTTGTTGATTTTCGGCTGTCATTGTATCTTTAGCAGCCATGTTTTTGTTGTTCAGGTCTGTCATCTCAATCTGTAAAGAAGAACTAAGATTAACTTTCGTCATATCCTGCTCAAGCTCTGCTTGCTTCATTACCTTATTAACTTCAGCTTGATAGGATGCTAATTTAACCTGTTGACGAGCAGTAAGGTTCTGGCCTTCGGCAGCGTTTATAGCTTGAAGGTTTGCTAAATCTATTCTAGTACCTGCATCTAAATTGGCTAATGCAGTTTGCTGCCTCTGACTAGATTCCTGCTGTGCTTTTTGTTGGGCAGCTTGAAAGTTAGCCATTTCAGTCTGTTGTAGCTGCTGTGCAGAAAGCATCTTAGCTTCTTGTCTAAACTGTCCTTGTTGTACTTTGATCTGCTGTGACATCTGTGCAGTCTGCGAGGCCGCTGTTTGACGATTAGCCAAATTAGCCATCCTAACCTGCATAGTATTCTGAGCAGATGCTAGGTTAGCCTGTTGTTCGTTAGAGAGGTTCTGCTGTGCTCGTTGCTGTAGGGCCTGTGCATTGCTTTGAGCCATCGGTAACGCACTTTGAATGATAGCGTTAAAGAGTGCATCTCGACCTACTGTAGAAGCTGATAAGCCTCTAGCAGCCATCTGTTGCTCTATAGCGGCTACTGCGGGTCTTGCCCATGCAGGAGTTTTACCGTCCTCCATACCTGCTAACAGATTCTCCATCTGTACAGATACAAGAGCTTCTTCGGGTAATGCCGCTACGGCTGCAATTACTTTAGGATCTGGGTCAGTATCTAATTGAGCCTCTACGGTAGCAGGATCTTCGGCAATTGCTGCGGTAACTTCTTCAGGCATGTTAGCAACAACAGAAGCCATATCCTGTGCAGCGGCTATTCTAGCGGGGCCAGTAACCGCTTGCATCTGAGAAGCCTCCATAGTCGGAATGCCTCCAATCTGAGCAGCATCCCCTTTAGGGGCAGTTCCTAAGATAGCTTCACGGCCTTCAAGGTCTACTGGATCAACACCCTCCAGTTTAGCCGCAATACCTTTGGCAGCTTCACCAACTTGGGCGGTTCTTTCTGCTGCCTTTTTAAATGCTGGTATCTCGTCTATCTCAGTGTTGCCGCCTTGCGGAGTATAGTCAACACCATAGAACTCTGCTTGTGCTGCTTCTTCTTGTGGAGCCTCATCTAGCTGAGTAGCCTCTCTAGAAGCCGCTGTGCCTTCTTGAACAACTCTATCAAGTATAGGAGCAAACTCAGGAAGCTCCGATATAGGAACACCACGGCCTTTAGCAATCTGCCTGAGCCTTTCTAACTCTTCAGGGCCTACGACTTCTGCAATTCTAGTAGAAACTTCGGGGTCATCAGGGTTATCAATAATATATTGCTTATCGGACTCTTGTGCTTCTACATAGTCTTTTTGGTCAGGACGCTGTGCAGCAGTACCCATAGCAGCTTCTTCTTGCTCTGGATCTCTTTCTGCTGCTTCAGCCCTTTCAGTAAGTGTAGGGCCTTCTGCTTCTGCAACTCTAGAAACTTCCCCTTCAGCGGCCTTTATAGGGACACCGGGGCCGCTTACTAGCGTAGGATCATAAGTACCTGCTGTTAAATCTGCCTCTAGCTCTGCTTCAGTGACCTCTCCTTCTGTTGTAGTAACTTCAGTGGCCTCTACAGCATCAGGATCGTCTATAGATACATGATCCCCCAGCTTTTCTATATCCTCATCTTGAGTTTGCAGGGAGGGATCTACTCCCTGAAAATCTTCCATGTTTAATTCAGCTTGCTTAGCAAATTCTTCAGGAGTCATTTCTTTGGATGAACCAAAGGCTGTTACAGTGTAGTTACCTGTTTCAGGATTATAGTCTACTGAGTTCCCTTCTTGCTGGAATATTTCGGCATTTCGTGCTTCTTTAAGCATAGCATTAGGATCGAAAGCTTCGCCAACACGAGTAACTTCCCTTTCAGGAGCTACATAAGGCTCTGGGGCAGGTGTAGTAGGATCATCTACAGCCTTTTCTTCTTCGGCTTTTTGCGCTCTCCATATTACATTAGCGGCTTCGGCGGCAGCAGGGTTAGGATAATCTTTACCGTCTAAACCTTTAGTGATTACTTGAGGAGTGGCTTCGCCTGTTTGATCCCCGCCACCACCATAGCCACCACCACCCTCAAAACCTCCAAAGCCTCCACCGCCTCTTCCACCACCGCCAAAAGATTGTGCGTCAAAGGAGAACGCTTGTTGTTGTTGACTTTGTGGTTGTGCGGCTTGTTGTGTGCTTAAAGCTCCCACCGAACTCCCGCCCATAATGGATTCTTGTTCAGTCTTAAACCCAGCTTGAATAGCCTGTAATTTGTCTAAAACTTCTTTATTTTGCCCCTGAGCTTTCGAGTTCTCTTCAAGAAGTGCCTGATACTCTGGAGACTCCATCTGTGCCGTAGCTTTCTTTTGCATTTCTTCTAGTCGTTTCTGTTGTGCAGGAGTCGGCTGTGCAGCTTGTTGTGCTTGAGGCTGTGTATATCTTTGAGCCATTAGGCTTTGAGGTTCTACCTGTCTTTGAGCCATTTGGCCTTGAGGTTCTACAGCTAGTGTAAATTCTGCATCTCTAGCTTCTGCCACCTGTTCGCCAGAGCCTAAAAGCGATTGCTGGTGTTCTTCGGGGGTCATTAGCTGGAATATTTCCTGCGGCGGCTGTTTTACAGCGGCTTTCTTAGGAGTCTTTATCGGCTTAGAAGGTTTTATTTGTGGCTTCCCTCTATCTGCAAGATCTGTCTCCATTTTCATCATTTCTTGTGGATCTGCTAAAAGACCCTCTCTTCCTTCTTGTGGCTTAGAAGGCTGAGACAGTTGAGCTTCTCTTTGTTGTTGTTGAAGTTGTTTCGCTACCTTATCTTGAGCCGCTCTTTGTTGTTCTATTGTAGGAGCTTTAGGGGCTTTAGAAGGCGGCGTTCTCTCTAAGATTTCTCCAACGTCTTCTGTTATTTTTTTTACAGGCCCTCTCTCTAGTTGCTTATATTTATCTGGAATATCTGCCTTTTTTTGCTTCTGCTGCTGAGCAAGCCGTTGTTCTATTTTTCGTTGCCTAGCTTTCTTTGCTGCAACTTCGGCTCTAGTTACTGCTACGGGGCCGCTTGTTTGCTTTAATTGCTGTATAGGAGGCTTCGGAGGCGTTTTCCTTGTTGCAGGAGGCAGCTTCTTAGTAGGCGTTTTAACGGGCCTTGGCGGGACTTTAACAGTATCCCCTGTCTGAGGAGTCTTTTTAACAGGTGAAGCACTATACTCATTTATATCAAGATCTGCTCTCTTAGCAACTTCAGAGGCTGTCATTTCTTTAGAAGTACCAAAGGCCGTTAAAGTATATTTACCTGTTTTAGAATTATATTCTATATTGGCATCGCCGCTCGTAAAAGCTTTCTGACCCCTTATAGCCTTTAAAAGACCTTCTGAATCTACATTACTATCAGATTGACTAGGCTTCGTAGGCGGGGGCGGAGTTTTAACAGTGGCTCTTGTTTGCGGAGTCTTTTTAGTAGGAACCTTTTTTCTAGGTGGAGCCTTTTTAACAGCAACCTTTTTAGTCTTTCTAGGAGGTCTTCCTCTAAAGGCTTTTAAACGTCCTACAGTTGTTTTCTTTTCACTCATAATAATTACTCACCGTCTTCTTTGTTTTCATTTAAAAACTTTTGAACAGTTTTTGTTTCCCAGATCCTAAGACATGTCCATATCAAAGTCGCTAAAGCAGCCAGAGGCGG
>Ga0315334_10001186_pt1 | contig 15936 bp, 15 predicted proteins | sample M150034915metaG_FD_205555 | JGI IMG/M metagenome (GOLD analysis project Ga0315334, IMG submission 205555) | Ammonia-oxidizing marine archaeal communities from Monterey Bay, California, United States - M1 500m 34915 | ecosystem: Environmental > Aquatic > Marine > Intertidal zone | place: USA... | reverse complement strand
GCGACCGCCGAGGCCTCTCGGCGACATGTCGCTCAGGTGGGAGCCCAGAACCAGAACAGGACGTCCTGGCCGGCCAGGTCGGCACCGTGGAGCGTGCCGCCGCCAATCAGGATTGCCTCGAACCCCAACTCGTCCGGCACCGCAGCGCCCTGCACTCCGGTCGCCGGCCCCAACTCGGAGGCGGCCACCTCCATGGCGGTCGTGGGGGCCGGTATTGGAGCAGGGGCGGTTGTATCGACTGCGCCGCCACAGGCACCCGTTATAAGCACCAGGACGGCCAGAAAGCCCGTCCTGATCGGGGTCATATCACGACCCTACGGGGTACCGTCGGCGTCGTGAGCACCCGCGTCCTGATCATCTCGGCCCTGGTGTGCGGGATGGCGCTACTGGTGGCCTTCACCGTGCAGGTAGTGGTGACGCTATGACCCTCCGTCACGACCTGCTGGTGGTGGGCGGTGGCCCGGCGGGGTATGCGGCGGCGCTCTACGGGGCGGCGACCGGCCTCGACGTGGGCCTCGTCGAAGAGGGGCGGATTGGCGGGACCTGTCTCCACCTCGGCTGCATCCCGGCCAAGGAACTGTTAGAGACGGCCTCGGTGCTGCGCACCGTCCGGAACGCCTCCCAGTTCGGCGTGTCGACTGGTGACCACAAGCCAGTCGTGGACTTGGCGGTTAGCCAGCAGCGCAAGCAGGAGGTCATCGACGGCCTGGCCGGCGGGCTGAGTTCCCTGCTGGCCGGACGTGACGTCACCGTCTACGACGGGACGGGACGCCTTGGCGCGGACCATGTCGTCACCGTGGACGGTCCCAACGGGTCGACCGTGGCGGCTGCCGACCACATCGTGCTGGCCACCGGGTCGACGCCCCGCACCATTCCCGGCTTCGAGGTCGATGGAACGCTGGTCGTCACCAGCGACGAGTTGCTGTCCCTGCTTGAGGTACCGGACCGGGTAGCGGTGATCGGGGCCGGCGCCATCGGCTGTGAGTTCGCCTCGATGCTGGCCGACTATGGCTCGACGATCACCCTCTTGGAGGCTCTCCCGGAGATCCTCCCCGGTTGTGATACCGACGTGGCCGGGGCCGTCCGGCGCTCGTTTCACCGCCGTCAGATTTCCGTGCACGCTGGGGTGGTCGTTCACGGCCACGACCCGGCCAGCGGCGCCACCACCGTCCGGTTCGGCAACGACGAGGCCGTCGAGGTCGACCTGGTCGTGATGGCTGTAGGCCGCCAACCCCGGGGTGATTCGGCAGGCCTAGTTGACACCCGAGTGGTGGTTGACGATCGAGGCTTCATCCAGGTTGACGACCGCCTCCGAACCGGCGAGCCAGGCGTCTACGCAGTGGGAGACGTGGTGGCCACCCCGCAGTTGGCCCACGTTGGCTTCGCCGAGGGGATGTTTGTGGTGAAGGACATTCTCGGCGAAGCGCCAGTTCCTCTCGACCCGACAACCGTGCCGTGGTGTATTTATAGCCACCCCGAGGTGGCGTTCGCCGGCCTGACTGAGGAGGCCGCCGTAGAGGCCGGACACGACGTGGTGGTTAGCAGCCACCGGCTCGCCGGCAATGGGCGGGCCCGAATCTTGGGCGACACAGACGGCCTGGTGAAGGTGGTGGCCGAGCGGAACTCCGCCGGTCGAGCCGGGCGGATCTTGGGGGTCCACCTGGTCGGACCATGGGTGACTGAGCAGTTGGGACAGGGCTACCTGGCCGTCAACTGGGAGGCCACGGTGGACGAGGTAGCAGCATTTATCCAGCCACACCCGACACTCAGCGAGATGTTTGGCGAGACGGTACTGGCCCTCACCGGCCGGCCGCTGCACGGCTAAGCCATGGCAGACACCGAACTGGTGGCCTTCACCCTGCAGGTGGCGGTCGCGCCGTGACCTCCAACTCTCACTCCCGACCGTTCCGGGTCCGGTGGTTGGGCCGTGTTCGCTATCGCGACGCTCTGGCTCTCCAGCAGGGCATCCATGCCCCCGCCGGGTCGGCCGACCATCCGCAGGACCATCTACTCCTCCTCGAGCACCATCCCGTCTACACGCTCGGAGTCCGGGCCTCTCTGGACAACCTGCTGCTTTCGCCCGACGAGGTGGGAGCGGACCTTGAGCGGGCCGACCGGGGCGGTGATATCACCTTCCACGGTCCCGGCCAGCTAGTCGGCTATCCGCTTCTCCACCTTCCCGGCAAGCGGGGCGGTGGCATGGCCGACACGGTGGCCTACGTGCGGTCGGTGGAGGACCTCCTTATCGACGTATGCCGCGACCTCGGCCTTGTTGATGTGGGCCGCCTGGACCGGTACCCCGGGGTTTGGGTCGAGCCCGACGGCCCCCGGCCCCGGAAGGTGGCGGCCATCGGGGTGAAGTTGACCCGGAGTCGGACCATGCACGGTTTCGCCCTCAACGTGGATCCTGACCTGTCTTACTTCGACCGCATAGTCCCCTGCGGGATCGCTGACTATGGAGTCACGTCGTTGGCCGCCGAGGGGATTGACGTGCCGATGCGCCGGGTCGTCGACCGTGTGGTCGACCGGGCCGTCGATCGATGGGCGGCTGGCCCGGTTGACCGGGCCGACGTGGCGTGGACTTACCGGGCCGACGACCTGAGTGTCTTTAGTCGGGGTGGAGGGGCGGGGGCGCGTCCGCTGGTGGGTCGCAAGCCGGAGTGGATGAGGGTGCCGCTGGAGACGGGGCCCGACTACCTGCGCCTCAAGGCTGTGATGCGTAGCCGTCGGCTCACCACGGTGTGCGAGGAGGCTGGTTGTCCCAACGTGTTCGATTGCTGGAATGACGGCACGGCTACCTTCATGATCAACGGCGAGCGGTGCACCCGGGCCTGTGGCTTCTGCCTGGTCGACACCCGGAGGCCTGACGCCCCCGATCTCGACGAGCCCTACCGGGTGGCCGAGGCGGTGGCCGAGATGGGCCTGCGCCACGCCGTGGTTACCGCGGTGGCCCGAGACGACCTGCACGATGGCGGAGCGTCGGCCTTCGCGGCCACCATCACTGCTGTCCGGGACCGCAACCCGGGAACGGCCGTCGAGGTGCTGATCCCGGACTGCAAGGGCGACCCGGAGGCTCTTGGGGCGGTATTCGACGCCCGGCCCGACGTCCTGAACCACAACGTCGAGACGGTGGCCCGCCTGCAGCGGCGGGTCCGGCCGTCGGCGTCTTACGCCCGCAGCCTGTCGGTGCTGGCCCGGGCGAAGGCGGCTGGCCTGACTACTAAGTCATCGATCATCGTCGGTTTAGGCGAGACCGACGATGAAGTGGAGGGCTGTCTAGCCGACCTAGCGGCCGTGGACTGCGACATCGTGACCATCGGTCAGTACCTGCGGCCCACCACCAGCCACCTTCTGGTGGAGCGCTGGGTGGAGCCGGCCACTTTCGACCGTTGGGCGGCGTACGGCGAAGCCCGGGGGATCGACCATGTGGAGGCCGGACCGTTAACCCGGTCCAGCTACCACGCCCGGCAGGCAGCTGAGTCCGCCGCGGCAGGCTCGATGGCCGTGACCCTGTCCGCTCGAGCGAGTTGAGCCCGTCATCGTCCGGCCGCCACAGTCCTCGTAGCCTGTCGCCGTGTTCGGCCAGCGCATCGATCGGGCCCGCGAGGCTATGGCCGACCGGGGCGTGGACGTTTTGCTCCTGTCGGTGGGTGCCGACCTGCCGTATTTCTGCGGATATGAGGCCATGCCGCTGGAGCGCCTCACCATGCTGGTCGTGCCCCGCGACGGAGATGTCCATCTGGTGGTGCCCCACTTGGAGGCCCCGCGGGTCGTGGAGCGTCCGGAGGTGTTCGATCTGGTCACCTGGCGGGACGGCGAGGATCCCATCGCCCGGGTGGTCGATCTGGTCGGCGGGGCGGCCACGGCGGCTGTCGGTGACCAGATGTGGGCCGGGTTCCTAGTCGACCTCGGCGCAGCGTGTCCCGCCCTGTCGTTCACCCGGGCCTCGGAGGTCACGGCGCCACTGCGGATGGTTAAGGACGCCGACGAGGTGGAGGCTCTGCGCCGGGCCGGTGCCGCCGTGGACCGCATCTTGGCCGACGTCCAGGCCGGGCAGGTCCCGCTGGTCGGCAGAACCGAGGCCGACGTAGCGGCCCAGATTGGGCGGCGGATCTTGGACGAAGGCCACCACCGGATCAACTTCGTGATCGTGGCCTCGGGACCCAACGCGGCCAGCCCCCACCACGAGCCGGGGGGTCGGGTCATCGGAGACGGCGAGGGGGTGCTGTTCGACATCGGCGGCACCATGGTCGGCCCGGGCGATGTCGGCTACTGCTCCGACATCACCCGGTGCGTCCACATCGGCCCGCCTCCCGAAGGGTTCGCCGAGCTTTACGGGGTGCTGTACGCCTCACAGGCTGCCGGGGTGGCGGCAGCCACCGTTGGTACCCCGTGTGAGGACGTCGACGCGGCGGCCCGGCGGGTCATTGACGATGCTGGTCTCGGTGAGCACTTCGTTCACCGGACCGGTCACGGCATCGGCGTGGAAGCCCACGAGCACCCCAACATCGTGGCCGGCAACGAACTGCCGCTAGCTGTCGGCCACGCCTTCTCCGTTGAACCGGGTATCTACGTGCCTGGCGTGTGGGGCGCTCGGCTAGAGGACATCGTGGTGGCCACTGCCAACGGCCCGGTGGCTATGAACCAGATCGACCGCAGCCTGGCCGTGGTCGAGGGCTGACCGGTCCGACAGTTCGCGTACGCCGGTGATCGACCTCGACGCGGCCACCGTGCTGCTCCAGTGGGCGGCCGGGGGCCTGTTCTTCCTGTGGGTGACCAGCCGACGCCGAGAAGTAGGCATCGGTTACGGCTGGATGATGCGGACCACGTTTGGTCTGATAGCGGCGGGCGGGGTAGCGGCCGGCCTAGCTCTGGACCCGGTGCCCGTGCGCGAGGTGGCTGGAGCGGGGATGGTGACCGCCACCGCAGTGGCCCTGGTGATCTCGGTACTGCGTCGCCGAGCCGGAGTAGCCGGCCAGCGGGGGGTCGAGGAGCGCCGGACTACCCGGGTGGCCGAGATGACTGGTATCGACCGGGACCGGCGGACCTTCGACGACTCGGTGCCGGAGTTCCCGCCTGCCCTGGACTTGGTGGCGCCCGCCCTGGGCCTGATAGCCCTTGTGGCGGGCGGCCTCGACGCCGGAGACCCGGCGTTGCTAGCCGTGGCACGCACCCTGGTCGGGGCGCTGTTCCTGGGAGCGGTCACCGACGCCATGCTGCTGGGCCACTGGTACCTCGTGCAGCCCGGCCTGGCCCGGGGACCATTGCTGGAACTGGTTCGGTGGACGGGTGTGGTGTGGCCGTTCGAGTTGGCTGTCTTGCTATGGCCGACCGGTATGGGCTCAGTACTGAATGGCACCATCGACGACGGCTACAACGGCCTTCTGGGCTGGTTCTGGGCGGCGTGCTCGGTGACCTCCATCGCACTGGTGGCCCTAACCCGGGCGGCCCTCCGGGAACGCCAGTATTCGGCCGTCATGGCGGCTACCGGCCTTCTCTACCTGGCCATCCTCACTGCCTTTGGCATGGACCTGGTGGCCCGGGCCACGCTGGCCTGAGGCCCGGCCGCCCGGCAGGGGATGATGTAACGCCCCAAATCGGCAAACAGTGAGGTTGGTCTCTAATTGATCGTATGGTTACTTTCGTGACTACCACCCCCTGGACTGGAAGGCAGTGAACATGAGGAAGCAGGTACCGGTTCAAGACGGTCTCTTCTCCGGTTCGGCAGGGACCGTCCGACTTATCGGTGGACGGTGCATTGACTGCCAGAACCACGTCTTTCCGTATCAGACCGGGTGTCCCAAGTGCAGCGGAACCGAAGTAGAGCAGGTCGAGTTGGGCGCCGAGGGTGAACTTTGGACATGGACCATCCAGGGATACCCGCCAAAGGCTCCGCCCTATGTTGGTGATGTCGAAGAGCACGACTTTGAACCATTTGGCGTTGGTTATGTGGAACTGCCCGATGAACTCCGTGTCGAGGCCCGCTTGACCGAAAATGACCCGTCACGTCTCCGGATCGGAATGCCGATGAAACTGGTGTTGGTTCCCTTGACGATCAACGACTTGGACGAAGAGGTCGTGACATTCGCCTTTGCTCCGAAGGATGCCAGCAATGAGTGAAGTAGCGATTGTCGGTATTGGGATGCATGAGTTTGGCCGCCATGAGGGGCTTTCGGGCATGGACCAAGGTGTGGTTGCCGTCCGAAGAGCTTTGGTCGACTCAGGTCTTACCTGGCAGGACATGCAGTTCGCCTTTGGTGGAAGTAAGTCAGCAGGTGCCGCCGACCTCATGGTTTCAAAGTTGGGGTTGACTGGCCTGCAGTTCATCAACGTTTCGAACGGTTGCGCGACCGGGGGTTCAGCACTGTTCGCAGCCTGGAACGCCATCGAATCAGGGATGTTCGACCTGGGTATTGCGGTCGGCTTCGATAAACATGAACGGGGCGCGTTCCGCCCGAGTACTGCAGAAATCGGAGAATGGTATGGGCGATCCGGCCTTGCCCTGACCACTCAGTTCTTCGCGATGAAGATCAACCGGTACATGCACGAGTTCGGTGTTACCCATTCGGCTCTAGTCCAAGTAGCCGAGAAGGCCTACAGAAACGGAGCGATGAACCCTATGGCCTGGCGTCGCGAGCCATTGTCTGCGGACCAAATCAAGGGTTCGAAAATGCTTTCCTATCCGTTGACCCAGTACATGTTTTGCTCGCCTGGCGAGGGTGGCGTGGCCATTGTCCTTGCCAGCGCCAAGCGGGCTCGGAAGATGGCGGCTCGGCCCGTTTTCCTCAGGGCAGCTGCCGTCCGTTCCCGACGTTTCGGTTCTTTTGAGGTAACGGCTCCCCATCTTGCCATTGAGCGTTCTGATGGCCCGACCGTCGACGCGTCGCGCACTGCGTTCGAAATGGCGGGGATCGGTCCGGAAGATGTGGATCTAGCCCAACTGCAGGACACGGAGTCGGGTGCAGAGGTCATGCACATGGCAGAGAACGGCTTATGCCAACACGGTGAGCAGGAACGGATCATCGCTCATGGAGAGACAGAGATCGATGGCCGGCTCCCGATCAATACTGACGGTGGTTGCCTTGCCAACGGTGAACCTATTGGAGCTTCTGGTCTCCGGCAGGTGTACGAGAATGTTCTGCAACTCCGAGGAGATGCAGGACCGCGGCAGGTGCCGCGAGACCCGCGAGTGGCCTATACACACGTTTACGGAGCACCAGGCATTTCTGGGGTCACGATTCTCAGCAGGTGACTTGATGACAGAGAATCTGCGAAGTCATAACGCAATCTCTGACCTAGTTCACCGCTATGCCAATGCGGTAAACGATCGCGATTCGGAAGCCTGGTCCAGCACCTTTGCCCTAGAGGCCTCGTGGGACTTGGGGCCCGAAAGGGCAGTCAAAGGCCGAGCCGAGATCTTGAGTCTTTGGACTAAGGAGATGCAGCGATTCCGGAAGGTCGTCCAGGTCGTCGACAGTGGCACGGTTGATCTTGACCAGTCCGGTTGTTCCGGTTCCGGTCGTTGGTACTTCAAAGAACACTTCGAGCGGAATGACGGCACTTCCGGTTTCATGGTCGCTCACTATGACGACGAATACCTAAAGGTCAATGGCCAGTGGCTTTTCGCGGTTCGCTCTCTGGTCTTACACGATCGACAAACCTCTGGGGCCGAAGATGAAACTGGGCCGACTCCGATAGTTGACCCTCTCGGCCCTGAGGTCTCGACGGCGACTGGTCAGAACGACCGCTAGTCGTGCCGGACTTCATCGAAGAACTCGGCCTCGAACCGGGATCGATTGCAATCGTCGGCCCGGACTCCAGGCTGACATGGGCGGCAGTCGATCTCGTTCTCAACCGGTGCGCCAACGCACTTTTGCAGGCCGACTTAGGGGCATCTCGGCGGGTTGCCGTATTTGCAGAGAACTCCTGTGAAACAGCCATGGCCCATCTTGCTGGCTTGTTTGGTGGAGCGTCGACTGTTCCGGTGAACTTTCACCTCACGTCCTCAGAAGTTGCCTACATCCTCCGGGATTCGCGCACAGAGGTCGTCTTCGCGGGGCCGGAAACGGTTGAGCGAGCAGTCGAGGCGGCGCGACTTGCTGAGGTATCGACCGTTGTCGCGTGGGGGGATTGTGAGACCTCAGGCGCTCTGTCTTGGGACGAGTGGCTTGAATCCGGCTCGGATTCTCCGCCCCCTGATGATGTGCGTCCCCTACCGAACATGTTGTACACCTCAGGTACAACCGGAGTCCCTAAAGGAACGGAGCTCCCTCCGACCATGTTCGCTGGGGGTTCGACAATTCGAGAACACCTTGAAAACGTGAGGGAGAACAGGTTCGCGAAACTCGGGACCCACCTCGTCCTCGGGCCGATGTATCACACAGGCCCGCTGAGTGGGATGCGCTCGCTGTTGGCCGGGGTGCCATCAATCGTGACAGGACGGTTTGACGCTGAGGAGACGCTGCGTGTCATCAGCGACAACCAGGTCGAATCAACGCTGATGGTACCGACGCATTTTGTTCGACTCATCGACCTCTCGTCCAAGATTCGAGAGCAATACGACGTGTCCTCGATTCGGCTTGTCGTCCACACGGGATCGAAGTGCCCGATTGAAGTGAAGCGAGCCATGATTGAGTGGTGGGGCCCGGTCTTTGTGGAGGCATACGGAGCGACAGAGGTAGGCACTACTTGCTCGATCACGAGCGAGGAGTGGCTTGAACACCCTGGTTCTGTTGGGCGGGCTGTCCCACCGTTTACTCCATTGGTCGTGGACGATCAGGGCGAAGAGGTCCCGTCAGGGACAGAGGGTCGGCTCTTCTTCCAAGACTCGACTGGCCGCGGAGTTGTGTATCCGGGCGATCCGGCGAAGTCCGCCGCAGCACACCTAAAGCCAGGGGTCTTCACTCTTGGTGAGCTTGGCCATATAGACAAAGACGGCTATGTCTACATTGGTGACCGCGTTTCGGACATGGTCGTCTCGGGTGGTGTCAACCTTTACCCGGCTGAGGCCGAGCAGGTACTCATTGGTCACCCAGACGTAGCGGATGTTGCCTGTATCGGCGTTCCGCACCGCGAGATGGGTGAGGAACTCAAGGCCCTTGTGGTTTTGTCGGATCCTGAAAAGCGGGTAGACGAGAGCGAGATTCTTGGGTACTGCTTGCAGCGGCTTTCACATCACAAATGTCCGCGTACGGTCACCTTGGTTGAGGATCTTGGTCGGACGACCATGGGAAAGATCGACAAACGAAAGCTTCGTTCACCGTGGTGGGACGAACCGGCAACGACCTCAGACTGAGGAGCGGGACGGTCCAGCGGGTGAGTCCCGGAACATCTCTTCCGCGTCGAATCCGATTCGCTGGTCGGGAGTGATTTCGATCACGACCCGACCAGGGCTGTCTAGGTGTTCAACGAACGCAGCCTGAGCCTCGTTGGTCTCCGGTCGGACTTTGGCAGCTAGGGCGGGGTAGAACCATCCGGTAGTTGCAGCATCATCCAACACTCTTGCGTTGCCCTTGTAGGTCACCGTCTGGCTGATTCCGATGTCGGTGCCTCGGCTGGAGATCGCCAAGGCGACTCTTGGCCTACGTTCCACCGCGGGTACCCGTTTCCGACGTCGAGTACAGGTAACCCAGAACCGTCCTTCGTGGAAGACGAAGTTCATGATTACCCCAACCGGTTCACCTGCGGTGGTTGTCCACATGAAAGTGCATTCGGTTTGCTTAGAGAGCAGTACGGCTTCCCGATCGTCGTCTAGGTGGAACTTCGACACGTCTTCGTAGCTGTCGACATAATCGGTTCCGCTTTCCGGTTCGGTCATTTCGTGCTCCTTGCCCATCCCCCGAAACCGTGGGGAACCTCTTGGCATCGAACTAATCAACTAGTTAGTTTGCAGAAATGTACATGAGGTGTAAGGAACTTCCGGGGGCTTCTCGAGTTGGCTAGGGCCTTTCGCTTCGCCTGTCAGGCATACGCGCCGTCGTCGAAGGCCGAATGGCTAGACACCGCGCGGCGTGTCGAAGACTTGGGTTATTCCACTTTGCACGTCGCAGACCACTACTTCGGTCCTGGTCTTGCCCTGGAGGAAGCCAGGCACCCGCTCCAGACGGTTGCTGCCATACCCGCAATGACTGCAGCAGCAGGGGTGACGGAATCGCTCCGAATCGGCTGTCGGGTCCTCTGTGTCGACTATCACCACCCCGTGGTACTGGCCAAGGAGCTCGCCACAATCGACCTGTTCTCAGATGGTCGTCTTGAGCCAGGTTTCGGAGCTGGTTGGGTTGGGTCGGAATACGAGGCACTCGGGATCCCGATGGAAGCGCCTGGCGTCCGGATTGAACGCCTAATCGAAACGGTGGAGTTCACCCGGGAGTTCTTCTCTGGTGCGGAACTTTCGTTTCATGGAGCACATGTGACTGCAAGAAACATGCGGGCCGTGCCCGCTTCGGTCCAGCCGGATGGTCCCCGCGTCATGGTGGGTGGTGGATCACCACGGGTGCTCAAGGCCGCTGGTCGTATCGCTGACATCGTGTCACTGAACTTCGACAACTCAAGTGGCCGGATCGGTTCCGACGGCGTGCGTTCGGGCAGCTCAGACCAGACGTCAAAGAAGATCGACTGGGTTAGAGAAGGAGCCGGAGAACGATTCGGGGACCTCGAGCTTGAGATAGGCGCCTACTTCACGTCGGTCACTCACAACGCACAATCAGACACAGAACTTGTAGCGCAGAGGGTTGGTGTGGCGAGTGAAGATCTGCGAGACCACCCCCACGTGCTTATCGGCTCTGTCGAAGAGATCGTGGAGCAGCTTGAGAGCCAGCGAGAGGTCACCGGCATCTCATACGTGACCGTTGGCGCAGCGGTTCTCGAAGACTTTGCGCCCATCGTCGAACGGTTGGCCGGCCGATGACTCTGGTGGCCGCAGGGCTATCGCCAAAGGTGCAAAAGATGGAGGAGCTCAGATCATGACCGGTGCCCATCCAGACCTTGGTGACTTCGACATCTTGGACCCGGAGGTCCAGCAGTGTCCCCACCTGTACTACGCGGCCATGCGTGAGTCGTGTCCCGTATTTCTCGCCGAAGCAGCAGGAACCGAGTTTTATCTGATCAGCAGACATGAGGATGTCATGCGGGTCCTGATGGACCCTGGGACGTTTTCTTCCAAGTTCGGGCGTTCTGGCCTTCCGCCGAGCAAGGAAGCAGTCAAACGACTTATTGAGGTACAGGAGGAATACGGGGCCTATCCCCGCCGGGACACCCTCTTGACGGTCGACCCGCCGGAACATACCCGGTATCGGAAACTCGTAAGCCGTGCCTTCACTTCACGTGCCATAGCTGACCTCGAGCCGTTCATCCGGAGTCTTACCAATGAGTTGATAGACCGTTTCCTTCCCACTGGTCGTTGTGAATTCGTTGAGGAGTTCGCGGTACCGCTTCCGGTGGCCGTCATTGCTCGGGCTCTCAACGTTCCCGGTGATCGGCTGGAGGACTTCAAGCGTTGGAGCGACGATGCGGTTGCCGGCACTGGGAGAGAACTCACAGTCGATGAGCAGGTCGAGTGTGAGAAATCAATCATCGAGTTCCAGCACTACTTCGCCGAGCAGTTGGATCAGCGGCGTGCAGAACCCCGTGGCGACATCCTGACAAACCTGGTCCAAGCACGTATCGACATACAGGAGGAACCTGACCTGCCCGACGAACCGCTGTCCACCGAGGAGATTCTCAGCATCCTCCAGCAGATACTCGTCGCGGGGAACGAGACCACGACGAAGCTCCTAACCGAGGCGATGCTCCTCCTCAGCGAGCGGCCAGAGGTCTGGAATCAGTTGCAGACCGACCCCACGATGGCGGGTCGGGTTGCCGAAGAGAGCCTGCGTCTTTCATCTCCCACCCAGGGGATGTGGCGGATTGCCACACGTGATGTTGACGTAGCAGGCACAAGTATCCCCGCTGGCTCCAGGGTCGTGATCATGTACGCGTCCGCCAATCGTGACGAGACGCTGTTTCCCGATGGAGACTCGTTCGAGCCGAATCGGGACAATCTCTCGCAGCACTTGTCCTTTGGGAAAGGCAACCATTTCTGCCTTGGGGCAAGCCTTTCCAGGCTTGAAACCACGGTTGCGTTGGAAGAGCTCAGCCGACGGATCCATTCCTTCTCCCTAAGTTCTGGTAACGAAATCCAGTATCAACCCAGTTTCATGCTCCGGGGGCTGAAACGGCTTGACCTCGAATTGACGACGTCGTGAACCACCTCCGTCAGTCGAGGGAGACCGATTCCCGAGTGGCGCTACTACGTATCCCAAGAACTATCGATCGCCGTCCCGAGGCGTAAGGCATCCTCGTGGACCCAGCGGACATCTTCCATTTTGGTTTCTTAGTTGACGACCTTCCAAAGGCAATGAAGGACTGGGGATCGACTCTAGGTATCAGTTGGGCTGAGCCAGCCGAGGTTCCCAACCAGCCGGTTTGGACCCCCGAAGAAGGACAACTTTCTGTTCCACTTCGTTTCGTCTACTCAACGGAGGGGCCGGTCCACATCGAACTGGTCGAAGGACCTGATGGGAGCATCTGGGACAGTTCGCAAACGTCGGGCATCCATCACTTTGGGGTATGGGTCAACGACATTTCAGTCCGAGTACAGGGCCTTCTGGATCATGGAGCGACGCTTTTGGCAGCAGCGCGCCCACCCTCTGAGAGCTTTGGAAATTTTGCCTATCTCGAAACCCCAGCGATCGGAGTCATCGAACTGGTGTCCCTTGGTGTCCGACCCCGTATGGAGGCGTGGTGGGCAGGCGCGACCTTCGCCTGATCAACTACAACTAATGCTTCGACCTCGCTCGCACATTTGCGGCTCAAGCCTTCGGCACCTTCTCTCATGATCGGTTCTGCACCGTTTCCGGTCAGCCTGAATGACCTGACCACAGAGGTGCTCTCCAGGGCTCTCGGGGTCGAAATCCTGGACTTCGAGGCCGAACCACTGGGCCTAGACCGCGGAATGCTGTGCGAGCTCTTTCTCCTCGACCTCCGATATGGCGATGCAGCGCATGGCCCGCCTCGCGTGGTTGCGAAGTTCAGTTCCTCCCGGGAACTGGTGCGAAGTCGGGCTCTGGCCGTAGGCATCTACGAGAGAGAGTTGCGCTTCTTTGACGTTTTGGCGAACCGCACTCCGATGCGACTGCCAGACGTATATGCCTCCTGGTACGACGCCAAGAGTGCAGAGTTCCTGCTTCTCCTCGAGGCGATCGAGGCGGATGTCGAGGTGGACCAACTCAACGGGATTGACGCCGGTCGAGCCAAGCTGGTCATCCGGGAGATGGCCTCGCTTCATGCGAAATGGGCAGGTGACCTGGAGATCGAGGGCCTCGAGTGGCTCCCCACCTTGGGTTCACCGGGTCGTCGTAGATCTCTGGGGGATCATGTCCGCAACGGCTGGAACCCTCTCGCCGAGATGATCGGACCCGGTTCGGATCCGAAGATCTCGGTTGCGGGGGAGTTGTTAGAACGGCGACTCGACGAGGCGCTGGCTAATAGCCGCGGGTGCCTGGCGACCCTGATCCATCTGGACCTTCGACTCGACAATCTGTTGTTTTCGCCTGATGGGACCACGGTGACCGTCATCGACTGGCAAGGGGTAGGCGTCGGACCTGCTTCGTGGGACCTCGCCTATTTCATCTCCCAGTCGCTCACCATCGAGAACAGGCGGAACCACGAGAAAGAGCTCCTGGACCTCTACGCGGATGTCGTGAGGACGCTGCAACCGGACTTGGATCCCGTCGAGCTAATGGTCGGGTATGAGGAGGCGATGTGGTACGGCCTGACGATCGCGGCTGCACTTATGGTTGTCGGAGACATGGACGAGCCACGGACCCGACTCCTAGCCGAGACTATGGCGCTGAGAGCGTTGGCCGCCTTGGACGACCATGGGCAGTTGGAGGCAGAACTTCCATGAACCGTCCAAACGTGCTCCTGTTGTTGGCGGATCAAGAGCGCCAGAGGGACTGGCTTCCCAACGGCCTGGAACTCCCAAACAGGCAGCGCCTCATCGATGAGGGCCTCGAGTTCACCCGCTACTACACACACACCTCACCGTGCTCTCCATCACGCGGGACCTTGTTCACTGGCGGTTACATGCCCGTCCACGGTGTGAACGAGAATTGCATCGAGCCGGCCAACGGCGAACTGGGGACTGACGCGGACACCTTGGGCAAGATCTTTCGCGAGCAGGGCTACTACACGGCCTACAAGGGGAAATGGCACCTCACTTTCGAGGCGTATCCAGACATGGACGCCTACGGCTTCTCGGACTGGGAAGGAAATGACAAATCGTTCTGGGGCCAGGCAGGAAGTGGAACGGAGTTCGACGGGCCGATAGCGACTTCGGCTGCTGATTGGATCCGCAACTCGGCGCCCTCAGATCAGCCCTGGTTCCTCGCAGTGGGTTTGGTGAACCCTCATGACGTCATGTGGTATCCGATGGACCAACCCTGGTATCAGGAGTCCAATCCCCTTCATTTCGAGTCGGTGCGAGACCGACACGCCAAGCGGGACTGGGGTCGCGATGACCCGCTTCCGGCGTTCGAACTCCCCTACGAAGAGTGGTTCACTGAGCTGCCGGCCAACTTTGACGATGATCTGCACACCAAGCCGGACGTGCACCGACGTTTTCTCCACGAATCAAGCAAGTCATGCGGCTGGCTAGAACGTTCTGATACCGAACACTGGCTGCGCCAACTCGACTACTACGCCAAGTTGCATCAGTTGAGCGATGCGAACATCGGCCACATCCTTGATGCACTAGATGACACGGGAGGCTGGGACAACACCGTTGTCGTCTTCACCTCGGACCACGGCGATCAATGTGGTTCGCACGGACTGCGATCGAAAGGGCCCTGGAACTACGAGGAAACCATGAGGATTCCCCTCTACATCGTCGCTCCCGAGGTGACAGCGGCAGGCTCGACTACGGACGCGATGTTCAGCCATGTCGACCTAGCCCGAACCTTGGCCGGCTTCAGTGGAGCCGGAGAGGACCGTCTGGAGGGTTGGCCAGGTCGACAGATGAGCGGAGTCCTGGCCGACCCGTCGACTGACGGTCGCTCTGAAGTTCTCTTCGCGCAGGACTGGGCCTGGTACGACGGCCTCCTAGAAACCCGCTACGCGAGCCGCGGAGTGTTCGATGGCCGATTCAAGTACTGCCGCTACTACGGGATTGGTGGTTCAAGCACCACGCGGGGTACACCGATCGCCTCAGCGAAACAAGTCGACCGAGATGCAGCCTTCGAAGACCACGAGCACGAGTTCTACGATCTCCAAGAAGACCCTCATGAGCTAGTGAACCTCGCCATGGACCGCGGCCGTCGCCAAGAGGTCCGGTGCAGGTTCGAAGACCTCCTCGAGCTCGAGCGTCAGGAGTTCAGAGACCGCTGAAGCCTGCGGAACAGTTAATCCGCCGGGTCAACCCAGGCGACTTACCCGGACTGGGATAGCGCTCTGTACGGCCATCCCGGTGATCGGGTCGGTGCCTCTCTCGTTGGAGACCAGTCGGTTCGTTGGTGAACCTTCCGTGCGAACGTCCTCGTCTGTCTGGGAAGCCGTTCCCCAGGCGTGGGACATCGAGACGACACCCCGTTTGACGGCGGGCGACGGTTCGACGACGCCTTCGACGGCCCCGTTCGGCGACTCAATCCGTACGAGTTCACCTGCAGCAATACCCAGAGAGGCCAGGTCTCCCGGGTGCATGAACGCAGGGTTGGTCGTTCCCAATCGTGCTAGCCCCGGTAGTTCGCGTCCGAAGGAGTTCAGGACATGCTTGGCCCGACGGCTGATGAGGCGATAGGGGAACTGCGCCTCACTATCGCCTCCCAGCAGGCGGTCGGCTGAACTCCGCTCAGCCAAGACCTCTCCCAGTTCATGGACTACATCCGCTGGGCCGACATCGAG